>Ga0080007_1074321_pt1 | contig 10334 bp, 8 predicted proteins | sample OctOCTMetagenome_FD_69210 | JGI IMG/M metagenome (GOLD analysis project Ga0080007, IMG submission 69210) | Hot spring and microbial mat streamer communities from Octopus Spring Streamers, Yellowstone National Park, USA - OCT_B (SPADES... | ecosystem: Environmental > Aquatic > Thermal springs >...
AGTTTTGTTGGTTGTTGAACTTGGGTATGTGAGCAGGTCTGCAGTTCAGGAGGTCAAAGAACAATTGGAGTTGGCTCAAGCGAAACTGTTGGGAGTGGTCATCAACAAGGCATCGCGAAAGCGAGGCTACGACTACTACCGCGACTATTACTACTATCACGGCTACTATGAGCGAGAGCCGTGAAGCGTGGTTCGTGAAGCGTAATGCGTGAAATTGGCGGGTAGGGGGGGCGTTAGCCCCGAAATGAGTTGAGGTTTGCGAGTTGTGAGTTGAGCGTAAAGCGTAATGCGTAAAGCGTGAAAATGGGTTGAGGGTTGTGCGTTGTGGGTTTAGGCTTTTTCATTCACCATTCGCTACTTGCCACTCGCCACTCACTACTCGCCATTCGCTACTCGCCATTCGCTACTCGCTGCCGTTCTGGCTCGGCAGGAGCCTCGCCCTCCCAATTCATTCCGTCCCTCGTCCCACGCCCCGTTTCAAGTCGGCGTCTACGAAAATGAAGCCTGCTGAAGCAAGCTGATGTTGCGAGTTGCGGGTTGTGCGTTCAGAGGAAAGCCTTAACTCGCAACTCTTAACCCACAACGCGCAACCCATGTAGCGGGTTTTAACCTGCTTTGATTTCGTAGCCACCCACCTCGGGTGGGTGAGAAAAGATGTTCGCCATTCGCTATTCGCCAGTCGCTATTCGCTGCCGTTCCCAATCGCTCCCGCCATTGAGGCAATTTTTAAATCGCGAAAAATGGCGGGAAAATGTGGTCAAACCGGAAGCCTTTCCCTTCTTGACGAAAACCATCACTTTCGCCATAATATGAAACGGCTCATATGAAGCGTTTCATATTTGGATGGGAGGGTATGGAATGCCAACTTTGGCTGATGTCGCAAAGCGGGCAGGCGTAGCGTTGTCAACGGTTTCAGCTGTGCTCAATAACCGCCCTGATTGTTTCGTTTCCGAAGAGACCCGCCAACGCATCCTCAAGGCTGCAGAAGAACTTGGCTATCGTCCCAACTACCTCGCCCGTTCCCTCGCTAAGGGGAAAACGGAGACGATTGGCTTGGTAATCTACGAAGTTGCGAACCCCTATTTTGCGCGGCTTGCAGACGAGATTGAAAGGGAGGTGAGGAAAGCAGGTTATCAACTTCTCCTTTGCACGAACCGCGATGGTATTAATGTTGACGATCGAAGCAACCTTGAACTTTTGAGCAATCAAAGAGTTGACGGAATTTTGGTTTGGGCGAGTCGCTACCCCGCTGAAGGTTACACCGTCCCACTTCCCAAGAAAATCAAGTCCCGCATCCCTATCGTAGTGATTGGCTACTACACCAAAGACGGGACGGACTATGTTGCCATAGACCGCGAGGCAGGGACATATCGGGCGACGAAACATCTTATTGAACTTGGGTACAAGCGGATTGGCTACATCGCACCCCCTTGGGGCATGAATCCAGACCATCCAAAACTTGTGGGTGTCGTAAAGGCTTTAAGGGAGAAAGGTTTGCCTGAGCCGATTTTGATAACAAGTGACGGTCACACTCGCCTCGCGGGTAGGCTTGCCGTCCAATCTTTTTCAACTCTGAGCCCGCGTCCCACAGCCATTGTCTGTTACAATGACCTCGTTGCGATTGGAGCGTATCGCGGCTTGAGGGACCTTGGGCTTCGTATTCCTGAGGATGTAGCCCTCATCGGTTTTGACGGAATTGAAGACGGCGAATATCTTGACCCTCCCTTGACAACAGTTTCTGTCCCGGTGGAGGCTTTAAGCCAATTGGCAGTTCAATTTCTCCTAAACCGCATAAACGAGGAGGCGAAAGAGCCGCAGCAGGAGACCATTGTGCCTGAACTTTTGGTGCGTGGTTCCTGCGGCGCTGAAGTAACAACCACCGTGTGAAATAAAGGATCAAGGAGGGATGATGCCATGAAGGTTGTCAAGGATGCTCGCTTGGGTTTCACACTCATTGAGTTGCTGGTAGTGATCGCGATAATCGCGATCCTGGCAGCAATTCTGTTCCCTGTGTTTTCCGCTTACTTCGTTTACGCTAACATCAGTTGCACTAGTTCCAATGCAAATTATTGTTGCATTCAGGACACTGCGACAGGAGTTTACTATGCTGTTGCAAAAAAGGCTCGTTTCTTTAACTCCTTTGGAACTCAGAACTATGACCCTCCACACCAGAAAGGTTCTAACTATGTTTTTGCCGATGGACATGCCAAGTGGCTTCGCTATGAAGCAACTTTCTCTGGCTCATTTGACTTTGATCCATCCTCAGTGGCTTATGGTGCAACCTGTGTCGGCACAGGTGTCGTAAATTTGACAATGTGGGACAGACGCAAGTCACCGTAAAGAAAGGCTTAGAGACGCCTCCATAGCACTAACGATGTCATCTGATGTCAAATGTTAGCAACTGACATCAGATGACATCGCTTTTAACCTTTACAAGCAAATTGATGACTAAAAACTTGTGCGAGCGAAAGTGAACAAGACTCCTGAAAGTATGGAGCAATGCGATGAAAGAGCAACAATCTTTCATCCCGACGCTTCCTTGGATAAGTGAGGAAAGTAGTTGGGAAGGGATTGCTCAAGTTATTGAGCGCCACATATTGCCTCGGCTGGACAGCGTTGGTGCGGCGCTCTTTCTCCCAACGCCTCAACCGATACCGCCAAATACAACCATACCCTCCATTGAGGGAATGCTCTCAAAACCTTGGCGAAACCCATACCCGTTGTTCGCCTTCGTTGTCTCAGGCAACAGCCAGATGATTCTCAACGGGCGGTGGCTCAACTTACCTGCAGGAACTGGGGTTTTCATTTCAGCCAACACTCCTTATGTCGCTCACACTGCGATCGGCGAGATAGTGACTCCATGCGATGTCCTATCGGTCAGTGTATTCACCTTTGGGGTGCTCGTTCACCGCTGTCGCTTGAATCCCGCTGCACATTTGAAAAGCAACCATTACGCCATCCTTAACCCAACCCTTTGGGACCTTTGTTGCATGTGGATGGATTTGTTTCCACCTTCGCCCGCTCAACGATTGGCAGGGAAAGGAATTTTACTGGCGTTTTTCAGCATACTGCTCCAAACTAATGCCTTACCGTTTCAAGCGCAACTGGACAATTTGTTTCCGCCCCAATGGCAAAATTTGCCCCTACCTTTGCAGAGGGCATTGAAATGGATGCACCACGCTTTTGAGCGACCGTTTCACCTTGCGAGATTAGCCCGATATTGCGGCGTTAGCCCTGCTTACCTTTGCCGTCTCTTCAAATCCCACTTGAACACGACTCCCGTCGGTTACTTGACAAAACTGCGGCTAAGTTTGGCAAAGCAACTTGTGGAGACAACTGACTTGAGCATCGCTGACATTGCTTTCCTCGTCGGCTACAGGCACTTGACCTATTTCATCCGCCAATTTCGGCGCCTGTATGGGCAATCTCCGTCCCAAGTTAGGGCTCAAGTTAGGGGCAAGAAAAGACCTCGCAGAGCCATACCCACAAGCGTCGTTGAGCCCCTTTGGAAGTCAAAATAGTTCAACTTTTGTCACGATTGTGTCTTGCCCTATGGGGCATGGGAACAGCAAAAATTTCTTTGGAAGCAAAAAACATGAGTGGGAGGGATGAAAGATGAAGCGTTGCCAGAAGCTAACCCGCGTCGGTTTCACCCTCATCGAGTTGCTCGTGGTGATAGCGATAATTGCCATTCTGGCGGCGATTCTGTTCCCCGTGTTCAGTCACGCCCGCGAGAAGGCTCGTCAGACAACTTGCATGTCCAACCAAAAGCAAATCGGGCTGGGCTTCCAGCAATACATTCAGGACTACGACGAAGTTTTCCCACCAGCCGACTACAACACTCCAACGCCTTCTGGGATTGTTCGGATCAACTGGCAAAACCTCGTTGAACCTTACATCCGTGCTGGAGCAACTGCCGCGAACCTTCAGAACATGAAGAGTGACCCTCGCTCGGTGTTCGTTTGCCCCAGCCACTCGAAACCTGCGGAAGACCCTCAATTTGAAGCGGCGCGCGGACCTGCTGGCTCACGACCCTTGTTCAGTTACGGTCCAAACGGTTACATCTGTCCGAGGGGAAGAGGGACGAGTCCTACTGACCCAAGCACTATGGTCTTCTACTCCCTTGCGCGTATCGGAACTCCCGCAAGTGCGGTTTTGCTTGCGCCTCAATACGGTCTCCTCGCTGAGGTCTTCGGTCGCGATGACCGATACCATCCGACCAACTACACATCAGAACCCAACTATATGCACGGTCGCCGCCGTCACTTTGGTGGTGAAAATCACACCCTCGTTGATGGGCATGTGAAGTGGTATAAAGCGCCACCTGAGTATTGGCAACAGAGTTTGATGGGCGTTTGTTGGCAATCACCTCGCCGCAGTGCCCAATATGCTAATTGCAGCGCTTGGTTCTACGCACCTGAGGACTGAAATTGCTGGCAAGAGTTGTCTCGCCTAACTGTTGAATGTGATAGGGGATAGGAGACGCCAATGAAGGCTCAAAACGCTGCAGCGGCTTCTTTGGTGACAATATCAGCCCCAACTGTTCAAAAAGTTCTTTGGAGTGCCATTGCATTTACTTTGCTTTTAGTTGCCACCTTCACCGCTGCCAGTGGTTGGTCGTCCTTGACGCGATACGAAATCATGGGAACGGGTTACCTGCCCCGCAGCGTTGTCCCGCTTTTTCTGCTCATCGTCCTCATCAACGCAGGCATCAGGGTTTTTTCTCCCTCGTTCGCTTTATCCCGCTCTGAGTTGCTTTTCATCTTTGAGATCCTCAGTTCCATCGCTGCCGTTTCAGGGCAAGAGTTTGCCAACCACTTTTACTTGAACTTGCTCGGCTTGGTTTACTACAGTTCGCCGCAGAGTCAGTGGTTCAATGCTTTCACCCCACATTTACCGCCATACCTTGTGCCTTCTTTGAACTTTCGCGACCCAGCGATTCTTTGGGCTTATGAGGTTATGCCCGAGGGGGCAAGGTTGCCTCTATCTGAGTGGCTTGTCCCGTTGTTTGTTTGGACGCCTTACCTTTTGGGCATATACGCTTTGTCCCTTTTCATTTGCCTCATCTTCTCCCGACAGTGGGAAGAGCACGAACGGTTGCTTTACCCACTCACCCAAGTGCCCATGGAACTTTCGGGTTCGGATGAACGCCCATGCCCGACTTTCCTTTTCCGCTCTCTCCTTTTCTGGTTGGGCTTCATCGCTGCCGCTCTCCCTTACGCCCTTCGTGCCTTGCACCTTTACTTTCCCTCAATTCCTGACCCACAGCCTCAACGGAACTCTGGCGTTCTATTTCCTTCGGGACCGCTCACTGCTTTCAACAACTTGGAACTTCACTACTACCCTGAGATGGTGGGCATCGCTTACTTGCTCTCAAGCGAGGTAGGTTTGAGCCTTTGGCTCTTCCCTTTCATTCGCCGTGGCGAAGTTGCAGCCCGAATGGCTATGGGAATGGACATGTATCACGCTGAGTTCCTGACTTTCCAATCGGTGGCTGCTTACCTCGTGATGGCTGCGTCTTTGCTTTGGGTTGCCCGAGGCTACCTGAAGGAGATACTCGCGGCGACTTTGAGGTTGTTGGCAAAAGTCGTTACCTTCTTTGCGAAAAGAACGGAAAATTCCGTCCCTCTCCCCGCACCCACTGAAGCGAAAGCGTTGTTGGGCACAATAGCGGTTTTTGCGGCATTACTTGCTTGGGCGAAATGGGTGGCAAATGTTGACCTCAGTTGGACCATCATGCTACTGTTGGGGCTTTTGATCACAGGGCTCGTTGTCGCTCGCGTAGTTGCTGAAGCGGGTGTCTACATATACTCACCACCTTTCCGCGTTTACCAAGTGATGTTTGATGTCTTTGGCAAGAACCGAATTGGCGCTCGCAACATTGTCCTTTTGACAGCGATGAGTTGGGCTCAATTGAGGAGCACAGCGACAATGGCTACTGGCTACTTTGTCAATTCTCTCAAACTCGGTTCGCTGTGCGGTTTGGGGCGGTTAACTACCGCGACTTGGATTTTAGTTGCCGTTTTAGTTGCGATGATTGTTTGCCATGTCACTTTCCCGACAGTGATTTACAGTTACAGCGTCCCCAAGTTAAGTTGGTGGGCTCAAACTTCTTCGTTGAACACGGCGAACCTTATCGGTCAATATCTCACGACCTCACGACCGTTAACGCCCCATCATTGGTGGGGTTTTATCATCGGGGCAGCGACATGTTGGCTTCTCATCAAACTGAGGCTCAGTTTCGTTGGCTTCCCCTTGCACCCCATCGGCTTCATAACTTGGTTCGGATAGCCCCTTGACAGGTATTGGCTCTCCGTTCTCTTGGGTTGGGCGCTCAAAGCGGTTGTGTTGCGATATGGTGGATTTTCGATTTTCCAGAAAGCGAAGCCTTTCGCTTATGGGTTAGTGGTCGGCGGGACAACTAACCTCACCTTCTGGATTTTGCTCCGCCTGCTCTTCCCCACAAGCGATGTCATCATCAGGGACTAAACCGCAAGTCGCTCAGATCGGGAACAAAACTTGCTGTTGCCAGCGTTTCTATTTTCTGGCGGGCATTGTCCTTTGAAGGAAAGCCAGAAGGTGGGGAAAATGGTAGCGACTAAGCGCTCCAGTTGGACGGAATTTTGGTTTCGTGCGTTTATGTTTGCGGGCATGTTCGTCTACTTGGGTTTTGTCCTTTCGCTCCTTTGGATGGACGCAATTTTGCCTTTCAGGGCAGTTGAGGAAGTGCCAGCAATTGTAACCCTGTGGCGTGACCCATTTGCGCGGGCAGAACTTTGGCATGCATTTAAGTTGAGTGTCGTAACAGCTATCATCACGACCTTTTTCGTCGTTCTGATAGGTGCTCCAACTGCTTACGCTCTTTCCCGCTACCCAGTTCGGTTTGCCATCGTCGTCGACACAATCGTTGACCTGCTCATCATCATCCCTCCACTTGTGGTCGGTTTGACACTTGTTGCCATCTTTGGGCAAACGGGCATCGGAAGGTGGCTGAACGAAACAATCGGTGTCCTTTACACCCCGCAAGGGATTGTCGTTGCTCAGTTCGCTGTTGCATCGGCGCTCGGGATTAGGGTTTTCAAAGCAGCCTTTGACCAAGTTAACCCGAGGTTTGAGCAAGTTGCACGAAGTTTGGGCGCATCGCCTGTTTATGCCTTCTTTCGCGTAACTTTACCCTTAGCGAAAAACGGCTTACTTGCAGGTGCGATTTTGGCTTGGGCGCGGGCGATGGGCGAGTTTGCACCTGTTTTGATTGTTGCAGGGACAGATGTGGGAAAAGTCCTGCCTGTTTTAGCCTTCCTGAACATGTCTGGAGGCAACATTGAACTTTCCTTTGCCGTCACCACTTTCATGGTCATCGTCTCGGCAGCAGCACTTTTGACCTTCAAGCGATTGGGCGGTCAGGTTTACATCTGGTAGCGAGAAGGAAACTTTGCCGCTAAAATTAGGCACGCCGATCTTAGACAGTCAGCCAATACGAAACAGCAAGGAGGGTTGAGGGATGAACGAGAAACTTAGGGAACTGATTGAGGGGCTCAACAAAGACATGAACGCCGAACTGAACACCATCATACGCTACATCCGCCACTCCGCTGTCCTTAAAGGGCTTGGAGGTCACGAGGTCCGAGAGTTGTTGAGGAAGGAAGTCATGGATGAGGTTAAGCATGCGACCTACCTTGCCGATAAAATCGTCGCTTTAGGTGGCGTGCCCAAAGTTGAGTTGGAAACTCCAGCCGAAGTTTATGACTGGCGAGATGTCCTTGAGGATTCTCTCAAGTTTGAACTGGAAGCAATCGCTGGATACAGAGAAAGGGCACAGCAAGCGGAAGCGGTTGGAGATATAGGGTTGAAAGCGACTTTGGAGATGTTCGCCGAAGATGAGACCCGTCACAAGGAGGAAATTGAGCGACTGCTCGGCTAAAACCAACACGAGCGAAGGCATGAAAAGACTGCATGGTCGTTTTTAACGGTGATTGCCCATAAAAGGTGACGCCATTAAATTGATCCGCAATCACAACTCTGAGTTTTCCTTGACAAACTGAATCAACTCGTCAAGGTAGGCGAAAGCCAAAGCGACAACTGTATCCGCACCGCCGTAGTAGATAGCCAACCTCTTGCCTTCAGGGTCAAGGATTGCAGCACACGGGAAGACGACATTTGGCGTGTCACCGACCTGCTCATACCATTCCGTCGGGGTCAACAAGTATTGTCGGCAGCGGTAGATAACCTTCCATGGGTAATCCAAGTCCAGAATGGCAGCGCCCATGCTGTAGATGAAACCGTTGCAGTGAGTGATGACACCGTGATAAAGCAGCAACCAACCTTCGGGCGTCTCAATAGGGACTGGACCTGCACCTATCTTCGTGCTCTCCCAGCCCTGCCTTGGTCCCATCACGAACCGATGGCAACCCCAGTGAATTAGGTCTGGGCTTTCGCTGTAAAAGATGTCGCCGAAGGGAGTGTGTCCTCGGTCGCTGGGTCTGCTCAACATAGCATACTTGCCCCTAATCTTTCGTGGGAACAAAACGCCGTTGCGGTTGTAAGGCAGAAAGGCGTTCTCCATTTGATAGAAGGTCTGGAAGTCAAAGGTGTAGCCCATCCCGATGGTCGGACCGTGATAGCCGTTGCACCAAGTGATGTAGTAGCGGTCTTCAAGCCAAAGGACGCGAGGGTCATAGCGATACTCAAACCTTGCGATTTCCGGGTCATCGCAAATCCACTCAATGGGGTCAGGGTTAATTTGCCAGTTGATGCCGTCTTTGCTGAACCCCGCATGCAAATTCATGATGCGCCTCTTGTCATCAACCCTAAAGACGCCCGCGTAACCGTCTTTGAAAGGCACAACGGCGCTGTTGAAGATGCTGTTTGCTCTGGGGATGGCATTGCGCGGGATAATCGGGTTTTTGCTGTAACGCCAGACGACATCGCTGCAACCCTTTGGGCGCTCCTCCCACGGGAAAGGCACCTTTTGCACCTGCTCAGCCACAACAGTAACCCCCTTTCCTTTTGATAGTTTGCGTGCGGCAATTCATTATAGCGCTTCACTCTTCTCGAAAATCAGCGCTTGCGCCAAGCCACTGCTAATGTCGCCAAAGCCAGAACGACAAAAGGCAAATCGCCCCAAATTTGATAACCCGAACTTTTCTCCATGAGTGGCACGGATGCGGTCAAAACGCATCGGTCATCCCACTTTGAAGCCTGAACAACTTTGCCTGTAGGAGCGACGATGAGACTGATGCCCGTTCCTGCCCCTCTCACAACTGCCCTTCTCATCTCAACAGCCCTCAAGACAGCGATGCGAGCGTGGTGATATGGCGCAAGGGTGTTCCCGAACCAACTGTCGTTGGTGATGATGACGATAAGGTTGGCAATGTGGGTGGAAGTGAGTGGGTTGCCGACCAAATGCCTGATGTGGAACGGGAACAAAGATTCGAAGCAAACGACAATCGCTGGCTTGACAACTTTGTTGCCCACCCTCAAAACGGTTTCAGTTCTCCTTTGCCCCGGAGCAGTTTCAACGGGCGCGTGGGGCAAAATCTTTTCAAGCCACGGGAACCATTCACGACCCGGCAGGTATTCACCGAAAGGGACGAGCCGAATCTTGTGGGCGACTTCTTCACCGCTCAATTTCCCCTCAGGCGCAAAGACAAAGCATGCGTTGTAACTCTTCCCCTCACGCCATTCACCCGCCCCAACGAACAAGACAACTTTGTGTTGCTTGACAAACTCAAACAACTCCGAAGCGCCATAACCCCAAACCCCGTTGTCCCTCAATCTCCAAGGCAAAGCCGTCTCCGACCAGACTATGAGTTTTGCCCCCCGCTTTGCCGCTTGTTCCGATAGGCTCAAATGGGTCTTCAAGATTTCGCGCAACTCCTCAAAGGTCACATCGGGACGCCACCGTTCCATGCCGAAGTTCCCTTGCACGACCGCAACTTTCAAATGGGACGATAAGTTCGCTTGTTTCTCCACCCGCCTAATTTCCAACCAGCCGAACGAGCAGGATAAAGTCAAGATGGCAAAAGCAAGCAAAAGGAAGATGCTTTTTCGCTCCCACCACTGAAAGAGAAAAGCGTTGATGAGAGCGATTATGCCGCTCAAGCCAAAACTTCCCACCCAAGCAGCAAGTTGAACGATGGGCAAAAAGGCAATTTGAGTTGAAGCCAACAAAGCCCAAGGGTAACCGAAAGTCCCGAGGCTTCTCAGCCACTCCGTTAAAAGCCATGAAGAGCCAACGGCTGGAACGAGCCACTTGTTCCCGCACCTTTGTCCAACCCACCAAACCAACATCCCGAAAAGCACTGAAAAAAGACTTTGCCAGAGCAAAAGGGCAA
>Ga0080007_1082441_pt1 | contig 10321 bp, 8 predicted proteins | sample OctOCTMetagenome_FD_69210 | JGI IMG/M metagenome (GOLD analysis project Ga0080007, IMG submission 69210) | Hot spring and microbial mat streamer communities from Octopus Spring Streamers, Yellowstone National Park, USA - OCT_B (SPADES... | ecosystem: Environmental > Aquatic > Thermal springs >...
CGCCTAGGCGTAACCCAGGCGGAGCTTGATGCCCTGATGCCGCGCTTGGTCATACCCGTCATGGAGAAGGCGGTGACGCCGAGGGGGGTCGTGAGGCGCGCAGGCAGGATATACGTCCCCACCCCACAAGTCCGCAGGCCGACCACCAGGGAGGAGGCACTCAGCCACAAGCCGATCACCAAGGAGGAGGCGCTTAAAGACCCCGAAGTTGCTAAGTGGGAGCAGATAATAGCCGAGGCGGCCGGGACGAAGACCGTACACAGCCCTGAGGCCTGGGTCGCCTATCTTAAGAAATTCGACTGATTCAATTTCTTTTATCACTGTGCAACGGCCATGCCTAGGCCCCTAGTAAAGCCCAAAGAGGAGGCTCCTCCCGGCTCAACCGCTACGCCTCACGCCCCTCCGGCTCCGGAGCCTCAGACTGCAGCGGGGCTGTCTGCCGCCTCTGCGTCTGCCTCCGTAGACGTTTCAACGATATTTGCGCTGTATAAGAAGTGCATTGAAGACGGCTACCAAAACTGCGATGTGCTGAGGCAGATGGGCGAAAAGGCAATAAAGGAGCGGCTTAAGTCGGCCATAGAGTCCGAGCTGATGAACATCATCACGCCGGAGCTCAGGGGGCAAATAGGGCAGATCTGCATAGAGGTATGACGGACAAGCTTGCCAAGGAGCTGAAGCGCAGGCGGCCAGAGGCGAAGAAGCAGAAGTTTCCATTGACGAGGAAGGCGTTTAAAGACGTAGTAAGGAAGCTCGCCAAGAAACACAACCAGCCAGCATGGCTTATTGAGAACACCATACGCGAGAAGGGGCTGTCGTACGCCCTTCAAGCGCTCGGCCAATCTCCCCCTTCCCCGAAGAGGTCTGTCCTCGACAGGCTGAAGAGGCTATGGTCTCGAAGGTAGTCGTTGCCTTAAGCCACAAGGGGGGTGTTGGCAAATCAACCGTGCTCAGCAGCGTCGCGTACGCTGTGCGCAAGGAGACCCACTGGCGCACCGTCTACGTAGACGCGACGGCCGACGGCGCGGGGGCGAGCCTCCTGGCGCCAGGGTGCCGTGTGGAGTACGGCACATACGCGTTTCTGGCCGGTGCAGATGCGCTTCACTACTGCACCATCGAAGACGGCGCCTATGTGGACACGGTGCCGCCGGGCCCCCTCCCCAAAGACAGCCAGCTGAAAGGCAGCAGGCTGAGAGAGCTCATAGACATGCTGAGGGTAGACTACAACTTAATCTTCGTCGACCTCCCTGGCGCAGACGAAGCGCACAGCGAGGTGATACGCACCGCCATATCCCTGGCGGACATATACTTCCTGGTGGCGGAGCCGGCCACCATACATTTACTGTGGCGGCTTAAGGACATACTCCCTCAGAACAAGCCGATTTTCGCGGTTCTGAACAAATACTTGGACGGCGCGCCTGGCAAAAACGAAATTCAAAAAGTGGGCACCACCAAATACGGCACATTTGCGTTTGTTATCCCGCTGGAGGGGCCGGTGTACAACGCCGTCCTTGAGGGCAAAATCCCGGCCGCCCTCTCGCGCGTAAAGTTCGTAGAAGTGATAGACCAGATAGCCGCCAAGCTCCAGTACTTCATAGCCGACGTCCGCTGATTCTTTTTTCGCTCCCCTCCGCCTTCGGTCATGCAAGACAGGGAGTTTTTAAAAAGGCTTGAGCAGTTCAAGGCTCAGTATCAGCACGATCTGACGCCAGAGGAGGTTCAGAAGTGCATCAACGAGGCGCTTAAAGACAACGCCGTCTTCAAGGCCTACGTATGCGCCTCTGAAATCTTGGTAAAGAAGGCCAAGCGCAGGAAGGAAAAGCCGCGGCTGGAAGAGAAGAAAAACGGAACGAAAGATGAGGCGGAAGCAGAAGAGGTGGCGGAGGAAGCCACGTCAGACAGCAAGCCAGAGTTCGCGGCGCTTGCATCCCGCCTGCCGTGGCAGGCATATGCGGGGTTCGCCGTCTTGATCTTGGCGCTGATCCACCCGCTGGCGGTTCTCCTGGCGCTACCCATAATTGCCCTCCTCTACGTCACCATGCGCAACACCGTGCCGCTGTGGACGGAAAGCAACGCGCTGGTGTGGGAGGGGAGGAGGTTCCGCTTTTTTGAAATCGAGCGCGTCTTCAGAGACGTAAACGGGATGGGGCCCCTTGAGTTCAGCAACACATTGATAACCACGACGCATGCGTACAACGGCATATACTACAGAGGCGGGAGGGCTTGGATCCTTCTTGAAGATGGCGTAGACGCGGAGGAGGCGAGGAGGGTTCTGCGGCGCTTCGGCGTCGTCGTCAAGCCGGAGCCCGGCCCGCCGCCCGTTGCGCTTCCGCGGGAGAAAGTCGGCAAATACCTGCCGTGGGCCTTCCTCCCGCTCCTCTCGTTTGTAGTCAGCCCTGCGGCCGCCGCCGCGTCCATACTGTCGATTATGTTCATCATCATGTTCTCTATGCGGGACGTCGGGCACAGGCCCCAGCCGCCGAGGCAACCCCTCACCAGAGACGTCATGTACTTCTCCGTGCCAGATCCACAATCAATACACGCCATTGCACGCGCCGCCCAACCCCTGATCGAGGAGGCGCTCGTTGCGTGGAGGGTGGATCCGGAGTACGCCCTCCGTCTTGAGAAGGCCGGAGGGTGGGCGGAGCGCATAGCGTGGTGGACGGCCTCTCAGTGGCGTCTCCAGCGGCTTGAGGTGATACAAGTGGCCAGGCAGCGGATTCTGAACCTGCGGGAGAAGGGCTTTCTGGCGAACGGCTTCGTGGTAGGTAAGACGGCGGCCTTTTCGACGGGCCGGCCGGCGGCACACATAGAGGCCTTCACCCGCGACCTGGCCGAGTTCACGCCCTACGCCCTGTTGCTCGCCCCTACGGAGTGCAGGGAGGACAGCGTCGTGCTGGGCACCGACGACGCCGGCCGCACCGTGTGCCTCAACCCGGAGGAGCTCCAGACGCCGCATGCGATTGTTGTGGGTAAAACTGGCGCGGGCAAGACCACCCTCGGCATTAACGTGGCCGTCCAGTTGCGACGGAAGCGCGGCGTTGTGCCCGCCGTAATCGACCCCCACGGCCACTGGGCCATATTGGCGAAATGGTTTCCAGATGTGCAGATAATAGATGCCAGGTACTACATGCCGCCGCTTCGGCTGGTGGACGAAAACGACGTAGACCTCGTCTTGGACAAACTCAGGGCGTCGGGCATACAGGTATTCGATGCGCACTTTACGGTGCTTCTTGAGGCGCTCCACCGCGCCGCAGCGGAGGGCGACACCTCCTACAGAAACATCCTAAGGCAACTGGAGACACTCAGAAGAGACCCCGCCTTTGCCTTCGTCATAGACTCCGTTTTTGGACGCCTGGCGACATTGGCTCGTATGCAGATGGCCAAGGTCGACCTGGCGAAGCCGTTGGTTGTCCACACTGGCGGTGACACGTCGCCCAGCTCGACCATGAAGCTCATCGCATGGGTCATCTGGCTTGTTACTGAGGCAAAGGCGTCGTGCCCAAAGCCGCCGTGTAGGATGAGGATATTTCTGGTAATCGACGAAGGCCACGTCCTCATGAAGAATACGCTGGTGCTGTCTAGGACTTGGCGCGAGCACAGGAAGTTCGGCGTCGAGGCGGCGGTCTTTACGCAGAGCATCGCCGAAATCCCGCAGGACTTGATAGAAAACAGCGGCGTTAAGGTGGTGCTGGCCATCGAGCCGGAGGCCGTGCCGCATATTGAGCAACGCCTCCACATAGACCGCACCGTCGTGGAGCGCGTCGCGTACGAATCGCTACCGGAGGAGCGCGTCGGCATCATCCGCGTCGAAGGCAGGGCGCCGATATACGTCCGGCTGATACCGCCAGAACACCGTTAACACAACTCCATAACCACATTCTTCCCACTTCTCCACATCTCCATCCTTGCAGGCACAGACTCACAGGACTTTCTTTACAGGCATAATTATACCTGTAAGTCCAGACCTGTCAGTCTGTACCTGCAGGTGTGTTAATTCTTTTTAAATTGATACTCAGAATTAATTGTGTTGTTAGCTGGGCGGGTTAAGGTCGTGCCCAACGGCTACAGGTACTTAGTCTCGTTCCCCGGCCCCACCGAGGAGCTGGACTTCTACACGCTGTGTGAAGTTCTGCGCTTCGCGGGCGCCGTGGTTGGGTTTATCCAGGCGGAGGTGTACGTGGAGGGCCGGCTGGCGGCGAACTTCTACTACCGCCTGTACCGCTACGGTAGCAAGCTGGGCTACATTGGGCCGTCCCGCAGATATGAAGGCGGCAGGTGGGTAGTCTTCCGCAAGTTCTACGAGCTTACGCCCTCCGGCGGCCGCCACAAGCTTGCGCACGGAGGCCTGTCCTGCGACTTGCCCTTCTGATTCTTTTTCTGGAGCATCTAAGCGGCTCTTGTGTTTGAGATAGCTAACGTCGTCATGACTTGCAACAGTGTTAACCCAGAGGTGCGGAAGTTCCCGCAGCGGGAGACGAAGATAGGGGTGGAGATAGTTGCGCCTGACTTCACCGCCATTTTGCACAGCAGCGGCAGGGCTAAGGTGTTTCGTAAATCGCTGGAGCCGCCGCCGTACTTCTCCGACTGCCGCATAGACAACATAGTCGTGAAGACTACAATGCGGGCTATACCTGAGGAGGAGCTCATCGAGAAGCTTAGGGAACACGGCGCGGTGGACAGGGCCGAGAAGATGTCGGCGATTCTCTTCTACACGAACGCCCCCACGAAGCCTCCTATCACTACCACGGTGAGGATCTTCGTAAAGCCGTCGGAGCGCTACAAGGTGATCATGTTCAGCAAATCCATCCAAGAAATCCGTCGAGTCGCAGAGCTCCTGCAGACGCTCTAATTCAATTTTTACGACGGCCAAGGCAGTGGCATGTTCCTCGAGGCGGACTACCAAGGCATCGCACTCCCGGGCGGCCTCACCTTTACTTGGAACACCGCAGTTACGATCACGATACTTGCAATAGTTGCGCTGATTGAAACCGCTAAGCTCCTCGGCCGCGTCCAGAGGTTGGAGGTAGCGATGGCAGATGTGCTGAAGGAGGTGGCCATATTGTTCACAGTGGTGTTCTTCATAGCCAACCTAAGCAACTTCATCGAAGTCTCTGTAGCTACGCCGAAGGACGTTGTAAATAAGCTTGAGCAGGTAGTAGAAGAGGCCTACTGTAGAGTAGTGAAGATGGAACAATGTATAGCAAACCTCCGCCTATCTGGGCCACTAGGCGCCTACGCTGGGTATGCCGAGGCCAAGTTCTCTAAATACAAGACGCTTTTTGAACAATCCGTATGGATGTACAACCAGCTGTTAGGCCTTGCGCGCTACATCATTACATACGGCCCCACTATTCTTGCATCGGGACTGTTGATATATGCCGCTTGGCTGAGAAAGGTAGGCGGAGTCATTATCGGCATATTTATCGGACTTTGGGTCGGGCTTGTCCTGTTGACTGGGGCAGTGCAGATCAACACCAGTTGCGACAGCAAAATCGGGGTGTGGGGCGAGAACTTTACGCCGTTGACATGTGTAGGCTGTGACGACAGAATTACCAACGCCATTGATGACTACGTAGAGTGGCAGTTGGTAATTGCATATGCTTGGCTGTTCTTAATAGCCGCCCCCACCATCGGGGCGGCAGTTGGCTACTTATTGGGCCTCTGATTCAATATTTCTAGATATATTCGTTGTAGCTATGTCGGTAAACGCAAAAACTACGGTAGTGATGTTATTGATGCTGGCAGTGGCAGTGCTAGCTGTAGATGTCGGACAAGCGGAGACAGTTGCAACAGGCTTCTTGAATGATGTAAGGACGTTTGTCTGGCTCGCGTCCCTTGTTTCAGTAGGCATTCTGCTTGCCGACGTGATCTACACGCTTCTCATACGCCGGCGCGGCTTGCCTGAGCTCTTCAGCAGCGGATGGTTCTGGGTGCCGTTTCTGTTCATATCTGTGCCGATAATATTCGGAGTAGTGTCGCTATTCTCGCCGGAGGTTAAGTCGATATATGACAAGATAGTGGAAGACCGCTGTCCGTTCCTATACTGCCCGTCGTAAACTCAATTCAACGTTTTTTCCTTACGCACTTTTCCTATGCGTATCGAACACGCGCTGGTAGCCGCAGCAGGCGTTGCGCTCTTATTTGCCGCCGTCTCGCCGCTGATTCCCAGCGGCGCCTACGGCCAGTGGCACGACGTGCTGTACACCGCGGCGGCGGCGTGGATTTTAGCCACAGTGCTGTATAGAACTGTCAGGAGGGAGCCCGTTTGGCGCGTCAACATCCTAGGCGCCGTCATGACATTAGCGATTATGGCTGTGTATCTGACCTACGTCAACATCTACGCAGAGCCTGCCTCCGTCCAGATCAGCAAGGATTTAGAAACGCTGGAGGAGGCCAGGCAGACGTTCGAGCAGTACTTCGCGCAGACGGCGGCACACACGGCAGTTGCGGCTTCCTCCGTAATCACAGTTGCAATCGTATTGGCGCCCTTTTCTTTGGGTCTCTCGGTCGCCATTTTGCTGGCACTCATAGACCTGGCCATAGACGTCATCAACGAGTTCATGTCGATGATAGCCTCCTACCTAGGCTTTGCCTACGCAGTAGTCTCCGTGCTGGCGCCTTTGGTGCGCGCAGTGGAGATCTTCCCCGCGGTCTTCACGCCGATCGCCGCCACGGCGGTGCCCAACAAAAGGACGATCGCGGTGGCGGCCTACGTCGCCGCCATGCCCCTCCTCCTTTCAGTGGCAGTGGCCACGGCGCCAGGCCTGGCCCCCATGTCTGGCCTTCTGCCGACCGAAAAGGAGGAGTTCGTCCAGGTGGGCACGGTACGGATAAACACCAACGCACCCATCGTCGTCGAGTTCAGAGCGCCATACGTCTACTACAACGGCACCCACTGGGTCAACTCCACCCAGTGGTGGTGGTACACCGTGCCGCCGCCAGGAGGCAACGTAACTCTACCAAATGGTACGTGGACGCTGACCCGCTACATATACATGTGGGTGGAGCACCCGGTCGGCACCACCTTCACGCTTCAAAACGGGACGTTTGCGTGGGGAGCGACCAACCTCACTTCCGTAAACGCGACATTCTTCTACCCACTGCCAAACAAAACCTTCACCATCTTAGTGCCATACGCGTGGCACGACGACTGGTCCGTCGCGGCGTCGCTCAGGCCGAACTCGGTGGGCGTAAGCGGGACAAAGATGAACGCCACGTGGGTTTTCAAGTACGAGTGCTACGGCACGGTCAGCGAGTGCCCGGGAACGCGGTGGGAGCTGGAGGGCCTCGCCGCGGAGTACCGCGACTTGGTTGTGAAGGTGCTGGGCACGGAGTACGCCGACGTGAGCTACTCCAAATCGGCCGTTACGGTTGCCATGAGCGAGGACAGCTGGGGGAAGATATGCAACGCCACGGAAAGCGCCGTCCTCGCCGCGTTCGGCGCCAGGTGTAGCGGCTGGCATCCTACAAAGCAGTGGAGCGCGGTAATCGACGTAAGTAGCCAGCCAGAAATCGAGTGCAGAACCGACGGCAACGAGACGCGGTGCGAGGAGGTGGAGACTTGGCACAGGGCCACAGTCGCCGTCTTCCTGCTCTACGTCCCGGCCCCCACGTCCGCCGTGGCTGGGTTCCAGCGCGGCCCGCGCAGCACCGGAGACGTGGTGGACACGATATTCGGCTACGCCTTCTTCTCGTTGTCATCAATCTTCCCGCTAGGTGGGGCGTTTGCGCCGCTTGCCGCGAAGTTCGTGGAGCCGTTTGCCTGGATCTGGACTTCGCTGATCCCCTGGGCGTTGCGGTTGGTCTTCACAATCATCGCCGTCACTGCGGGAGCGGCAGGCATGTTGATAATCGTTGGCGCAGGCGCACCGATGTTGAAGATCCTCGGCATTTCGCAGTTCTTCCAGCTGAAGCTACGCGCCAGTTCGGTGGAGACCACCGTGCTACAGCTGGCGTCCAGAGGCCTCGCCGCGGCTGGCAGGGGCGGGGCGGCCGTAGCAGGCGGCGCAACCGCCGCCGCCACCGCGGAGGTAACCAAAAACGCGGCGGCGTCTTGGATCCACTATGCGCAGATGTGGGCGCTCTACGCCTCCTCTGTACTCAAGTGGACAACTTGGCTCTGGCGGTTCGACCCCATCCGCCTCACTACCGCGCTGGGGCTGTCGGCATACGTCGGCTCCAAGCTGGACATGAAGATATTCATAAGAGCGCCGCACCCCCGCCTCCAGCCCATTGCAAGCGCTACGGCCAAGCTCGTCGAGTTCATGGCTAGGGAGCTGAAGGGCATGCATTTGGTAGTGCACCACGGCGCTCCTCTGACTCCGGAGGCCCAAGCCGCCGCGTCTTCCGCCAAGGCGCTGGACTGGCTCTGGGCTGCGACGCATCTGCGCATAGACTTTTTCGCCGCCAAGGCGATAGCCCGCACCTTCCACGCCGCGTACCACCTCAGCGGCGGCGACGTGAAGCTGGCCGCGCTGTGGACTGTTTTGATGCGCACGCCGCCGCGGCACTTAGGCGACCTAGCCGCGTTCGCCGAATTCCACGGCATAAAGATACGGCCGCTTCCGGTGCATCCGGCCGATCTGGTAGAAGGGTATAAGCGCCTCGGCTTCCTCTACACGCAAGAGCAGGCCGCCGCCCGCTACCTGGCGCACTTCGGCTACGACTACATGCGCCTCAAAGAGGCCTGGGAGACTTACAAGGACTGGTTCATGGGCGCCACCGACATATGGAGGCCGGAGCTATTCACCTACCTCCCCGCCTACTCCCACCTCCGCAGTGCCATGGCCGAGTTTGCCGTGGGGAGGTGGAGGGAGGGCGACCACCGCGCACTCCTCTTCTCCCCCATACCGGAGTTCCGGAGACTGGCCGCGGAACAACTGGGCGTGAAGGCCACGCCAGAGGGCAACACCGTGCCCATTTGGAACATGTGGCTCAGGGGCGCTGTCAAAGCCGCTGAGAGTGGCGACATAAACACGGCGCTAAGACTGGCCCCAGGCCCCATGGGTGAAAGGTTGAAATTCTACGAACCGGTTAAGATAGACACCACAAGCACTGATAGGCTGAAGAGCACCATGGAGCACATCGTTGGCAAGGCGGCGCGCGCCACTGGCGTAAGCAGAGACGTCGTAGCAACTGGCGTCTGGAAGATGCTTGAAGACCCCCAGATGCGTAAGATGCTTAAGCTTGAGGGCGACTACAAGAGGCTCGAAGACGCGCTGAGACTCGCCGTGGCCGACATACTGCCGAAAAACGTGATTGAGGCTGGCCTGAAGAAGATAGACGGCGACACGCTGAAGGCGTTCTACGAATTGTTGAAGGAGGACAAGCCTCAATGGTTTGAGCGCTTGCCGGAGCACATCCAGGCGCAGGTGCTGGAGAAGCTCCCATATGGCGACTGGAGCTACGCCTACAGCGTCAAATACGCTACGGAGATAGCTGACATATCTTGGCGCGAGATAACGCCCTACGGCCAAGTGGTGGAGCACAGAGTGCTGGACTACCTGCCGTCTGCAGTCAGAGAGGCGGTAGCCATGCAGAGGCTCGCCGCGCTGGACACACCGCTTCCGCAACAACAGGCCGCGCCCCCCGCCCCCGTAGCTGTCGAGTACTCGAAGTACGCCGAAACCATGCAGATGTTTAGCGTAAAGAGCTACGAAGTAGTTGAAGGAGGCCAGGTGGTGGAGAAGTCGATCAAGCCAGAGGATTTGGCGGCACTCGGCACGCCGACAGAAGTAAGACGGATGCTGGCGGAGGCCGCCATGTTTGCAAACGCCTCGGAGAAGTACTACGACGAAGGCAGGGAGTACATACCGCTGAAAGTCGAGGGAAAAGAGGAGGAGAGGGAGAAGAAGCTGAGGGAGTTCTTGGAGAGTCAGTTGCAGGAGGTAAGAAATATGGCGCTGACCGCCAGCTTGAGTAAGGCTGAGACCGACGCCGCCGCGGAGCGGTGGCTCAAGATGCTGACGTCGTCGGAGTACGCCGACTTCAGAGACAAGTTGCTGGACTTCGCCCTCTACGAAGACGGCTACGAGGCGTACGACGCTCTTACAAATCTGATCAGCGCCGCCGCCAAATACGTCTCCGCCGGAGAGGCCGAGGCGGCCCAGCGGCTTGAGGAGGCGGCGCGGCCGGCGCCGGAGCGGTTCGAGCCCGCTCCAGAGCGGTACGCCCCCGCCGAGGATAGATACGAGCCGGTGGGAGAGACCGAGGAGCGGGTGGAGGCGGAGGTCGGCAAGATCAAAGATGAAGACCACGCTGAAGCCGTGAGGCGCATCCTGGGCATCACCGAGGAGGAGGCCATCGCATACGAGATCTCCCG
>Ga0080007_1061588_pt1 | contig 10314 bp, 9 predicted proteins | sample OctOCTMetagenome_FD_69210 | JGI IMG/M metagenome (GOLD analysis project Ga0080007, IMG submission 69210) | Hot spring and microbial mat streamer communities from Octopus Spring Streamers, Yellowstone National Park, USA - OCT_B (SPADES... | ecosystem: Environmental > Aquatic > Thermal springs >...
AGGGCCGTGAAGGTCGGAAGCGTCATCGAGTAGAAGGCGAACTTGACGGTCATCAGCAGCACGAACGTGCCCGGTGAAGCTGTCATGAGGGCAAAGGGCCACAAGGCCGCAGAAAGGAGACCACCGATTATGAGGAAGGGCACTCTCCTACCGACCGCGTCGGAGAAGGACCCCCATATGAGCTGGGCAGCGTTCGTCGTGAGGTTCATAGTGGCGTGGAGGAAACCGATCTCCGTCGGCGTCGCGCCCAGTTGGGCCGCGTAGACCGCTATGAATGGCTGCGATGAGCCCATCGCTACCGAAGACGCGAGGGAGTTGGCGTAGAGGGCCTTCGTCCCTCTCAACCCGCCCTGCTCCTCATGGACCTTCTCAAAACCCCAAACCGCTCATAACCTACATTATCACGGCACACCGCTTCTTCACCGGATGTCGGGTCTCGGAGCTGACTGGGGAAGGGTCGAGGAGGCGCTCGCGGAGATCAGCGGATCCTATGACCGGATCAACCGGTTCGTCTCGCTCGGCTTCGACCTGAGGCTTCGGGAGAGGGCGCTCAGTCTCGTCGGTTGCGACGTCAACGGTAGGGCCCTCGATGCGGGGAGCGGTCCCGGCACCTTCTCGCACCTCGCGCTCAGGAGGTGGCGGAGGATCGACGTGATCGCCATGGAACCTCTGGACGTGATGGCCTCGCTCTCTAAGCGGAGGATCAAATCGGAGAGGTTCGACGTCGTCAGGGGAGTCTTCGAGCGCATGCCCTTCAGATCTGGCACGTTCGACCTAGTCTTGACCGGTTTCTCGATAAGGGATGCCATCGATTTCAGGGCCGCGCTCTCCGAGATCAGGAGGGTGATCAGGCAGGGCGGGAGATACGTGATCTGCGACATCGCGAAGCCCGATCGTCCTCCTCTCAGGTTTATCGTCTCGGCGTACTGGTTCCTGATCGCTCCCATCCTCGGCTTCCTTGCTGCAGGTCGGAGAGGACTGAGGGTCTGGGACATCTACAGGACTTACAGGAGGTGGCCCGTGAAACGGAAGCTCATAGGGATGCTGCTCGAGTTCTTCGCGGTCGAGCGGAGCGAGGTGGCGATGCTGGGTGGTGCGTTGATCGCATCGTTCAGGAGATGACTTTCGTTCCTAGAACCGAAGACACCGGGTGAACTTTAGGTTCATGGAGACCGAGCAAGAAAGGTGAGGGATAAAGGGTCATGGGCATCTTTAGAACGAGAGTCAGCTTGAAGGGAATGAGAGGTTCTAAAGATTGCATCGCATTAATTGGCACGGGAGTCGCCATGACCGTCATTGATAGGATTTTTGGCGGGGAATGTCGGTGTGACGTGTACCGGTAGGAGGAGGTCTCTGGTCAGCGCAACGGGCATAAGCTGGAGGGCGAGGTTGCTATAGTTAGGGAGCTGGCAGTAGAGGACGAGGTGTTAGATACGAGAAGGTAATGGTGGTCGAGCTGATCGGTGGTTTGAGGAAAGTCTTGAGGGAATTAGGTGTAGAATAATTGGGCTCACGACGGCCGAACTAGCAGGTCTGATGCCTGATACCGCTACCGGAAGGTTAAAGAGGGTGTAGACGTTCATGTTTTAGTCCTAGCGCAAGGAAGCTGGTAAATTGCGAATAGGGACGGGTAATAGTGGTTATATACGGCGATTGTTCTCGATGTGTAACGGCTAGAATGAGTTGAACGTCTAATTGCAGTTAAGCGTCAAAATAACCTAAGGTAGAATTATAGCGGGGAGTTCCTGAACTGGCCACTATAGAGTGGATACGATTTGCGGAATCTTCTTAGCTGTATACGTGATCTTGTGTGAAGAGGTATTTTAGCTGACGAAATCGAATCACGACGATATGCGGGTAATGGTTACGGGTGGAGCTGGGTTTATTGGATCACATGTAGCGGAGCACTTCGCGTCTAAGGGCGCTAATGTGGTGATTTTCGATAATTTTGCTCGTGAGCAATTATTAGGTATAGGATCTGAATGGTCAAGATACAATTTAAACTACCTTAAATCCAGGTTCCCTAAATACATTACTATATTTGAGGCTGATGTGAGAGAGATCGAAAAGGTAATGGAGGCAGCTAAAGGTTGTGATCTCATCGTTCACGCGGCAGCCCAAGTTGCGGTAACTACTTCTCTCAAAGATCCTATAACCGACTTCACTATCAATGCGCAGGGAACGCTCAATATATTAGAGGCAGCTCGGCAAAATGATGCTGCTGTAATTTTTCTATCAACAAACAAAGTATATGGGGATGCCGTAAATAAAATCCCTCTAAAGGATCTCGGGACCAGATACTATTACGATCACTTGGAATATCAATATGGAATACCTGAGAGTTTCCCGGTTGATGGTTGCGCTCACACACCCTATGGATGCTCGAAACTCTCCGCAGATATTTATGTTCAGGATTATGGTAAGGTATATGGTCTCAGCACAGTTGTATTCAGGATGAGCTGCATTTATGGTGAGAGGCAATTCGGTGTCGAGGACCAGGGCTGGTTAGCTCACTTCACGAGGTGCATACTATCAGGGAAGCCAATAACCATCTATGGTGACGGAAAACAAGTAAGAGACGTCCTCCACGTAGACGATCTTGTGAGAGCAATCGATATAGCCTACGTTAACGCATCGGAACAAAGAGGTGAGGTGCTGAATATAGGGGGTGGGCCAGAGAACGCCATTTCCCTCCTCGAGGCTCTTGATTACCTTTCGGCGTTGAGCGGACGTAGTCCGATTCTGAGATTTGACCATTGGCGACCGGCTGACCAGAAGGTCTATGTCAGCGACATAAGAAAGGCTAAACGATTGTTGGGTTGGGCACCTAGTATTGGTTGGCGTGAAGGTATCCGAAGGTTGTACGAATGGATGAAACATGTCATGAGACAGTGAAGACAAAGACCTATGATCGAGGTTGATTTCTTCCCATCCCGACATCCGCTCTGGCAGACGTATTTAGAGTCGCCTCCCAAGGGAGTAAAGTACCTTGTAAGAAGCGGAACTTTTGGAACCATGTATTTGGCGCTAAGCAGCATTTTAAGAACTAAACGCCTTGCCCATTTCTGCAATGGCGTTAAGCTTGCACCATGGAGGAAATGGGTGGCTGACATGGAGTCTGTCAAAGTGTTTTTCAAAAGTTATGATGAACTAGAGGATGAAAAGAAGATACAAAGTGCCATCGAGAGAGTCATGACTGGCCAGTGCGTGGCCCTATTACCACTCACATGGGCAGCGAAGAGGACTATTGACAGGTACCTCAGCATAAGAGATGTTGACATTAAAGTGATCTACCCCACATTCTACAGCAAATATGAAAGCCGTTACTTTGAAAAGAGAGACATCATATTATTCGTCGGAGGCTCTTGGAGGGATCTCTCCTTTGAAGCTAAAGGAGGAAGGGAGGTCTGCGAGGCTTGGCTTAGAATACATAAAGATTTTCCTGACTATCAGTTTGTCGTACTCTCAGAGCCTGCACCTCGCTATGTAGCACGACTGAAGGAAGTCAAGGCGTTTATTGGTTCCCTCCCAAGGAAGACACTTTTAACCGAGATATTTCCGCGAGCGAAAGTAATCGTTTTGCCTTCCATGATGGATACGGTCGGCTACAGCGTCATCGAGGCCATGAACTACGGCGTCGTTCCTGTTGTCAGCGACCACTTCGCTATGCCTGAACTGGTTGGTGATGCTGGTATAATACTCAAGGCGCCGACTGGACTCTGGAGAAGTGATGGAAGTCATAACCCACGATTTCACGAGGAGCTTTCTGAAGGCCCGTTCCAGGAACTGGCTGAACGGATAGCAGATTCTCTTCACATACTACTCTCTAACGATTCCCTTTGGCAAAACCTCTCAAATAAGGCCATTAAGAGAATGAGGTCTCCACCATTCAGTGTGGAGAGTCGAAACCAAAGTATACTCGAGGTGTATCAGAAGGCATTATAATAAATCAGCGGCGCTATCTCAATCCCATCCTCTTCTCTATCACTCCAATCAACCCCCTAAACTCCCTGTCTGTCAAGTAAAGGGTAACAAAATAGGTAAGTATACCTGCGACCGTAGAGGGGAAAATTTGAAGTATAGCGTGAGACACATCTAGTGGTGTAGAGAGAGGCCTAAGAATGTAGACCACCACGCCCATCACTACTGAGGAGAAAAGATACCTTAAGAACGGAGACGCAATATTTCGTAAAGCATTGATTTGTCCCGAAAGCTTAATCTTATATATCAAAAACGGAATTTGCAGAAGCAACTGTGTTGCAAACCAAGCAGCTACAATGTGAGTGACCTCGAACCACGAAAAGTAGAATAGAACAGGAATTAGTATTGTTATATATATTACTGACTGTATAATGTTTATTGTCGGAGTTAGGAACAACCTACTCCTAACCAGTTTCTTAAAGTCTGCCGAGTCATCGAAATCGGCCCTTTCCTGCCCCGTCAGCGCAACATCTATTATATTGTTGACGAGGTAGACTAATGCACCAGGTAGAGCTATCAAAAGTATCGGTGCAACCGCCTTGTACTCGGGTCTGAGGATGTTGAGGATGTGTTCAGAAAGTACGAAGGCTCCCACCGAAGTCGGAATTGCCATCAAAAGGACCATCTTTAATGAGGTTTCAACTGCTCCTGGGCTCTGGGACTGGAGGAGCTTGGGGTAAAGGCCGGCCGAAAGGTTTCCCGATATTGCTACGATAGAGCCTATGAGTAAGACGGCGGAGGCATAACCGAGGACTTCGGCGGTTCCAACAATCAAGACCACCACTATGAACTGGAGTTCAGCTATGTAGTTCTGAAGCCCTGAGTATAGCGGCAGCCAAGCACGGCTGAGTATCCTAATGGCAGTACTCCACTCCACCCTTCCTAGACCAATCCCTCTTGCGAACAGAAATGAGGCGATTACTCTGGCTGCGTAGCCTGCAATGGCAGCGAGTATCGCGCCCAAAAGTCCAAGCTTTAGGAGTAAGACCACGACCACTGCTGTGGGGAGCTTCACAGACTCCTGGATCATCATAGCATAGTAGACCCGTTCTGGTCTGTAAGCAGTGAGGGCAGCTTCCAAGACCATGCAGGCAGAGATTAGGGGGATTTCTATTGCGACTATGACGAAGACGATGTAAGGTGTGTTGACCTGCTTGCTGAGATCTTCTGCGAGGGCTATGAAGAAGGTGGTGGTTGCCAGCGCTGAGAGTGAGGATATGGATAGGGAGGTTGCAAGAACCCGCTTACCTTGTGCCGTCATCCTCGTTGTCCAATAACTTACTATTCCCGGAGGTATCACAAAATATGCTACCAGACTCCCTATGTAGCGCCATACTCCTAGCTCCTCAGGTAGAAGTCGCCTAGTTATCAAAAGCGTGAAGAGAAGCCCTGTCAGCGTGGTGAGGAGCGATGAGGCATAGGCCGTTATGCCCGTGTAACGGAGCCTGATCTGTGACATATATGCTCGGATCCTTTACCCTCAGTATTGCGGTTCATTTAAGGATGTTATTGAACTAAGAGGCTGTCCCCACTCTTCATGAGTTGCTTGATTTGATCGGCATACTGCGGAACTAACCATTGCCAATCGTACTTTAGTTCCACCAACCTCCTAGCGTAAGCTGCTCGGGCAGATGCTTCGTCCCCGTCCGTTAATGCCTCTACAATAGCGGCTGCGAAGTCAGAAGGCTCTCTCTTCCACGCAATGTAGGCGCCTTTTTCATCTATTACGCTCAACCTAGCCGGTGTCGCGACCATCGCCAAGGGCCTCGACGCTGCCATATACTCGAAGAGCTTTTGTTGAGGTGAGTAATATGTTCCCAAAACGTCACCTATTGGTAGCAGAAGAACATCTGCCGTTTTCAACATGCTCATTCTAAGCGGCGCATAGGGCTCCATAGGCGGCAACAGCACTACATGTCCCTCCATTCCTAGTCGTCTAATCCAAGCCTTGATCCACGCGTAGATCCTCGAGCCTGGTTTTGCTGCTCCCTGAACGACCAACAGCGCATTAGGGATCTCGTTAACGACCAGTTTAGCGGAACGAAGTAGAAGCTCGATTCCTTGTCCTTCTCGGTTCTTCCAGAGATAGGCTGCCCCAGTATACACCATGAGAAGCTTGTCCGTCGCGGAGATATGGGATCTGAAGAGCTTCGGATCGGCCGGTATGTAATGCCTATCAAAAGTTGCGAGGTCTATGCCGAAGGGTATGTACGCTGTCCTTTTCAACAGTTTTGGGTAACGACTCTCGACCAGCTTCCTTATCGATTCGCTTGTAAATATTACTAAATCGGGTGTAGATGCTTTGAACATCTGCTCATCATAGAAGGGTATTGTATGGTCGTCTTGAATTGTGAAGTCCTGCAAGTCGAGGACAAGTGGTTTATCCCTAGCAGCCATTCTCATACCCACCGCTCCTACAACGTTTAGGTTGAAGCAAAGCGAAGGTGATACGCTCGAAGTGGTTTTGAAGGTTCCGAGTTCGTACGCAATATCCCTTGAGATCCAATTCAGCGGACTCGGAAAAGATCGCGAAATGGAGGCAATGAGTCTTGCGGGTTTGAGAGCTTCAACCACCCGCCAGCCTTCGACAATTATTGGGCGGATTCCGAGGAGATTCAGTGCACGTGCAGCCATTATCGGACGTCTATAGGACTTTGTCGGGAAGGAAGTGACGTAAAGCGCCCTAATCTTCTTTCTTGGAGAGGTCTCGCTTAATCCACTCGTACTCATTTCTCAGACCCTCGTCCAGCATCGTTTCGGGCCTCCATCCCAAGACCTTTGAGGCCTTCTCGTAGGAGCCTACGAACCGTTGGATGTCACCTTTTCTGGGCGGATAATACTCTACGCCTGCTTTGCTTCCTGTAATCTCCAGTATCTTCTTGGCGAGCTGGTTCAGACTCGTGCCGACTCCGGTGGGGAGGAGGAAGGTCTGGTTCCAGGCATCCGGGTTCTCGATTGCCAGGATGTAGGCCTTAGCGGTGTCGACGACATACGTGTAGTCGCGGATCTGCTCGCCAGTGCCGTAGATTGGGAGCGGTTTACTTTCGATGGCGAGCTGGAACCAGTAGGCTATGAAATTGTACCAGCCGCCTGCCCAGTAGGGTTGTCGTGGGCCGTAGACATTGCTTGGCCTTAGTATGACGTAGTTTATTCCGTATAGCTGGCTGTATATTTTGCAGAGCATTTCCCCGTAGATCTTGTGGACGTTGTAGAAGGTTGAGGGGTTGTAGGGCCAGTTCTCGTCGGCCACGTGGGGGGCTGGGATGTCGCCGTGTACGCTCCTGCTGCTGGTGTAGATGAAGAGGGCCTTCGGGTTATGCTTCCTCAACATCTCCAAAACCCTGAAGGTGCCTTCGGCGTTTCTGGCGAAATCCTCCTCAGGGTAGTCGACGGATTTGAAGGTGGAGACCTGGGCTGCGCAGTGGATAACTACCTCAGCCCCTGCGATGTCATCATTGCTGATAGCCCTCACGTCCTTGACGGATAGCTCGACGTCGGGAGGCAAGTTGGATTTCCGTCCGGCTGAAAGATCGTCGATGACCTTCACGGTGTGCCCTTTTTCAAGGAGTTGTTGGACCACGTGGGAACCTATGAACCCAGCTCCACCAGTCACGACTGCATGTCCTTTCATGCATTACAGCACCCTGGTCCGATGTTACTCCCCACCTTAAGAACCTTAAAATCCATAAAATGACAAAGAGGTGAACCGTAAATATTGCATTGGTTTTGCTTCTCCGTGATAGAGGTATCAGTAATAATCACAGCATACAACGAAGTAAGACATATTTCTCGCTGTTTAGATTCACTATTGCGACAAAGTTTTGATAACTTTGAAATCATCGTTGTAGACGATGGATCCAGCGATGGTACTTCTGAGTTGGTTAAACGCTATATTCAGAAAAATCCGGAAAAAATTAGGTTAGTGAAACTCCGTATGAATACTGGTCTGGGGAATGCCAGGAACATCGGCGCTCATTTTGCCAAAGGAAGTATTGTTGTCTTTCTTGATGCCGACATGGAATTTCCGCCCAACTTTATTGCTAATCTCGTCAAGCCTATTTTGAACGGATCGTCGAAGTCATCTTGCCCGGGAGATGAAATAATTGCTAACGTTGAGAACCCATGGGTTAGGGTTCAGGGACAACGTATAAGAGGTGTAGGGATTGAGGAACGGACAGTATACGTAAGGGCCGTTGAGCGGGATCTTTTTATTAAGAGTGGGGGATTTGATGCGAGATTCGGGTTTTACGATGATACAACTTTTTATATGCGAACAGGAATCCTGTCCGTTGTAGTTAAAGACGCATTTTTATATCATTACAATCCCGATACGGCAAAGGAAATTTTGTGGCGAAATTTCTGGATTGGTAAATCGGTCTTAAAGGTTCACAAATTCCGTGATGTGGTTGTGATGGCGCTTAAGCGGACCTTCGATCTATCTCCTTCTATTGTTATAGCTTTGCTCTTGAGCGGTAGTATTTCGTTTACAATTTTAGGAGCCATCTTGTTGTCAGTTTATGCTGTAACGGTTGCGCGTCATAAAGTTATTGAACCGCCCTCTTTGATTGATCGGCTGAGGGTGAGATTTTTTTATGTGCCTGTTTATAGGTTTCTAAAGGCTCTAGGATTTTTGACCGGTTTGCTGCATTCAATGTTGGGAAGAAATTGGACAAGAATTGGTACTTTAGACATGGAACAGATGAGTGAAATGATTTTGGAAGTTGTCGAGTGAGAATATTCAAATTTATTACCGAGCTTGTATAATCCGAGTAGGTGGTCTCAAAGGCGAAGCGTGTTGAACTTTATAAAATGTCTGCGAAAACCCTCCGTTGTTGACGTGTTGAGGGTGGCTGCGGAGATTAGGACCTCTGCAATTCCGTTTATCCTGTTCAAGGCCCTGTTCAGGTATCCATTGTACTTGATCGTGCTGCTACTATTTGTTAGGAACATTCGTGATCTCTTTGAGCTGTTCCTGTATAGGGGTAGAGTTAAGGAGCTCGAGTTCAGGTTCGCCCCGGAAAGCATAAGCTAGACCTACGACTATGTGCTGGTTTTCGCAGTATTGCTGCTACGCCGAATATTCGTTTACAGGACTGACGGGAAATTGCTGGCGCGGTTTAAAGGCGGCACAGTATCGCTGCCAGCTGTAGCGTTTGCATCTCTTTTGACTGAGCCCTTTGAGAAAATCTACAGGGTCTTTGATTATAGGGGACGAGTTTGGATGTCGGCGGTTATCTCGGTGAGACAGCCTACCTATTCAAGAGATCGGGTGCAGAGGAGGGTGTGGTCTACGAGTCTTTTGTGGAATGCACCACATCACATAACAGCGTCGGATGGATAGACGTTCTTAGGAACGAGTTCGAGGTTGCTAAGGTCGATTGCGAAAGTTGTGAAAAACATCCATTGAGTTTACCCGACGACCTCATCAGAAAGATTCCGAAGTGGGTGATAGAATGCCATGGACCGGGAACGCTTAGACAACTGGGTGAGAAGTTTCTGGTGTCCGGATTTAAGGAAGCGTTCAAACCCTATAGTTCGAAGGCCGGCTATCAATTAATGGGCCGAGATAAGGTCTTCAATCTCAAACCAGAGTACCCCAAACTTATTTGTTTATTTTGACTGCACGCCTGTCCTAGCGCGTGCTCAGGACGCTTCTCCTCTGGTTACGTCTGTGGCTAAATAACGGCCAAACCGCATTTTGGGCACAATCATCGAAAACCAGGGTCTTACCATGGCATTTCATTCCTGTAGGCCAGCAGAAGCCAGTGCTCCGTCTGTTTATCGGGATATAGCGGAGCCACCTTGAAGCCTTTGGCCGCCAAATTTCGCATTATTTCACGACTCTCCTCGCGATTGTAGTTGTAGTGGACCTCAACTATTAGGTTTTCAACTTCTGAGAGGTCCAGCGTGGGATCCGACAAGACCAAATATTCTGCACCTTGGATATCCATCTTGACCAAATCAACCCTACTAAGGCCCATCCTCTTTATCAACGTGTCCAGGCGAATGGTCTTAATAACAATCGTGTCCCGCGTTAGTCCATTCTTAAAATGGTATGAAGTATGTAAATATATAGGACGAATGGTTCCTGTTGCAGATAACCCACGAGGATCTCTTCTCCCTAGATGAAATTCAATTTCCTCATCATCTTTAGTATAAACTGCTACATTCATCGTTTTTATAAATTGGTATCGCGCGGTATTTTCCAATAATGCGGCATAGTTTTTGGGATCAGGTTCAATGGCTATTATAATGGCACCCTTCCTCTTCCTCAATATTCTGTATGCATATAAGCTATACCACCCTATGAACGCACCTACATCTATAAAGGTT
>Ga0080007_1058186_pt1 | contig 10307 bp, 9 predicted proteins | sample OctOCTMetagenome_FD_69210 | JGI IMG/M metagenome (GOLD analysis project Ga0080007, IMG submission 69210) | Hot spring and microbial mat streamer communities from Octopus Spring Streamers, Yellowstone National Park, USA - OCT_B (SPADES... | ecosystem: Environmental > Aquatic > Thermal springs >...
CCTGTATCGCCCCTGAAGGCACATGCCACACAGCGGTGAAGTTTTCGCTTGAGGGTCAAAGGGTTTGCCACACCAGAGACAGTATGGGCGGGAAACGAGAACCCATTTGCTTTTGCAGTCTTGGCAAATCGGGTCGTCAGAAAAACGATGACAAACTCCGCAGCGGGGCGGGTAAAGCCAGTCCAAAAACTTTTCAAGCCATGACTTTCGGCTCAACTCCCTTCATCCCCTTTCGGCTGAACTCGTAGTCCCAAGTAGCCGAAAAGATTATGCGCTTCCAAAATGTGGCAGCGCTACAAGGGTTTGAAAGTGTTTAACTGCCGTCAGCGTCAAGCCCTGACGCCACATTCGTCATTCAGAAAATTCGCCGACTAAAGTCGGCGCTCAAGTTTCTCCGTCATCAACTATGATACTGCGTGCAAGCGTGCATGAGTGCAAGGGTGCAAGCGTGCATAGAAACGGTGCGGAGTGCTGGGTGCAGTGTTCAGATTTTTCGCCTCATGCCACCGGCTTCATCCAGTGAGGGACAAGGGGCACGGGACAAGGGACATGGGATTTGACAGATTTTTTGAGCGCCGAATTCTTTCGGCGTTTGGGAGGGTGAACCTCCCGGTGAGCCCAATCTGAGTGCGATGTGCTAAGTGCGGTTGTCAAGCCAAAATTTCCGGCAATGAAAGAGCACTGCCACACAAAACTATTCGCCACTCGCTGTTCGCCATTCGCTACTCGCCGTTCAACTTTCACCAGTCGCCAATCACTATCCGTATCTTTCCCGACTTGCCGATTTGCCGACCTCACGACTTGCCGACAACTTGGCTCGGCAGGAATTTCGCCCTCCCACTCTTTGCCCACCGACTGAAGTCGGTGGCTACGAAACGAAGCCCGCTAAAGCAGGCTGAAAGACTGGAGGGCTCATCTCCTGATGCGCCGAATCTTTCGGCAGTGCGGGAGCACTGCCCTCCAGATAAAATCATTCGCCATTCGCTACCATTTTCTTTTTGCTGACGCACCCTCCACAAGCCCGCCAAAATTTCTGCCAGCGGAAGGAGGTGAAGGCGATGCACCGTTATCTGTTGGCACTTTCGGTGTTGATGGCATCATTGGCAACCGCTCAAGAAGCGGTGGATTGGTCATCACTCGTTGAGAAAGTGATGCCTGCCGTCGTGACCATCGTCTCCGCTGACGCAAAAGACATCGTTCAAGGTAGTGGCTTCATCATCAGCAGCGATGGCAAAATCGTCACCAACTTCCATGTCGTCGCAGGCAAACCCGCCATCTTGGCTCGCCGTTCGGACGGCTCTTTCCTCGTCATCAAAGGCATCTTGGCATCAGACAAAGCGAACGATTTGGCAATCCTGCAAGCGGAGGGGCGAAACTTGCCCTTTGTTCGGTTGGGCGACAGTGACGCAGTGAAAGTTGGTGAAGCGATTTGTGTCATTGGTTCGCCGATGCTGTTGGAGGGGACGGTGAGTGCGGGCATCATCAGTGCTGTGCGGGAGTTGCAAGATGGTCGGAAGTTGCTGCAAATCACGGCGCCCATCTCTAAGGGCAGCAGTGGTTCGCCCGTCTTCAATCGCAAAGGCGAGGTCATCGGGGTCGCCAGTTTCACTCTCTCTGAAGGTCAAAACCTCAACTTCGCCATCCCTTCCAATGCCGTGAAAGCCCTCTTAAGGCGTCTTGGCATCACCCTCAGTCCACTTCCGCCATCGCCAACCCTCTCCTTTGAAGAGCGCTTTGAACGCGCCTATCAAGAAGCCATCCAAGATGCCCAGAAAATTGAAGACGCATCGGTTCGTTCTGAGGCGCTCAGGTTCATCGCTGAAGCGACGGCGAAAGCAGGGCAAACGGAACGGGCTAATCAAGTCTTCCAACTTGCCCTCCAAGCCGCCCAGAAAATTGAAGACGCAGGGTATCGTTCTCGGGTGCTTAAAGAGATCGTCGAAGCAATGGTGAAAGCGGGGCAATTTGACCTTGCCCTTCAAGTCGCTCAGAAGATTGAAGACGCAGGGGGTCGTTCTTGGGCGCTTAGGGGCATTGCCAAAGCGATGGCGGAAGCGGGGCAATTTGACCTTGCCCTCCAAATCGCCCAAAAAATTGAAGACGCAAAGGCTCGTTCTTTGGCGCTTTGGGGCATTGCCGAAGCGATGGCGGAAGCGGGGCAATTTGACCCTGCCCTCCAAATCGCCCAGAAGATTGAAGACGCAAAGGATCGTTCTTGGGCGCTTAGTGGCATTGCCAAAGCGATGGCGAAAGCGGGGCAAACGGAACGGGCTAATCAAGTCTTCCAACTTGCCCTCCAAGTCGCCCAGAAAATTGAAGATGCAAAGGCTCGTTCTTGGGCGCTTAGTGGCATTGCCGAAGCAATGGCGAAAGCAGGGCAATTTGACCCTGCCCTCCAAATCGCCCAGAAGATTGAAGATGCAAAGGCTCGTTCTTGGGCGCTTAGTGGCATTGCCGAAGCAATGGCGAAAGCAGGGCAAACGGAACGGGCTAATCAAGTCTTCCAACTTGCCCTCCAAGCCGCCCAGAAAATTGAAGATGCAAAGGATCGTTCTTTGGCGCTCAGGGAGATCGCCGTTGCGATGGCGAAAGTGGGGCAATTTGACTGTGCCCTTCAAATCGCCCAGAAAATTGAAGACGCATGGGAGCGTTCTGGGGCGCTCACGGAGATCGCCAAAGCATTGGCGCAAGTAGGGCAATTTGACCGTGCCCTTGAGGTGGCGGAAACAATTGATATTGATAACCCTTTTGCGCGCCTTCAAATCCTTGCAGCCATCATGGCGGCGAAGCAGAAAGCAGGGAAGGGAGAAGCGGGGAAGGAGTAAAAGTGGGCAGCAAGGGAAACGACAGCGAATAGCGAGTAGTGAGTAGCGAGTAGCGAGTAGCGAATGGCGAGTGGCGAATAGTGAGTGGCGAGTAGTGAACGGCGAGTGGCGAATGGTGAGTAGCGAGTGGCGAACGGTTTTTCTGGAGGGCAGTGCTCCTGCACTGCCGAAAAAATTTTCGGCACTTAACAACTTCTGACGCTGTAGTCGCCAATCGCCAGTCGCCAATCGCTCCCATTTTCGGCTCGGCAGGAGCCTCGCCCTCCCAACTCATTCCGTCCCTCGTCCCGCGTCCCACGACCCGTTTTAAGTCGGCGCCCGGTTTCTTTGTCATCAACGAATGCGGACTAAAAATCCGTAGCATGACTTGCTTTCAGTTGCGTCATCAACACGGGCTGAAGTTCGCAGCGCGGTTTGTTTTGGGTTGTGACATCGCTTCCGAACTGGGAAACCGCAACAAGGGTTCTGTCAACTTTGCAGTGTTGCTGGCACAATTTAAGTTGCACGGAGGTGTTGGCATGAGGGAGCGGATTTTAGTCACTGGTCCGTGCGGCAGGGTTGGAACGCAGATTGTGCCGCTTTTGAGGGAACATTTTGCCCTCAGGCTGTTTGACATCCAGCCAATGCAGCCTGAAGGTGACGATGAGTTCATTCAAGGTGACATCCGAGACTTTGATGCGGTTAAAAAAGTGTGCGAAGGCGTCACCGCTGTTCTTCATCTGGCGGCTGTGTCCGACGAAGATGACTTTTACACCCGCTTGCTCCCCATGAACTTGTTGGGCGTTTACAATGTCTTTGAGGCAGCGAGGCAAGCAGGTGTCAGGAAGGTTTTGTTTGCGAGTTCGTGCCAGACAATTTTGGGCTACCTTGAAGGCGACTGGACGAAATCGCGGGTTTGGGTCACACCGGAGATGCCCGTCAGACCCATCACTGTTTACGCGTGCACGAAAGTTTTCGGGGAAGCCCTTGCCCGTTACTATGCCGAAAAGTTCGGCATGTCAATGATTTGCATCCGGATAGGTTGGTTTCAACCTTACGACAGCGAACTGCTGAAAAGGCATCCTGCGATGCTGGCGATGTGGTGCAGCCCGAGGGACTTGACCCAGTTGATTGTCAAGAGCATCAAAAGCGATGTCCGATTCGCGATTTTCATCGCCGTTTCCAACAACCCCAAAAGGTTCTGGGACATAAGCAACGCCCAGCAACTTGTGGGCTATGAACCGCAAGACAGCGCTGCCGATTACTTCATCGGGGAAGGAGCGTGATTGGCGATGCCTGAATTGAGGCAAGATTACGCCACGAAAGAATGGGTTATCATCGCTACGGAGCGTGCGAAGCGCCCTCACGAGTTTTTGAAAGGTCGTTCAGAACCTCCTCAACTTCCGCCCCATGACCCCAATTGCCCGTTTTGTCCCGGAAACGAGCACATGACGCCTCCCGAAACTTTTGCGATCAGGGACGGGACGCCACCGAATACTCCAGGTTGGCGCGTCAGGGTCGTGCCCAACAAGTTCCCGGCATTAGTTCCCAACGGTCGCCCGCAAAGGGTCAGGTTGGGAATTTACCTCCGCATGGACGGGGTTGGTCACCACGAAGTCATCATAGAATCGCCGGAGCACGATAAAACTTTGGCGCTTTTGCCCCAATGGCAGGTTGAAGATGTCATTAGAGCCTACCGAGCCCGCTATCAAGCCTTGAACGCTAATCCAGCGAACGAACTTGTGCTCATTTTCCGCAACCAAGGCGAACGAGCTGGCACTTCGCTTGTCCATCCGCACTCGCAAATAGTCGCAACTCCCATCGTGCCCGTTCCAATCCGAAGAACTCTTTACGAGGCGGAGAGGCACTACGATGCATTGGGTCGGTGCGTTTTTTGCGACATTTTGGAGCACGAACTTGAGTGCAAAGAACGAATAGTCGCTGAGAACCGGCACTTCGTCGCCTTCGTCCCTTACGCTGCCAGAGTTCCTTTTGAGGTTCACATTTTGCCTCGCCAGCATCAAGCAACTTTCGGTGAACTTCCCGACGACCAACTAAGCGCCTTTGCAGCGATGTTGAGGCTGGTGCTTCGCAAACTTTACTTCGGGTTGAGGAACCCCGACTACAATTTCGCCATCAGCACAGCGCCCCACTACTCGCAGGGCGAGCCTCACTTTCATTGGCATCTAAAAATCCTGCCTCGCTTGACGACCCCTGCGGGATTTGAAATTGGGTCGGGCATGTATATCAATGTCGCACTGCCCGAAGAGAACGCCAAGTTCCTGAGGGAAGTTGAAATGCCTGAGGGATGAAGCGGAATGAAACGATGGTTAGCCATTTCGGTCGGTTTAGTTCTGCTGTTGACAATCCAGACCATTGCCCTTCCAATTTGGCTGCCTTTCGGGTTCATCCCAGACCTTTTGCTGCTGACAGTTGTGCTCGTCGGGTTCTGGAAGCCAGGAAGAAGCGCGATTTGGTTAGGGTTGATTTTGGGGTTGTTCCAAGGCTGGATGCACGGGGCGGGCTGGTGGGCTTTCGCTTTGTCAAGGGCGTTTGCGGGTGTCTTCGCCAGTTGGATGAGAAATCAATGGCTGTGGCAAAGCGCCCCCGCTGCAGGGTTCTGTGCTGGGGTAAGCACAATCGTGGCTGAAACCTTTCTGGCACTTTCGCTTGCTCTCTCGGAAAGAGGTCTTTCGCCCCTTGTGCTCCTTTTAACGGTGGGAAGTTTTGAGGCAATCGCCAACGCAATTTTGGGCTTAATCGTCTCGTGGCTTCGGAGCCCGAGGGAGGTGGCGATATGAAAAGACGATTTCTCTTGTCGCTCGCAACCCTCGTCGCCATTGCAGTCGCATCGGGACAGGAAAGATGGCTACTCCGCTTTGGCGTTAGAGAGGGCGTTCCTCTGGACTGGCACATAAAGGTTGTGACCCGAAAAGTCGTCAACAAAAGAGCGGAAGTTGAAGTGACCGAACTTTGGGTTCGCGAGCAAGTTGAGCAAATTCGCCCTAACGGCAACTTGGTTTGGTCGTCACAGGTGACAAGGTGCGTCATCAACGGTGAGGTCATCCCTGCCGAAAAACTGGAACGGACAGTTTCGGAGTTAACGCCTTTGGGCTACCCAGCCCGCCCCATCACAATTCCCCCGCCATCGCTGAACCAACTTGACGATTGGCTTCTCGACTTGTTCGGTGGTATAAGCCTCGTCTTTCCGCTGTCGGAAATCGGAATAGGCGACAGGTGGCAGCAACAGATTTCTGTTGGGTTGAAACCGCCGAACGAACCGAGGCGATTGACGGTAACCTACAGGCTGGATGGGAAGGAGACGGTGGACGGGCGAGAGTGCTTCAAGATTTCGGTGCAGTTGCAAAGCCCGGTAAAGTTGGCTTGGGAATGGAAGGACGCTTCGGTTGTTGTGACGGGTGGGGCGAAGGTTGAAGGAGTGTTTTGGTTTGACCCTGCTTTGGGTTCAGTTCGGCGAAAGCGCGTTAACCTTTCCATCAGTTACACGGTTGAGTCGGAGAGGTGGGATGGCTTCCAATTCGTCCAAACGGCAAAATTTGTCAACCAAACGACGGAAGTGGAAGGGCGATTGCTGTCGCCAAAATGAAACAACGAGGTGAAAACCGATGTGCCTCGCTGTCCCAGCCAAAGTCGTGGAAATCGTCGATGAGGAGAACCAAATTGCCAAAGTTGAGATAGGCGGCGTCAGGAGAAACATAAGCGTGGCTTTGCTCGATGATGTCAGGGTCGGAGATTGGGTGCTCGTTCATGTCGGCTTCGCAATCCAAAAGGTCGACGAGGAAGAAGCGATGCAAACTTTGACGCTACTGCGGCAACTTGGGCAAGACATTGAGGGTGAATTTGCGACGACTCAGCCCGGCGACGACGAGAGGGGCTATCCCTGACCGAACCGAGTCGCAAAGTCAATGCCAAAAGAGTTAAGGAGGCAACGAGATGAGGTTCATAGACGAGTTCCGCGACTCAGAACTGGCAAAAAGGGTTGTCCGTGAGATAGAGCGCATCGCTGAAGGACGCCGTTTCCGCATCATGGAAATTTGTGGCGGTCACACCCACACGATTTACCGGTATGGGCTGCACGATGTCTTGCCGGCGAACATTGAGTTGGTTCACGGTCCCGGATGCCCGGTTTGCGTTCTGCCGATGGGCAAAGTTGACGATGCGATAGCAATTGCCAAGCATGAGGGTGTGATTTTGGCGACCTTCGGCGATATGATGAGGGTTCCCGGCTCTGAGGGTTCCTTGATTGATGCCCAAGCCGATGGCGCCGATGTCCGCATGGTCTATTCGCCCCTTGACGCTTTGAAACTCGCCCATCAAAACCCTGACAGGAAAGTCGTTTTCTTCGCCATCGGGTTTGAAACAACCGCACCAAGCACCGCTGTCACACTGCTACACGCGAAGCGATTGGGCGTTCGCAACTTTTTCGTCTTTTGCAACCATGTCCTTGTCGTGCCGGCAATTAAGGCTTTGCTTGACAGCCCTGAAACTCGGTTGGACGGCTTCATCGGTCCCGGGCATGTGACGACGGTGATAGGCTCAAAAGCGTGGGAATTTATCCCGAAGGATTACGGCAAGGGAATCGTCATCAGCGGATTCGAGCCGCTCGATATGCTGCAAGCAATTTACATGCTTGTCAGGCAACTAATTGAGGGCGAACCGAGGGTTGATGTCCAATACACTCGAGCTGTTCGTCCCGATGGGAACACGAAGGCGAAAGAGGTGATGGCTCAGGTTTTTGAACTGAGGGAGACTTTTGAGTGGCGTGGCTTGGGATGGATTGAGAAAAGTGCCCTCAAGTTGAAACCTGAATTCGCGGAGTTTGACGCCGAGTTGCATTTCGATTTGCCCCGCCGACAGGTTGCTGACCCGAAAGTTTGCCAGTGCGGTGAAGTTTTGCGCGGTTCCATCTTGCCTTGGGAGTGTAAAGTTTTCGGGACAGCCTGCACCCCGGAGCACCCGATCGGTGCGTGCATGGTCTCATCTGAAGGCGCTTGCGCTGCTGTCTATCAGTATGGGCGATACTCTCGCAAAGTCTGCGAGTTGTTGCGACTCCGTTAGCCCTGTCCTTTCAAGGACAGACAAGGCACAATTTGAAAGCGACTTTGACTTTGAGGAAGGTGAAGCGGAAGTGAGCGAAGTTCGAGTTAGGATTGCCCCTTCTCCAACCGGTTACCTTCATGTCGGGACGGCTCGGACAGCGCTTTTCAATTGGCTCTTCGCCCGAAAGCATGGTGGCAAGTTCCTACTCCGAATTGAAGACACCGATAGGGAACGAAGCAAGCCTGAGTTTGAACGGGACATCATTGAGGGGCTGAAATGGCTCGGGCTTGACTGGGACGAACCTATCGTCTACCAGTCCCAGCGGCTTGAATTGTATCAGAGGGAAGCGAAGCGATTGCTTGAGATGGGAAAGGCTTACCCCTGCTTCTGCACGCCTGAAGAGTTAGAGCAGCGGCGTCAGGAAATGTTGGCTAAGGGCATTGCTCCCAAATATGACCGGCGGTGCCGTCGCCTTTCGCCAGAGGAAAGGGAGAAGTTGATGAGGGAAGGACGACCTTATGTCCTGCGGTTTGCCATGCCTATTGAGGGCGAAGTCGTTTTCAACGACATAATTCGGGGCGAAATTCGGTTCGCCAACAGGGAACTTGACGATTTCGTCATCATCAAAAGCGACGGTTTCCCAACCTACAATTTCGCCTGCGTCGTTGACGACCACGAGATGGGGATCACCCATGTTATCCGAGGCGAAGACCACATCTCCAACACGCCGAGGCAATTGCACCTTTACATGGCGCTGGGTTACGAACCGCCTCAATTTGCCCACTTGCCTTTGCTCCTTGGTGCCGACCGAAGCAAATTGAGCAAACGCCACGGCGCCGTCTCGCTGAACGAATACCGCAAGATGGGAATTTTGCCTGAGGCAATGTTTAACTTTTTGGCGCTCCTCGGTTGGTATCCGCGAGACCAACAAGAGATCAAGACCCGCGAGGAGTTGATAGCCGAGTTTGAACTTTCTGAGGTCAAGCCTTCGGGCGCAATTTTTGACTTGGAGAAGTTGCTTTGGATGAACGGGCACTACATCCGCCAAAAACCCGTTGAAGAACTTGCGCAAATGTTGGTCCCATACTTTGCCGAACAAGGTTGGGTTCATAATCCGCCCACCGACGAGGAGTGGCGCTACTTGCTGCAGGTGACGCCGCTCATTCAAGAGCGAATGAGAACCTTGAGCGAGGCAGTGGAGTTGGCTGAGTTCTTTTACCGCGAGCCAGAAAGTTACGACGAAAAGGCAATTGCGCGCCTAAGCAAAGCAGGCGTCGCCGAATTGCTTTCAGAGTTGTCTAACCGATTGGAAGCGTTGGATGAATTCACCGTGGAGCAAGTTGAGGCTACCGTGCGCCAGTTTGCGGCAGAGCGCGGGCTGAAAGCAGCGGAAGTGATTCACCCGACCCGCGCCGCTGTGACTGGTCGCATGGAAGGTCCAAGCCTCTTTCACCTTATGGCTGTCTTGGGCAAGGAACGGTGCGTGGGACGGCTCAAGAAAGCCGTGCAAATCATCAACAGCGGCGCTTTAACAGCCGCTGAAAAGCAAGGAGGGGGTTGAAACTATGGTGCGAAGGTTAATTGGCGTTGCGGTTTTGCTGGCAACGATGGCTCTGCCGGCTTTGGCGCAAGTTGAGGAGCCTCAGCAAAAGTGGGCAGTGAGGTTGGGTGTTCTTTGGCCAACGGCAAGCAATGTCCGTAGCGAAACCGACACTTTCTGGGCTTACATCGGCTTGGAGCGCAACTTCCCAGGAACGGGTATCGTGAGTTTGGACTACACTGAGGGTTCCGGGACAGGTCGCAAATACTCCCACTTCGCCCTGTTCCTCAACCAGCGCCAGAACTACGCACCGAGGTTGGATTTGATTGCTGGCATCGGCATCGTCTACGCGAAGATTGATATCGGCGGTCAAACCGATTACAAGACCCGCTTGGGTGGGACTGTAGGTGCTGCATACTATCTCGGTCCCCGCTCCGAATTGCAACTTCGCTACCACACTGGCAGCGCAAAAGAAACTAACGGCATCGTGTTGACCTTCAGCCTGCGCTTCTGAGAAAAACTTTTCGCCGTCCCACGCACCTTGTTTTTCTGTTGGGCACGGAGGGCGCATATCTTCCGATGCGCCAAAAATTTTAGGTCGGGCAGGAGTCCGACCCTCCCAATGACAGGAAAAGATTGTAGGTCAGCGAACTTTTACCCTGCTCAGCCTCAATTCGTGGCTTCCGTCAGGTCGGCAAAACTCGTAGTAGCAAAACCACTCAGAACCCACAGGGACAACCGACATGTATCTCAACGCCCCCGTTCCATACGGCGAAGTTAGAGTTGGTTGCTTTCTGCTCACCCGCTCCCAGTGGCGCAAATCAAAACTGAAAGCGATGCCAGTTTTCTCCTCGTAGTTTTCCTCAACAGTCCTACTGCCGTCGTAAAACGCAACGAAGACA
>Ga0080007_1064229_pt1 | contig 10299 bp, 9 predicted proteins | sample OctOCTMetagenome_FD_69210 | JGI IMG/M metagenome (GOLD analysis project Ga0080007, IMG submission 69210) | Hot spring and microbial mat streamer communities from Octopus Spring Streamers, Yellowstone National Park, USA - OCT_B (SPADES... | ecosystem: Environmental > Aquatic > Thermal springs >...
GCTCAATAATACGCTTGAGCTTTTCCTTCTCCAGCACCTTACCCCCCACGTATTCGTTAAGAGTCGACAGCAGGTTTCTGTACACCACCAGCTTCTCTCTGTATTTCTGCAACGCTATATTTATCTGAATAAGCTCGTTCCGCAGAGATCTAATCTGGTTTATTATCTGGCTTTTCCTCTCCACCAACGAGCCTATCAACTCCCTCGTCCTCTGAAGCTGTTGACGCTTCCCCTCAATAAGAGACCTGACCTCTGCCAGCTGTTTACGGATCTCCTCAAGTAGGGCCTTTCGGGCATTTATCTCATTAGTAACCGCGTCGATCTGCCTCTGGATCTCGTCGATTTGAGAATTCACCTCGCGAAGCTTTTCAAGCAGTTCCTCTCTACTAAGCACGCTACTAGAAAACCCCCAATTTAAATCTTATATTCCCCGTCTCAAGCCCAGGTCGCCAACGACAACTCAAAAACAGAGACTAAAGTTTTGATCTTCTTCGCCGTAGCGTTCATATCTTCATCTTATTGGCGGCGTTTCTCACGCTCGCCGGAGTTGCGCCGGCCGACACAGTCAGCCTGGCCAGCAGGCCCGGCTTCTTAGATGATACCGGCGGCAATGCGGCCGCAACCCGTGGGTACCTTCCCGCCAGCGGCTTGAAAGCGTTGAGGTGGGCTCCGGCTTCGACTTGGATAGGGCATTTGAGGAGCTGGAGGTTTTGAAGAGCAAATTCGACGACAAGGTGGCTAGGAAGGTCTTAGCGCCCGCCCTTCTGCTGATTTAGGCGGAGAGGCTGGGCGTGAACGAAACTACGTTGAAGTACTTCGGCGCAGTGCAGTGGGGCGCGGTCGGTGGAGACGGCTACGTGTCTGCGGCGATGAAAGAGGTTGGCTTGACCAGCGGTAAGGACTCAACTGCCTTGCCTTGGGCAACGGCGTGGGCGGCACACGGCGTGAGGCCGAGGGTCGCGGGCGCTGGGAGGGTGTTTCATGTCGTGGCGCTTAACGACGGCGCTGTTAGGCTTGCTCAGCTGTATGCGCTTTTTGGCCCGCCTATGCTTAAGGAGGAAGGGTTTATTGACCACAAGCTTGTGGAGGCTGTGGAGCTGGGGTCAAAGGTATCCGTAGAGGTGGTTAGGGTTGGGGAGACTAAGAAGGGCAACGTAATGGCGACAATTCGCATCTCCGCCGCCGGAGGCGGCGTATGGAGAGAGTTTAACGTGTATTTAGGTGAAGACGTCGAGTTATCCTTAGCCTCTACAAACCGCGAGGAGGATGAGCTTAGGGCACATCTCCTGAGACTGGCCGGCGTGGAGACGAGGGTGAGGAAGGAAGGCGGCAGAGACGTATGGTATCTCGGCGCCACAACCGACCAGCTAGCCGCCGGCGACGAGGAGCTGAGGAGAGAGCTCGCCAAGGCGGTTAGACAGGCCCGCGAGATGGGTTTGCTAGAAGAGGGAAAAGCGAGGCGCTGGATAGAAAAGTTTGAGGCGGGAGTATCTACGTGGCATGGCTACAAGTTTACCGTAGGGCTGAAAAAAGCGCGTTGCGAGTAGAGCTCATACACAAGACGTGAAAATACCGAAAAGATGAAAGAGAAGTTGGAACCCCTCGGCCTTAGAGAGGGTGAACACTTCACCGTGACGTGGCTGGGAGAGTAGAAAGTAGGCCACCTCCGCCTTCTGAAAGAGGGCATTATCGAGCTGGCGCACGTCGCAAAACACGGCCCCGAGCCGCAGAGGCTGGAGGCCGCCGAGTTGTTAAACCACCTCCGCAGAAGGGCGGAGGAGAAGCGCGCAGAGGTGCTTGAAAAACTTGAGGAGCTGATCAGGAAGGGCGAAGAGAAGGGCATGACGAGGCTCGTGGGCCGCACTTTTGAAGTGGAGCTAGAGGCGGGGAACAGAAATGTAAAGGCAGAGGCCGTGATAAGAGGGGTCAAGAGCTGGATCGAAGAAAATGAAAAAGAGCCAAGAAAAAGCAAACTCCACATAGAGATAGAGGCAGAAATAAGCGCCAGAGACACAGCCGAGAAAACACCAGTAACGTGGAGGATGACATACTTCCGCCGTAGCAAAGACAACGCCGTTATAGGCTACACGACCATACACGCTGACGCCCCCGGCGGCAGAGACGAACACGCCAAAAAATAAAGACATTAGTCAAAACCATCACAGACGAAGAACCAGCAGTAAACAACAAAGGCGGCATAGACTACACCAGACGCCACCTAGAAGGACTCAAGAAATACACCGAACTCGCCGACGTAACAAAATGGCTAAACAAGACCCAAAAAACGCCTAGCTTCGACAAGTCGTAAAAACTTAAATGCGCATTGTGTAAGTTGCATGATGAGCCACCAACATGTTGGAATTCATATAGCTGGCGATATTATAATGTCGGACAACCCCGGCGAGGCCATAAAGAAGTGGAGGCTCATATTCGGCCTGACACAAACCGCCATAGCAACCAAGCTGAATACATCCCCCAGCGTGATAAGCGACTACGAGTCCGGGCGGCGGAAGTTCCCCGGCTCCCGCTTCGTCAAGAAATTCGTACAAGCCTTGATAGATACAGACCTAGAGCGTGGGGGGTTGGTGATAAATCTGCTGGAGAGGCAACTTCTGAGGGAGAAGTTCTGGCTTGCCGTGCTCGACATGAGGGAGTTCAGCGAGCCTGTACCTGTCTCCGCTTTTCTCCAGGCCATAGAGGCGGAGGTGCTTGTACGTCCTCCCTCTGGTCTTGACGTGCACGGATACACCGTCGTTGACAGCGTTAAGCTCGTGTTAGAGGTCCCGCCTGTTGAATACGTGAGGCTCTACGGAAGCACGACGCAACGTGCAGCCATATTTACCAAGGTGTCCACGGGGAGATCCCCAATGATAGCCATCAAGTCTATGTCTTCTGTCTTGAGCATAAAACCTGCGGTGGTTGTGCTTCACGGCATTAAATCAGAGGCCGTGGATCCTCTGGCCATCGAGATCGCAAAAAGAAGCTACGTACCGCTTGCAGTTACAAGCCTACCCATAGAGAAACTAATAGAAAACCTTAGACAGTTATAGCTACTTCTTGCGGGCGTTAATAATCCTTGATATCCTCAACACGTTGCCAAGGCCCTTAGTGGCCTCGTGCCTCTTCTTAAGCCTCCTCTCCTTGGCCTTCTTCTTGAACTTGTAGTTGTGAGTCTCTTTGTATTTGGTGGAGACCAGGCCGCGCGACTTTCTGCCGGCCGCGGTGAGGCCTCTAAACGCCCTGCCCCTCTTGGGCTTAACCCTAACAGCCTTGGGGAGCGAGGGCTCAGGCGGCGTAATTCTCCCCTCAAGAACGTCGAGTAGCCATTTCCTCAACATTTCTACGTTCTGCGGCCACGAGGTGTCCCTCCTCTTGTCAACTGGTATGCCGAGAAGCCTTGCTTGTTCAACGTTTAGGCCTACCGCCTTTATCTCCGCAATGGAGAAGCCTCTCCCAGTCTTCCACCTAACTAATCCGCCGCTAGTTATGCGGACGGGGGCCTTAACAAGCGGTTTAGGCGCAGTAGTCATCGACTCTAGGGATTAAACTGTTTATAAATTTTAGCCTGCGGCAAGCTTATTTACCACAGCTTTAGCACAAATAGATGCATAGAGCACTTGCCACGGCGGCCATGTTTAAGCTATTCGTGTCTCTCGTCGTATTCTTCACAACCCAAAGGTTTGACCCTGTGCTGTTGGTTAGCTTCATCCTCATGGCTATCTCTGCCTTGCTTATACGGGTGATACAAGAGGGGGAGGTAGGGTTCGTGCTAGTTGGACTCATACTCCTAATAGACTCCATAGGGCTTCTGCTGTCTTTTACAACGCTTTCTATCGTCCCCGTGGTCTCGTATATGTTCTTTGTAATATGGGATACACAAATTTTAATGATATTCAGACAAATACAGACTTAATTAATCTATAATCTTTATAGAACGCTCTACTTTATAGAAGTCAAGATATCCCCAAGCGCTTAGAGATATGACAGCCTCTCCAGGTCCCGAAGCAACCCTAATTATGTGATCCCCAGACTCCACGTTGACGTTTCCCCTAGTCTCTATTTTATACTTAAAATTTTGTATAAATATATATAATTTTTCAAGATCTACTATGCCACCCACTTTTAACGTCGGTGGAATCGGATAATTTTTAAAAATCTTAATTAGTCTATAATCATGTTGTATTCTCTGCATCAAGTACACACTTAACGTGGCGACTATAAGAGCACCTAAGATCTCAAGCGTCAAGTTCATAGAAACTCTTCCACATCTTTAATTATCTCCTCGACGTACTCCTTGGATATAGGGATCACCTTAATGCCGCCGAAAAACGCCACGTTTATATCGCCGCACCAACGGGGCACTAAGTGCACATCGCTATTAGAGAAGTAGATGTTAAACCCCTCTGGCTTTAATTTCCGTTTCTCAACAGCTATCAACTTGTCTAGAATTCTTTTCAACGCAACTATTTCTTTTTCTTCCATGTCAAAAACAGGCCTCTCCGCCTTTATGACTAGGTGACCCCCGTTAAACGGCTTGTCTGGCACTTCAATTGAGACCACATCTTAGGAAAAACTTCGGTTAATTACTTTACCGGGACCTTTATGTTCAGGGCTTTTGCAAGCTCTTTGTATCTGTTGCGGACCGTAACCTCTGTGACGCCGGCGGCTACTGCGAAGTCTTTCTGAGTCCTGTTATCGCCGTGCATTAGGGAGGCTATGTAGACAGCTGCGGCGGCGAGGCCGGCAGGGTCTTTTCCTGCCGTTATCCCAGCCCTCTTCGCCTTCTGCAAGATTTCAATTGCCGTCTTCACAACCTCGCCGCTTAGCTTCAGCTGCTCGGCTATTCTGGAGATGTACAACACGGGGTCGCTTATTGGCACCTTGACGTTTAGCTCTCGGAGGAGCAGACGGTAGCAACGGGCCACCTCTCTTCTAGACGCCTTGGTGTACCGCACAAGTTCGTCTAATGGCCTCGGCATTTTCATCATGCGGCAAGCCATGTAAAGCGCCGCGGCGGCCATGGCCTCTACAGATCTGCCTCTTACAAGCTCCTTCTCCAGCGCCTGTCTGTAGATCTCTAGGGCCTGTTCTATACACGGCCTGGGTATACCCATGGCGCTTCTCAGCCTCTCCAGCTCCTGTGCCGCCTGGATGAAGTTTCTCTCGTATGACGTCTGGACGCGGGCTCTAGTCTGCCACTTCCTCAGCCTAATAACCTCCAGCTTGCGTTTTATGTCCAGCTCCTTGCCCGAGACGTCCTTGTCCCTCCAATCAATCACCGTAGTAAGCGCCTCCGAGATGAGGCGCGTGAGAGGTGCGCCGGTACGCGCCCTCTGGCCCTTCTCCTCAGAAGTAAAAGCCCTCCACTCAGGTCCGAGGTCGAGCAACTGCTCCTGCACCACCGCGCCGCATACTATACAGACGACTTCTCCTCTTTCGTAGTTGTAGACGAACCTATCGTTGCCGCAGATGGGGCATCGATAAACTTCGCCGGTGTCGGTAACAAGGCTTAAATATCCCTCACTATCCCTATTGATGCGGAGCTTCAGCGGCTTTCCCGAAGAGGGGGGGTTGCCCGCAGACATGGCGAGTATTTAAATTTTTCTTAGTTATAAAAAATTTTCGTTTAAAAACAACTACGACTAATTTGCCATCTTCTCTACAGAGAGCAGAAGAGGGGGGTTGACAAGACTGGGAGGCGTTGTCGAGTATATGCAGTTTGAGACGCCGACTTTCGACGTGAAAGGGGAGGAAAAGCGGCTAGATTAGTCTCACGTACTCCGTCGCCGCCGCGGCAAATGCCAATAGCCCCTTGGGGCGGTATACCTCTCTAATCTTGTCTTCGTATGTCTCGTACCGGCTGAACTCCAGCTCTAGCTTGACTTCCCTAACCGAGCCGTTTTGGGCGCAGTACGCCTTCGACGGGGTGAGGGAGAGGCACGCCTCAGACCCATCCCTAGCCACATACACCTCCACCGTGTAGGGGTGGAGGATGCTCATAGGTCTTTGTTTTACCACCTCAACCATCCACGGGAGTCTGCGCAGTGTTCTAGCAATCTCCATCAGCCTATCCCTAAGATCCAGCCACATCCTAACCCACTCCGTACCAAACGCTTGTAACTCCGGCTATTCAGAAGCTCCTCCGGCGGGTCAGGCGGAGGCGGTGGGGGCGGCTCCTTCATCCTCTCTACCTCGTCTCTCTTCTAATTCTCGGCTGTTTTCTTTGCGTATAGTTGTTTTTAAACCGGCGCATGGAGATGTGGCGTAGACGTGGAGAAGCCGCCTCGACCAGGCTCTCGGCGGCGTTGTATTCTGTATACAGCGGCCTCTACTCGGAGGCCGTTGTCTCCTCTGTCGCCTCGGCTGTGGCGCATGTGGACGTTGGCCGGTTTAGGGAGGCGGTGCAGTACGTGCAGAAGGCCGCCAAGACGCTGTACGAGGGGGCTAGAGAAGTATTCGAACATATTAAGATAACTGTCCAGCGCCTTGTTGAGTTGTTTGTGGAGGCGGTGGCGAGGGTGTTGGCTTGGATTGACGAGCATAAGGCATATCTCTTCTTGATGGCGGCTGTGGCGACTGGGGCTGTTGCGCTGTCCGCCGCGTTGAATCTGTGGGGTCTAGTGGAGCTGGAGAAGCTGGCCTACGCCGCTTCTGCGTTGTTTGTAGCTGGGCTGGCTGATGCCGGCGGGAGGGCGGATGAGAGGTTTAGGGTGGTGGCTGATAGGTGGAGGGCGGATGAGAAAGAGAAGCAGAAGATAGAAGAGATCATTAACGAGGTCATCAACGCCCCTCAGAAGAGGGAGAGGCCGTTTTCGAAATTGACAAGATTGGAGAATCTGCCACCGCCACTCGCGGAGCTGAGGAAGGCGTTGAAGCGTGCCGTAGACAAGGCGAAGATAGACGAGGCAGAGAAAGACGCCGCGGTGGTTGCGGCGCTTGTTTTGTACAAGACATTGATCAACAACGCCGGGGCTTATGGGGAGTGGGCTGGGTGGTACAAATGGGTGAGGGGTCTGGTTGAGAAACAAGAGTTCGTGGTGACGGCAGACAAGATAAGAGAGCTTCGTGAGGCGCAGAGAAGGCTGGAGGAGGTGGCTGAGGAGGTGAGGAGGGAGCTAAACGCCGTGTTGGCGCTGTACGCGTCGCATAGCCGCGACCTATACGAAAAGCTCAGACCCCACCTGGAGGTGGACTTGGGCATGGCGGAGGAGCTGGCTGAGGCGAGGATTGACGAGCTCTCTGGATATGGAGGCACCAATATGGGGACTAAGGCCTACGCGGCCCTCCTCTCCGTGGCGAGGGGTGGGATATACAGACATGCGGCGATGTTTCTGGAGGGGGAGGGGGCTCTGGCGGATATAGTGATTTCGACGCCGGAGGGCGCCTACGAGAAGGCCAAGAGGATCGCCGGAGGGCGCGGCGAGACCGTCCACCCGTCCTACTCGCGTAGGGGGGCGAAGGCCGGGAAGATGGCTGAAGGGCGCGGCGGGGCGGTGGACCTGTCGCATGTGGAGGCGGCGGGTTGGGAGGAGCGGGCCGCCTCTGTGCTTCTGCGGTTCTTAATCGGATACGGCGAGGCGGAACTCAAGTTTAGACACGTCGAGAAGGGCGGCAGAAAGGGATTCCAGATGTTTAGGACCTTCGGCGGTATCGAGGCTCCCGTCGGCGAGCTGTGGATAGGGAAGGTGACTTACTTCAAGGTCAGCGAGGAGGAGCTGAGGCGTCTCATGGAGGAGGCGAAGAAGACGGCGCCAGACCTCTCGGAGATGGACAGGTCGCCACAGTATGTAGCGTGGCGCAACACAGACGTGACGTCGTCCGGGAAGCAGATAGTGGCTACCACAGTCCATCCTTGGCAGTTGAGGTGGTACTTCGGCCTCCTCGGCGAGCCGGAGTCGTTCAGCGGCGGAGCCAGCGTCACGAAGGAAGACATCAAGCCCTTCATCACTGCGTATTGGCCACGCGAGAGGGAGGACCAGATCCTGGGGGAGAGCAGATGGCTGGAGTCTCTGCTGGGCCGGCGCGTAGAGAGCTGGCGGGAGCTGGTAGACGCCGTAGACTGGAGCTGGGTCTTGAAGAGGGTTGAGGAGCTGGCCGACGAGTTGAAGCCCTGGATTGGCCCCGAGAAGATGGACGACGCGGAGAGGGAGAGGCTGGCGAGGAGGATGCTGGGCGAGCTGGAGCTCCTCGTCCACTTCGCCGAGGCGAGGAGGGGCGTGGACGACAGCAGATGGCGCGAGGAGAGGGCCAAGAGGCTGGCGGAGGTGGTGGAGGCGTTGAGCAGTGGGAGGATAGCCGGCGAATATGCCGAGAGACTGGCCCGAGCGATTATCTACTACGCGGAAGGGTATAAGAAATATGCAAAGAAGAACATCGAAAGCCTAGCTGGAAAGGTCGGCGTCTCTATGGAGGAGGTGTGGGGCGTCGTCGAGTTCGTCCTCAGCGATATGTACTGCTTGGCTAGGGACTGCGCTAGGGATGAGGTGGTTAGGAAGTTTGTGGAGCCAGCCCTTGAGCTGATAATGCTGGACAAAGCGCTTAATGGGAAATTCGACATAGAGGAGGCTCGGCTCCTCTTCGGCGAGATGTACGCCACGGCGTTGGCGGGAGACGGCACGGTGGGGCCGAATATAGTCATGCTGACCGTTGGTGGGGAGCTTGGCGGAGGCGCCGCGTTTCTGCGCCTCGCTACGTTGCATCTACTCAACGAGCTTCTGCCTAAGGGGTCGGCCTTTGACGTGCAGGTATACATAGGCGAGGGCAGATATTACCGCATAGCTACCTACGGCGAAAATACGGCGGGGCTTATGCGCCTCCTTGCAGTGACGGCGCCCACGGCCGGCGGGGAGTATTTAAGCCCAAAGTTCAATGAATTCGTGGAGGCGGCTCGGGTGGAGGTACGGCTCGGCGACGTAAGGCCGACCAAGAGCGGCATCGCCGCCGACTTGATTATTTCGGAAGCTGGCATCGCCATCAAATACAACGTGTATCTGCGCGACAAAGCGATTGAGCTCCGGTTCCAATCGACGGACCGGAGCCGCGCGGAGCTCGCGGCCCTGCTATTGATGCTTGCGGGCGTCGGCGCGGAGGTGAAGAGAGAAGGTGACGAGGGCGAGTGGTACGTCAGAGCCACCACCGACAAGCTGGCGGCTGCGGGCGAGGAGCTCAGAGAAGCCCTCGCTGAAATCGTCAAGAAGGCCATGGAGAACGGCTGGGTAGATAAGAAGAGAGCGGAGCGGTGGCTGAAGAAGCTGGAGAGGGGCTACATGCTGATGGAGGGCTGGCCGAAGTACGAAGTGAAGCTGGTGGAGGGTGCGCTGGTGGTCAGTTTCAGATCCACAAACCTCGACAACATAAAGCAAGAAACACAGCGGTTTAGGGAGATGGGCCTTGAGGAGGGGAGACACTTCTCGGTGAAGATGCCGGAGGGCGGAAAGGCGGGCTATGTGTATATCCGTAGGGAGGGCTTGGCCTACGCCGCTTGGCTCTCCGAAAACGGCTCTGAGAGGCAACGGGAGCTGGCGGCAAAGTTTGTAAAGTATATACTCCAGAGGGCCGAGGAGAAGGGCGAAAATATGCGCAAGAAAGTCGAGAAGGTCGTGGAGGGGGGCGAGACGTGGGCCTCCCTAACGCTGGAGGGCTTTGAGAAGAAAGTCGAGGTAAATGGCAGTGAACACATGGTGAAGGTACTAGGCTGGAGTGCCGAGCTTGAGGAGGGCGAAGGCGGCAGGAAGTTGCTGAGGATTAAGATAACGGCGGAGGTGGGCCGCGTGGAGGGCGAGCACACGATTGTGGACCGCGTGGTGCGTGAGTACACAATCACCTTCGGCAGGTATGGAGCCGACAACGCGGCTAAGGGCCTCGCCGTGGCGAGGGCCGACGTCCCCGGCGGCAGAGAGGAAGACGCCGAGAGGCTAGTTGCCGTAATAAAGGCCCTCACGGGAAGGGAGCCAAAGGTGTACCGCATGAAGGACGGCACGATAAAGATAGAATGCTAAGGGGGGCATCTAGAGGGCTTCATGCGCTACGCCGAGCTCGCAGAGACCATCATGAAGTGGCTGGAGGAGACAAGCCGCCGGTAGCTGTCGATATGGCCCTTTCGCGCTGTTTACATGGATCCCTCATCAGATCTAAAACATGCTGATCATAGCCATCGGCGCGATGGCCGCGTCTTAACGGCTAGAGTCCGGCTTTTAGAAGTCTTCTGATCTTGGCAAGCGCGCCGTATATCTGCGCAAGCCCCCTAGCCCCCCTTAACACAGCATAGTGCGCCTCGGCAACTATATACGCTATCTCCGG
>Ga0080007_1067914_pt1 | contig 10269 bp, 7 predicted proteins | sample OctOCTMetagenome_FD_69210 | JGI IMG/M metagenome (GOLD analysis project Ga0080007, IMG submission 69210) | Hot spring and microbial mat streamer communities from Octopus Spring Streamers, Yellowstone National Park, USA - OCT_B (SPADES... | ecosystem: Environmental > Aquatic > Thermal springs >...
CGCTCTAAAGGGCGAGGCTTCCAGTTGTTAGTGAGAATCTTTTTTGTCTGATGAATCTTTCATGCATGCACTCCTCGTGCTTCATCATCTCTATCCTGCTTCTTATAATCATTGCTGTGTCAAACACCCTGTAGTTTTTAAGAGCTTCTGAGTAGAACCTTGGATCGCTCATAATCATTCCAAGTCTGAACTCGATTTCACGTGGATTAGCATAGGAAGAGAAAGAGATATCGAGTAGCTTCTTCAGCTCCCGCTCAACCCTACCAGGTATCCTCAACTCCATAACATCCCCACCACCAACATATTTACCGCAAAAGCTTTGCTCCATCAAAAGATGGAAGCTTCAGATCGTAATGTAATAGGTGTCTGTGTCGCAGTTTGTACATCTTATTCCCACTCCTACCAAGCCCTTTGGGAGTGGCGATGTTGTTGTTAAAATACATATTGTTATGGCTAGACTCTTACCAGGTTCGATGGTGAAAAAGTTACCACCACATGGTATGTCCTTGTATATATATATTGAGCCGCTCTGGGTGTTTACCATTGCCCATTGCCCTCCCGAAGGGGGTAACCCTACCAGCGACGATACCTGCACATATATTTGGTTAGGCATCTTGTTAGTAACTATGAGTGTGATCATATTTACATAGATGGGTGATGATGATGCTGTGTAGTACCGACCACCTATATAGATGGTGTTGCTGTTCACAGATACCGGGTAGAAGCTTACAACCCTGATATTGACACCGCTCTCCCTCCATATCCCAAGAGCTGGATACACCATTGAGGCAACAACCACGCTAACCACAACAGCAGCCCCTACAAGCAGCAATGCACCAGCGATCTCAGATATAGCTCTCATAATAATCCAAACTATTTGCTTAGAAGAAAAAGCAATAAACTAAACATTTGAAGGTATATATATGGTGATTCGAGAGTGAATAGATTTAGATCTGCTATGAAAAACGTATTTATAGCTATAATAATATCGATCATAATGCTATCGGTATCATCAGGCATAGTGTTGATTGCACAGAATCAGCAATGGATCTTCCAGCCAGTCCTCCTTACAAAGATCTGGGAGGATAAGCTGAACGGAATACCTGTTGGTAGTAGTGGATCGCTACTGGCTATATATAACCCCAACTCCTCATCAATAACGTTTTTCGACACCAAAACTATGAAGCCTTTGAGGGAATATCCATTAGCATCTCTCCTAATGGAGAGCGTATCAAGAGTCTATGATCTGAGTAGGATAAACCCAGGATGGAGAGGCTTCCTAGTGATTGGAGGCTCAGCTGCTGCAGTAGTAGATCCTCTATCTGGGCATATACACTCCAGGTTCGCCCTACCAGGTGCTAGGGTGGGGCTTAGCGATAATGCTGTATATGTATATAGAGATGATGCAATAATATGCCTCTCACTACCAGATCTAGAGCCTGTTACGGCATACGAGTTCAAGGCAGATGCTGTGAGTATAATCACAAAACCAGAGGAATTTAACATTGATAGGTGGAACATGCTTGTAAGGTTCTCAAGGACAGAGGGTCTAACAGATCCATCAATGCCCAGAGTAGCATCGGCACCAGCTACTGAATTTAGCGATATATTGATCCAGTCTCTTAACAGAACCCTCATGGGCTTGCAATATGTAGTCACAGGTATAGGGGATAGAAGGTTATATATACCATATAGATATGGCTCCCTTGACTATACGGACATCTACAACTCTGTGAATGTTGAGGACGGCGGCGGATGGTGCAGGGTGGTATCTAGCTTCCCAAAAGTAACAGCTCTCGGAGTATCCTTCACATCCTTATCCCCATTCACAATATCATTTATAGCAAATGTAAATGACGCCCTGCTGAGCAATAACTTCACGGTTATCATGGACTATATATTCAGAGATGATGGAGTATTTGTATATGCCAATGGAACAGACCCCAGAAATATCTTTGGAACACCTACAGAGGTTAATGGGACGATCACAAGGCAGTTCCCAGGCAGTATATCAATTGCTCAGGGGTTTGCCAGGATAAGCATGGGCGCAGTCGCTATGTATATTTCAACACCAACAGCTTTCCAGAAGCTGCTTACAATGCCTGTTGTGAGAGCTGGAGCAGCGGGGGGTTTTGACACATTCTCAGTAATCTACCAGCCTTATGGAGGTCTCCCAACCATTGCAACATATAATGTTGATTCTCCCCAGTTCCTATGGATAACATATCTAGGGATACCCCTAGGGGCTACGAGGGCTCTTTCTGAGCATCTACTCGCACCGTCAACAATGGTTCTAGGCTCTTCGAGAACTTCCGTGGCCATATCAGTATCAAGCCCAGCGGGAACATACTTCATGGTTATAGATACCTCTAAGCCCTTCCACTCATCAATAGTATATAGCGTATCTGCATCCACCTTCGAGCTATATCCCAGCCACGATGGAGGGTTCTTCTTCACGGCTGTCCTAGCGACTGGTGGCGATGTTGAGATAGGCTATGTATTTGGGTCATCTGCTATATCTAAGAGAATACTTGGTGCCGCAGCAACAGCTCAGTATGTAACATCGTCTCTATATAGCCTGCTGGATAGAAGGGCTTTCTACATAGCTTCAGCCCCACAGAATGAACTGGTGACCAGGGTATCCACATATGTTGAGAACATATCCCTTGGGACAGTATCTATTAGAGCTCCTAACACAAGTCTAGTCCTTGAGTTCGACTATCAGGGGTTTACTAGATCGACCCCGATTAGCCCTAACACATCTATATCGCTTCCTCAGGGCGCAGATATAAGGATCATAGCCAATGGTAAGCCTGTCTTCAAGGGTGTTGTTACTAAATCCCTTGACATAGATCTGATGTTCCTGGCAAGAGTGGAGAAAGAGGAGCAGGTCTTGGTATCAGCCCCGCCAGAGATCTATGCACCTAAGCCAGTCCCATCTATCGAAGTGCCATCGCAAAGGCTGGTGATAGCAAATCTAAGCAGCACCTATCTAAAGAAGATCTCTGATCTGGCTCAGCATATTGCGGCAAGCGATAGCTATATAGCTGCTCTTGAGAGCGGTAGAGCAGTTATAATAAGCCCCAATGGTGATGAGGTGTGCAAGATAGAGATCCCCGAGCTAGGTGTTAGTCGTGCCGAGTTCATAGGGAGAAACCTTCTATATGTTGAGGGTGTGATGGGTAAGCATCTAGTGGATGCCTCGACATGCACCATAGTTGCTAGCTATCCCCAGCGTTCGATAATCTCCATAGAGCTCTTGACAGCCCTCTGGAGCGGATCAACTGTTAAGGTTCAGTCAGCATCTGGAGAGACATACTCACAGATCCAGCTGCCAAGCAATGTTATCGCAGCATACCCGGTTAGCAGGGGGAGCATAATAGCTGTTGTTGATAACGCTCTATATGCTGCAACACCTCTTCAATATGTAAGGCTAACCAGCGAAAACGAGACCGTGATATCCCATGTGATAACCCCTCTAGGCATCGCCGCATCTACGCAGGATAGGCTCTACATATACACGCCATATACAGGGCTTGTGATTGCTAACATCTCTGACAGGATCTCCGATATCAGGGGGTTCCAAGGCTTCTCAGTAGATGGTCTGGTCGCTATACTCAGGGGGGTTGATTGGATATGGGGTCTAAGAGGAGATGGCAAGATAGTCCCGATACTGCCTGTAGATGGCAAACAACTCATAGGGGTTACCAGATATGGTTTATCGCTATCACAGCCTAACTCGACAGCAGTACAGATATTCAGCCTCTCGGGCAAGATTGTGGCACATATAATACTTCCAATAGCTCCAAGGGAGGTCTATATGGTTGGGAGAGCCATTGCCATTGCATCAGCATCAGCATATATAGTCCCCGACCTAGGGTCTGGCAGATATATATTGGCTGTGCTGTATAGAAGCCCTGAGGATGGTCTAGAGGCTAGGGTATCCCTTGAGGAGATTGGATATGAGAGGATGCTAAAGCCTGGGGAGAGCTTTAGCGTGGAGCTAGCTTTCCAGGCAAACATAACTGTATCAGCAGTAGCCCCCCACATGAATCCATTCAAAACAACAGTAACCGTCTCAGATGCTAATAAGTTCCCAGTAGTGCCTATTGATATGAGTTGGAAGCTATATAACGTGAATATCTCAGTAATCCTTAGCAATGAGAGCAAGGTAGCACCAACTGGGAGCGGATATATAGTTATAAGTGGTTCTATGAGAGACACTATAAATAGTACTAATGCTGTTACAAGACTTAGATATGGTAACTACAGCATCTCATTCGTGTCAAAGTACTATGCAAACAACTCTGTTGATATAGTAGTGGATAGGGATATGAGTATCACTATCAACACAACAAAGATCTACACAGACATAGCTATAAAGGTCTTGGACGAGGTTGGAAGGGGTGTCCAAGGAGCTCTAGTGGGTGTTGAAGGTTTTGGCAGGGTATCAACAAACGCCAATGGTTCTGCGGAGATCAGGATGCTCCCCATAGGTATTTCCCTAAACATATCAATATCAGCTACAGGCTTCTACCCAGTACAGAAAGAGATCGTAGTGTTAGACAATGCCATATATACGGAGTATCTTAGAAGGATAACATGCAATATCATCATAGATGTCGAGGATACGAATGGAATGCCAGCAGCTACAATAGTAACTGTATATGATGAGGCTGGGAAAGAGGTGATGACATCCTCGATAGCGGCATCGAGTAATATAACCCTCTCATTCGGTAGATATGTTGTTAGGGCACCCAACACACAGGATCAATCCATAGCATGCATATCAGGAGAGGACATAAGCGTTAAAGTAATAGTGCCACCACCCTTACAGCCCATGCCACAGCCAGAGCAGCAGAGACCAGCAAGCCCACTACCAATACCAGTACCCGTGCCAGGAGGGCTACCAACACTAATTATGATAATAGCTATAGCATCAGCCATAGGGATAATAGTATTCAGGCTAATGAGGAGAAGAGTCTAAAAAAACTTGGATCTCGAAACCTAAATCTTTACAGCCGATGCTTTTTTCCTAGCCTCGTACTCCTCTACACTCCACACCCTATTCGTTTCTATCGTTATCCTCACCTTATCCAGTCCTGCGAACTCCAGCACTCTTATAGGTTCTCCAGGTCTCCCTGGCAGGTAGGTTCTCCTATCGGGTGCTTCCTCAACCCACTTTTTAGCCTCCTCCTCTGTCGCTACTGTCTTTGAGTTCATCGCAAACACATAGATTCTATCCTTGAACCCAGCATCTTGGAGCACAGCAAGCATCTGTGGCGGGAGGGCAACAGTTACAATGGCATCGACTCTCTTTCTAAGCTCTTCCGCAAATGCCCTGAGCTCTTTTGGGTCGTTTGGGAGGTTGATGATCTGCTCAGCTATCTCGAAGCCCGCATCTTTCAGAGCTACTGCCTGTAAGTCGAGGAGTTTATGCCTACCAACAAGGGCTACCTTCATCTCTCTCCCCAATATATTGTGATAAAAAAGGGAGGGATATCCATATACTCTGCTAGTGCTTTTCACGTCTTTATTTCGGGGTTATGTTGCAGCTAGTTGGAGAGATAGTTATTGTTTCTTACAGAAATCGTGGTTACCTCGGATTTAACTTCTTTTTCAGCGCTAGGGAGAAGCTCTATACACTAATAGGTAAGGGACTGCTTCAATGGGATCACTATAACAAGGTGTACAGGGCTAGAGTTGGCAGGGAGGGGGAGACTGTTAAGGAACTGCTATCCAGAGGCGTTTATCTTAGGAATGCATCTAGCCTCTATAGAAGTACCTCGTTCAGATTCACAGGCAGGCTAAGGGATTATCAGGAAGAAGCTGTCAGGGCTTGGGAGAAGAATTGGAAGAGAGGGGTCATAGCATTACCCACAGGATCTGGAAAGACTGTTGTTGGAGTAGCAAGCATCTCAAAGATCAACAAGCCAGTACTCATAATAGCATTCACAGTCGAGCAGGTTAGACAATGGAACGAACATTGTAGAAAATTCCTCGGTGTTGAAGCTCTAGAACTGCATTCTAAACAATCTGAGCAACCATCGTGGGAGGAGATAGACAGGTCTGATATAGCGATCACAACATATCACACAGCTATCAGGAGACCAGATGTTGTTGCCTCCAGAAGGGTTCTGATCATTGACGAGGTTCACCACCTACCAGCACGTGTATTCAGAAGAATCGTGGAGATATCTCCATATGAGTATGTACTGGGGCTATCAGCAACACCAGAGAGGGAAGATGGAAAGCACGAAGAACTGTTCCCACTAATCGGGGGTGTTGTGTATAGCAGATCTGCTGACGAGCTAGCTAAAGAAGGATATCTAGCGAAATTCGAGATAGAGAGGATACCTGTTAGGCTAACACTAGATGAGAAGAGGAGATACTGGGATCTCATCGAGAGATATAGAGAGCTTAAGGAGGGCAGGGACTTTGAAGAGCTCATAGAGGATGCGAAGAGAGGGGATGAGAGTGCTGCGGAGGCATTAAGGCTCAAGAACGAGGCAAGGATGATAGCTCTTGCAAGCGAGTCTAAGATAAGGAAGATCATGGAGTTGGTTGATAGACATATAGACGATAAGATCATAATATTCGCCGAATATGTGGATCAGGCTAGAAAGATAGCAGAAGCGCTAAACGCAGATCTCATTACAGGGGATACGCCTGCTAAAAAGAGGAGAGAGATCTTCGAGGGATTCAGATCATCAACATCAGGCGTCCTGGTGATCACAAGGGTTGGGGACGAGGGTATAGATATCCCAGACGCTAGCATTGGTGTAATAGCTTCTGGCACGGGGTCTAAGAGGCAATATATACAGAGGATAGGGAGACTGCTGAGACCAAAACCTGGGAAGAGGGCGATAATCTACGAGATATACACAGCAGACACCACAGAGAAATTCGAGGTTGAGAAGAGATCCGAAGCGCTGCCAGAGAAATTAGAGACAAAGAAATTAGAGAGCAGCTCATGGACAAAGAATGAGATCGATGTATATAGAGATAGAGATGTTGAAGACAGCAAGGCAAATCGTATGGAATGGGGTCTGAAGCCGAGGGTAAGCGATCTACTATCATATATAAGATCTGGTAAAAAAGACGATTCGAGATCGAGATCTTCTTTATAGCTATGCTATTGCTAGCGATAGCGGCACTACTCTGAATCCGATGTTTGGATCTATATCGAAGACTATGGATGGTTCTGCTCTTGTCTCTGCCCCGTGTATCTTCTTCACATTCATAACCTTATACACCTTTCCACCGTATTCTGCAAGCCCCATTAGGAGATAGACATCGCTCGTAGCCCTCAGCCTGATGGCAAGCTGCTCATCAATAGACTTTGTATGTAGGGTTATCACCACGCATTTGCTCCTATTAACCTCGTTCCTAACCCTTGTTAGGAAGTCGTTGATGATGTCTCTAGAGGCGTATGAGAATAATATTGACGCTGAGTCCAGGATAAAGCTATCGTATCTATCCTCCATAGATGAGAAATAGTTTATCAAGATCTTGAGTGCCCTTGTGCCTACGATCTCATCCCATTTGGAACCCGCTAGATGCACAGAGTAGATCATCATCATGCTCCTCATAAAAGCCTTCCTTATAGAATCGATCCTTATTCTAGTAGCCTTGTTAATAACCTCTTTTGTGGAACTTTCCGTGCTTATATACAGAACTCTGTGCCCAGCCCTTAGAAGAGCATCTGCTATTAGGAATGACAGCGATGTCTTACCGCTACCGTGATCACCTTCTATGAGTATGAAGGATGGGAATGGTATGCCGCCGCCAAGCTTTATATCGAGCTCCTCAATATTAGTAGAGATCGGTTTTGGTGGGATAGCGATTTCCCTAGCCAATCAGATCACCAGATACGTTCTGCCGCAGTATAAAAATGTCGTTCTCTGTATTAGGGGTTATCAATGTCCATAGCAGGTATAATAGATCAGGCGTTTGCAAGCACATCCCAGAAGAACATCGTGATTGTTGAGATCCCTCCAGGCATCGGTAAGACTCTCTATGCTGTTAGAAGGGCTTATAGAAGGGCTAAGAAGGGTCTTGTGATCTATACAGCCAACACACACGCAGCGATAATGAAGGCATTGGAATATGTGTTGGAGGAGGCTCTCAGGGACATATCCAGGGGTAGGAGACCGCCCAGAATAATCTATTACATGGGCACATCTAGGTATTGCCCATTCTACACGTCTCCAGATGCGTTTAGATCTTCTCTCCAGAATGCAATTGCTAAGGGCTACATAGATCTGCCGCTCGTCAAGGCTGGCATAATATCTAGGGGATTTAACGAGATCAGGGGTACCCTTGGAATGGGATATATATGCAGGAACATATGTCCAGTAAACGATAGTTATAAGCCTAACAAGAACGCAATTCTGGTCATACCCTCATCAGTAATGAACATCGGCGGTAACCTTGGCAGCCTAATCAGCAGCTTGGCTGGTATGGGTCTTGTAGAGACATACGAGCCAAAGATAGATGCTCAGGGAAACCCTTCTGGGGTGTGTGTTAGAAGCAGGATCCTAAGACCATCAATATTATTCAGAACATTTGTGCTTGCACCGTCGTCTTCATACGTCTTTCTGAGATCTGTTGCTGAGATGTTCCACACGATTCTTAAAAATAGGTCTAGCAAGCCGATCCCAGCACCTATGATCATCCTGGATGAGTATGACTATATATTGTATAAGCACCAAAGGATCAGGGTATTCCTCAAATCAGATATAGAGAATGAGATCAGAAAAGCTGAGAAAGTAATCAGCGATATGGCTAGCTGCGCATCCTCCCAGAGCCCGTGCTACGACCCATATATATTCATAGCTGCGGCATCTGCAAAGGCTTTGGGAGAGGCGATACTTAGTGGGAGCAGCAGCTATTCGAGCCTTGTTGCTGAAAACGCCGCCAAAACCCTCTTTGCTCCGAAAGCTATTGAGCCGGAGGACTATGCATCAATCGCTATTGATGCTATCAGGGATATCAACAATGATTTCAAAAATAGATATGGATCACAGCTTGTTGATGCAGACAATCTTAGAAGCAGAGACATTGCTCTCGGACTTAAGGTGTGGGGAATAGGTTTTGGATCCATGCCTAGAAAACCAGGGATAAACATGGCTGGAGAGAACATATATCTATCTCCGAGGCAGTCCAACGAATATCTATCCCCGATTGCAAGTATAATTAAAAGCATTAGAAACCCCACTACGCTATTCTATTCTGTGGAAGATGGTGTAATCCATGCATCAACAACATCCCTTGACACAATTCTGAGGAGCAATAATACTATCATGCTATCAGCAACAGGTTTTCCATGGACATCAGATGTATATTCAACGTTTTCAGGAATAGATATCATAGATATGTCCATTGGGGTTCCTAAAGAGACTCGTGAGAGGGGTTTCACAAAAGTAGAGATAACAGCATCAATAGGAGGCAAGGCAAGAAACATAGATATTCTATCGCTGAGTACGAGCATTTTGAAGCAATATCTATCTGATATAGAGCTGATACCGGTAGATCTTCCACAGGCTTATCCAGAGAACGAGGATATCATAAGAGATTCTATGATCATGATAACAATAATCTCGAACGAGCTTAGAGATGCATGGAATTGGAACCTATACACACCGGGGATCCTTGTGATAACACAGAGAAAGAAGCTATCAGAAGCAATGGCAAGCAGGTTTGGAAAGAGATACAGGGTGATGGCTCTAACACCAGGCTCCCCAGATCCTAAGCCGCTTGACGAGGCTAGGGATATAATGTGCTATATAGCAGATCTGAAGGGTGTACACGTATTTATAACATGGTATAGATCTAGGTTCTCACGTGGAGTCGATCTACCAAGCGGCTACGCAGTACCAGAGATCATAAGCATTGGAAGCCCATACACACCACCGAACAAATTCGATGCATATACACAGCAGGTTGAGACCGGTCTATATATACCGATCAAAATCAATGGAAAGGTAGCAGCGCTATCAGCTTATAGAATAGACATTGCAGCATCATACTCAGAATTCTTCCAAGCAATCGGCAGAGCGATAAGGAGGAGATGGCAGATAATGAACCAACATAGAAAAACATATAAGATCAGGATCCACGCACCACAGAACGTGCTGAACAAAATACCGCACTACGCACCACTATGGTTCCAAACATAGCCATCTCCAAATCTTTCAATTTAGAAATCAGTCCATAATGCATAACAATATGCTGCACCCATTGCTATTATTGATGAAATACCAAACA
>Ga0080007_1061950_pt1 | contig 10254 bp, 9 predicted proteins | sample OctOCTMetagenome_FD_69210 | JGI IMG/M metagenome (GOLD analysis project Ga0080007, IMG submission 69210) | Hot spring and microbial mat streamer communities from Octopus Spring Streamers, Yellowstone National Park, USA - OCT_B (SPADES... | ecosystem: Environmental > Aquatic > Thermal springs >...
TCAACGACCAAAAAGGAAGGAAGCGGTTCGGCATCACCCTTGACGAAAATGGAAACGCCGTAGTAGAATGGTTTGCGTCTGACGGGAGGACGCTAAAGCGGTTGTCCATCCCTTGAGAGGGGGGCGGTTGAGATGCGATGGGCTTCTTTGCTTTTGGGCTTTTTGGTCGGTTTGGTCGCCGCTCAAACCGTTAAATTCCCCGCCCCTCAAGGTCAGACCCTCAAAGCAACCGTCGTCAGCGTCACTGACGGAGACACCATCAAAGTCCATGTCGGCAACGAACTTCAAACCGTCCGCCTCATCGGCTACGACTCTCCCGAACTAAACCAAAACTTCGGCGACAAGGCTTTCCTTTACCTTAAGACGCTGCTTGAAGGTCGTGAGGTCATCTTGGAGAGCGATGTTCAAGCGACGGACAAGTATGGACGCAGGCTTTACCATGTCTGGCTTCCTCAGGTTTTGGTCAGAGAGTTGATGCTGCTTTCGGGCTTAGGTCAAATCATGACCATCCCGCCCAATGTCCGCCATTCGGACTACTATCAGCGGGTTCAAACCGCTGCAAGGTCTGTCGGGCTCGGCATTTGGGCAGTTCCTTTCCCGACTGGTAGGGCAACACAGGAACGGGCAACGCAAGGGAGAGCGACACAGGAAGGCTCTGACATCGTTTACATCACCCGAACAGGGACTAAGTTCCATCGGGCTGGCTGCCGCTACTTGCGATATAGCGCTATCCCGATTAAGCGGTCTGAGGCTATCGCACAGGGCTATTCGCCTTGTTCGGTTTGCAGACCTTAGGGGGTGATAAGTATGCGCCTAAGCCAACTTCTTTCACTTATACTTGCGAAAACCCCCTTAACCGTTTCAGTCCCTGAAAATGATGACCGTCAGTTTGACAATCCCGAGACCCTCTTTGGTAGTGCTGTTCACCCCACAATCGTTAGAACTGTGGCTCATGCTTGCAGGATTGCTGGGTTCAGTGAGCGTGGGGCTTATGCTTTTGGAGAATTCATCGCCCAACTTGTCACAGGTTGGACTACGCAGATTAGTGACAAAGCGGACATTCTCGCACTTGATGCTGCTTTCACTGAGACAGCCTACGGCAGTTCAAATAAAGTCATTCGCATTTACTTGCTACCAAACTGGGATGCTTTAAGAGAGCATTTGCCTGCTATTCAGCGTGGTGTCGCCGCTGCTTTTGTGCTTGCGGAAGCGCTGCACATAAGGAAGACTGAGGCGCAACAAGAGGCAGAGAAATCACCGAGTAGTCGGGCTATTGCATCAATCGTTTTAGGTATCTTAGGGCTTTTATCAGGCTGTGGTCTGTTTGTATTTTCTCCCCTTGCATGGTATTTGGGTAGGGAGGAGTTGAAGGCTATTCAGGCTGGCTTATCACCTAAGAGTGGAGAAGGTTTTGCAAGGGTTGGAGTGGTTTTAGGGACTATCGGAACAATTATTGGTGGGCTGATATTAGTGATTGGGATCTTAATGTTAATCACCTCAGTCGTGACCGAAAGGTGAACTGAATGTGGGAAACAATCGCTTGCTCTGTCGGCATCTTAGGGCTTTTGTATGTTGCGCTTTCATGATACCGCCATAGCGACAGAAAAGCAGCACTCTCTTAGCAACCTTATCGCTACCAAACACTTTGGGCGATTTGACCGCTCCCGTTCAAAGACACTTGCCAAGCCTTTCCATCGGCTTGGTCACTTCCCATTTCCCGCAACGCATGAAGCCAGAATGGTAAAGCCTAAAAAGCCGTTTTTGCGTTGCGACAACGCGCAAGTTAGCGTCAGCAGGCTCACATAGGCACAGGCGCACGGCCGTAGGCTCGCAGGCGCACGCACGCGGGCACGGGCGCGCTTTCAACGGGGATACACGGGCGCCCAGGCAGGTCGGGCTGCCCGTTGACCGCCTCTGAGACCTGCACGAATTTCTCTGGGTTGCCCAGTCTTTCGCACAAGTGCATTTGCAAGTTTGCTCCTACACCGCGCCTGCTGTCCACATTATCCCCTTAAGACCGCCTAACTACTTCCTCTCATAAACTTGACACTGTTTTGTTGCTATGGAAGCCGTTCATTTTGGTCATCTTCACCCATTACGCCTTTGAGCGATAAACTTGTGGGGTGAGGAGTTCAAATTGGCAGGATGGTGAAGATGGATGGTGCGGAGGATTGAAGTGGACTTTCCAATTGAGTTGGTTAACCCGCTGGCGCAAAGGGAAGCAAATGCGAAGCGCCCATATCAACTGCTCCACAAATGGTGGGCAAGGAGACTCGGTTGCGTTTTCAGAACCATTGTCCTTTCTTCCCTCATTCCTGACTCAGAATGGAAGCAGTTAGATGAAATTGCAAGGAAGCAAGGAGTCACTGCTTGGCATTGGCTTTACTACCGTCAGTGCCATGTCAGCGAAAATGCGAGTGACCACACAGGGCACGGTTGCGCAGAGGAACTGATTGCCAAATACTGCAAGGACAAAATCATCCTTGACCCTTTCATGGGTGGCGGGACTACAGTTGTTGAAGCCTTAAGGCTTGGCTGCAAGGTCATTGGTTTGGATGTCAACCCAGTTGCTTGGTTCATCACAAAAAAGTCTGTTGAGCCTGTTAACTTAAACAAGTTGCAGGAAGCCTTCAAAAGACTTGAGAGAACAGTTGCTCCAGAAATCCTGAGGTGGTATCGCACTCAGTGTCCGAAAGGGCATGAAGCGGATGTGATGTATGTTTTCTGGGTGAAGACAGTTGAATGCTCATCGTGTGGCAAAAAGACAAGGCTATTTAATTCCTTCCGTATCGCAACTAAGGGAGGCAAGGACGCTGTTGTCTGCCCTGCATGCTACACAGTGCAGTGGGTAAATGCGGGGAGCAATGAAGTTACCTGCTTTGCATGCAAGACAAAGTTCAAGCCTAAGGAAGGTTTCGCATCAGGTGGGAAGTTTAGGTGTGAGCATTGTGGGCGTGAGGATGAGACGGTTCATTGGGTTCGCAGGACAGGGAGAGCGCCATGTTATGAGATGTTTGCCATTGAATACTGGTGTCAGCAATGCTACGAAAAGACCTACAGGCGCACTCGCAGCAAGCGAAGGGCTCAAGCAGAAGCGAGGGGCTACAAGGGTGCTGAGGAGTTTGACCGAAATCTCTACCTACAGGCGTGTGAGGAGTTTGAGAGACGGAAAGCGGAACTGCCCTTGCCGCCTGAAGATTTAGAGTTGCCAGATGGCTACAACACACAACAAGCAATTAAACAAGGTCTGCGTCGCTGGCAGGATTTGTTCAATCCACGCCAATTGCTTTGCTTGGGAATGTTGATGAAGGCGATTTTGCAAATTGAAGATAAGGCTGTCAGGGAATTGATGGCTGTGGTTGTGAGTGACTTAGCCGACACGAACAACATGCTATGCCGATATGTTGTAGATACAAGGAAAATAGAACCCTTGTTTAGTCACCATGCTTATTGGCCTACTGACACTTCCGCTGAAGGCAATGTCTGGGGAACGCACTTAGGACGGGGGACTTTTCTTAGTTATTTCCAAAAGACTGAACAGGCAAGAGGAAGGCGTCCTAAGTTAATGGAGGCGATTCAGTGGCTTCTGAAACCCTGGGAGCGTGAACCCATTGATTTGGTCACGGATGAAGACGAAGAAGTCCTAAAGATTGAAATTGGTGATAGTCCACTTACGCAAGTAACGCAGAACACAGATGAGGTTTTAAACGGTAACCGTCGTTGTGCCCTTTACGCCCGAACTGCTGAAGACCTTTCCTTCTTGCCAGACAAAAGCATTGACGCCATCATCACTGACCCACCATACTACGGTAATGTGATGTATGGCGAATTGAGCGACTTCTTCTATGTCTGGCTCCGATTGGCTCTCAAGGATGACTACCCAGAATTCTCACCACCGCTGGTCAACAAAGAGCGAGAAATTGTGGTGAATGAAAAGGCTGTGGTTGGGATAGGGGACACGGGACAAGGGACAAGGGTGAAAGATGACACTTTCTTCCGTGAGGGACTTCTTAGGTGTTTTCGGGAGTGCCACCGTGTTCTGAAAGATGACGGGCTTCTGGTCTTCACCTTCCACCATGAAAAGCCGAAGGCTTGGGCTGCAGTCCTTGATGCTGTCCTTCAAGCGGGCTTTGACATTAAAAGGGTCTGGACTTACCACAGTGAGAAAACTGGAAGTCTGCACACAGGCATTCGTTTTGACACTGTAATTGTTGCCCGAAAGAGGGTTGGAGAGCCGATGGAGGCTTCGTGGGCAAGTTTGCAGGATGAAATTGTGAGTGAAGTTCAGGCTGAGTTGAAGCGGTTGCTGGAGAATGGGGTCAATGTGTCGCCAGAGGATGTTTTCGTGATTGTGATGGGCAAGGCACTTGCCGTTTACTCCCGCCACTATCCGAAGGTGATGAGGGAGGGCAAGCAAGTTAACCTTGAGAATGCCATTGAGGATATAGAAGGACTTGTTGATGAGCAAATTGATGCTTACTATGGGATGGTTGTCCCCACATGGCTTGACCGAGTGAGCAGAATTTACTGCCAGACTTTAGCCCACAGACCTGCTGTCACAAGGGATGCTTTGGTGAAAGTTTGCCAACCGAGAGGCATAGACTTCTTGGTCTTTGTTGAACGCCAATTCATCAAGCAGGAAAAGGGTAAAGTTTTCAAGGTGCTGAAGCCGTCGGAAAGGAAAGATTACCTTGAGGGCTTTTGGGGAGAAAAAGCGAGGGCAAGGAGTGGGGTTGAGCCATTACTCATTGACCGAGCCCACTGGCTTCACATTGCATGGGAGAGCGGGAGACCTGTAGATAAAGTTGCCCGTGAAATTTACATTAGTGGTTTGGAAGAAGTATGTGATGCGCTGGCGAAAATCACCCGTGACCAAACCTACAGCAGAATAGCAGAGAGATTGAGACGGATGAAAACCATGGGGGTGTTGTTTTGACAATGTATAGGGTGAGAGTCATGAAAGGTAGAAGTGATGAGCAGTTTGTCTGGTATTTCGCCTATGGTTCTAACATGGACTCAAAAAGGTTAGAATCCCGAATAGGTCGTAAGAACTTAGAATGGGAAGTAGGCTGCTTGCAGGATTACCGACTCACTTTTGATAAACCTGCTAAGGATGGCTCTGGCTATGCCAACATCCAACCCTGTCAAGGCGAAATCGTCTACGGCGTTCTCTACAGGCTAACTCGTGAGGAGTTGAAAAAGTTGGATAAATTTGAGGGAGTTTGCAAGCATCATTACTACCGAAGAACAGTGAAGGTGAAAACAAGAGATGGTTCAATTGTAGAGGCTGAGACATATTTCGCAAGTAAGCCTGTCCAGGGGCTTAAGCCTCGTCTTGATTACTTACAGCACCTCATATGTGGTGCAGAAGAACATGGATTGCCTGACGAATATGTGGAGAAACTCAAGAAAACATCAACTTTTGAAGATAGAGAATATTGTCAACCTGACCATCAACAGCAGCATGGAGGTGAATGATAGTGCTTGATGCGGGTTTCTACGCCATTGGGTGGGAAGGGCAAAGGTGGAAGGATTTGGTGCAGAAACTGATGGAAGAAGGGAAACTAAGAAAGGCTCCTGAGCGGATGGGGATGATAACGCTTGTGCGGAAACTGAGGCAAAAGGAGAAACTCCCTGAGTCTATCTTGGTTCTCAACTTTGACCGAGCAATGTATGAGGTCTTTTGGCTCAATGGAGGGGAAGGGAATGAGAAGGTAGCGCAAGATGTTGTCAAGAAGGTGGTTAGAGAGTTTAGAAGCATTTTCGCTCACGAGAGGGAGTTTTTGATTTCGCAATATCCAGTCATCCTGATGGTTTTTGGTTCATTGGAATCAACGGCAGAGGGATGGTGGGCTGGCTATCGCCATCCGAGGACTAGGCAGGTCCAAAGGCTTTTTATGGTCTCTCAACTTTTGCCAAGTCTCCTTGAACCAAAGGAAATCCTGTTAGGGCATTTGGGTTGCTACGGGAGATTTTGAGCCAGCCAAAGAGGAGGTGTGAGCCATGACCATCAGCCAAATCTGCAAACTCTCGCAGGAAGTTGAGCGCAACGAGTTGCTGACGACGGTCGTCTTGGATGGGGTTTACAAGCCAGAGAGTAAGGAAGCAGATGGTGAGTTCGTCTTGAGGGTGACTTACCCGACAGAGGCGATGAAAATCCTCACCCAACAGGTGACGGAAAAGTTAACGGGGAAAACCCACAAGGGAGGGATAGTTGTTCGTGGTTCTTACGGCTCAGGTAAATCCCACGCCCTTTTGATCCTTTTCCACCTTTGTGCCGACAGCGAGAGGGCTAACAATTGGCTGAGAAAATGGGGTATGCCTTTCACTTTCCCTGAGAATGTCCGTGTCGCAGCAGTCCAATTGGTGGCAGAAGGCGCTGAAAACCTTTGGGAACTTCTGCTTGAGAGGTTGGGAGAGGATGAACTTCTAAGTGCCATCTCCCGATTCCCTTCCCGTGACCAATGGGCTGAACTTGGAAGGAAGAAGCCTACAGTTTTGCTGATTGACGAATTAGAAGCGTGGTATGAAAGCGCTGAAGGGAAAGCAATTCAAAGGAATGCTTTGCAAAACCTGATGGAGGCAGCGGAGTTGGAAGGAGTGCCCCTTTCTGTCGTGGTCAGCGTCTATGGCACAAATGAGGAAATCATGGCTGTCTTGAACCGAACACAGCCACCAACTTTGGATGTGGGCACCGCTGCTGATAGGTGGAAAATTGTCCGCCACAGGTTGCTGGATGATTTGGATGAGGAGAAAGCGAGGGAAGTTGTTCAGAAGTATTTAAGGGTCTATGAGAACCTGCGAGATTACCTCCCACAGGTTCAGGACTTTGATGAACTCAGAAGGGAGATGGAGCAGCGCTTTCCTTTCCATCCCCACTTCCTGAACAAAGTTTTTGAGGTCTATGGTTTGATGCCACGAAATGAAATGACGAGAGGGGCTATCGCATTGTGTGCAACCCTGCTTAGGCGAAGGGCAAGGGAGAGGGACTTCATTTTGGCTGGGGATTTGGATACGCTTGATGAAGAGATTGCCAGCGATTTGCGCAAGTTAGACCCTCAGAAGGTTGAAAACGCACAGAAGGATTTGCAGGAAAGATGCAAGGAAATCCATTACGCACCAGAGTTTCTCGGTGCTGCCTTGCTTTACTCCGTCGGACCCCAAAAAGGGATAAGTGAGGGCGAGATGTGGTTGGCAACCATTCGCCCTGACAGGAACATCAACGAACTGAGGGATGCTTTGGAGGAAGTTGGAAGGAAAGCGCTGTTCTTTGAGAAGCAAAATGGCTTCTGGGTCGTGACTGTTGAGGAATCTTTGGAGAAGAGGTTGGAGGAAGATGCCCGCTTGTTAATCTCAACTCCTGAAGGTAGGGAGAAAGCGGCGGAGAGGTTGAAGAAAGAGATTCGTGAGACTTTTGGCGGTGATGTGACCCTTTACCCTGACGAGGAAATCAGAAGCGGCGGAACTGGGCTGAAATTCGTCATCTCACTCTCTCCCTTGAGGGCAGATGTGGATGAGTTACGCCCATTGCTGACTGATAACACAGTAGTCCTGTTAGCACCAAGCCCTTCTGTCCGAGGGAAGGTCACAGAGGACAATGATTGGCTTCTCGCAACAGCGAGGGTGATGGTTTGTGAGGAGTTGATTAGGCAGCGCCACAAAAGGCAGTCTGACCTTAAGAGGTTTAAGAACAACTTTGAAGAAGACCTGAGGCGATTGATAGGCTCCCATTTTGCTGTCTGGCTTAGGCTATCACGCATTGGCGAATTGGGAGAAGAGCCAAGATATGTTGTGCGCTCAGAGAATGTTCGCCTAAGGAGGGAAGAAGTTGAGGGCAAATTGAGGGAGACTTTTGACCCGAATGCCTTCAAGGATGCTGTGGTGAAAATTCTGAGGAGGCAAGGGCATGGGAAGAGGAAGGGTGAGGACTTAGCATCATTGACCGTCAGGCAAATCCGTGATGAACTGCGCAGGGAAGTTGGGTTGCCTATTTTAGGAAGCCCAACAGAAATTGCTTTCAATGAGGCGCTGAAAATGATGCTTGAAGACCAAAATGAGAAAACAGGGATTGTGGTTGGTGTTGGTAAGAGCATTTATGGCTATCCGCCAAACATAATGCCACCACAACCTTTCCGAGATGATTGGAGAGTTTGGCTGAAAGAGTATGGACCTGAACCGCCAGCACCTGAAGATTTGAAGGCGAAAGTGAGGGCAATCTTGCAAAAGGTTCAAGGTGAAGGTATCTTTGTGGGCGAATTGAGGCGAAAAGTTGGTGCAGAGATGCAAGAAGTTCGCCGTGCAGTTGCTGATTTGGTGAACAACGAGGAGGCAGTTATGGAGGCTGATGGTGAGCGTTACCCTGAAGATGGTCATTTACCTGTTGACAAGGTTCAACCTGAAGGGACAGTTTGGCTGAGGGAGTTTGCACCACCTGATGACCGAAAAGCCAGAGAAGAGATTTTGAGGTTGGTTGAGGCAGCAGGAGAGGAAGGCATAACATGGGGAGAAGTGAAGAAAAGATTGAGGTCGCAAGGGATTGAAGAAGCCGCAATCGTAAGGGCTTTGGAGAGATTACGGAGGGGTGGGCAAGTTTCAGTCTTTGAAGGCGAAAATCAACTCTTAGAAGAAATTCCGGTAGCGTCGCTGCCAGATGAAGTGAAATTGAAGAGACCTGTTGCTTATCTTCCTCCAGAAACCCCTGGAGTAACTCCTTCCCATGAAGCCTTCTCAGTCTCTATACAACCTTATCGTCTGCCTTCAAGCAAGGATTTGTGGTTGGGTGAAATCAGGAGCAAACTGGATGATGCTGCTCAGGTTGAGAGGGTTTCCTGCGAGATTCAGTTTCCCACCACGCCAGAAGAGGTGAGGAGTATTGCAGAAGTAACGGAGAGGTGGCAGATATGTTGGACATTCAAAGTAGCCGCAGGGAAAGATGAGTTGTTCAATTTGTGTCGGAGATGGGTTGAAAGTCTGCCTGAAGGGATGAGTTTTGTTGTGAGCACGGAAATTGAGGGAAGACGCCCAAGGAGGGCATGATGGATGTTGGATGCAAGTTTGGTCAGGGAGTTAGTTGAGGCAGAAGATTTGCTGCCTGTGATATGGAAGGCGATGGTGAGGATATGGGAGTCAGAGGGGTCTTTAGAGCCTGAGAAGTTAGCCCCTGAGGCGCTGAAAGCCTTCTATGATGAGCGGGAAGAGCAAATGTTTAGGCTGGAGAGGTTTCTGTCAGACACAATCTCTGACCTTTACGAACTTTTGCTTCAAAGAGCCATAAAGCAAGAAGGGGATTATGTTCTTAGGTGGCTGCAAGGCAACAACGCAGTCATCATTGCTGACAGCCTGAGTGTCCGTGAGGCGACATTGCTGCGCTATCGGTTTCCACATTTGGATTTTGCTGAAGACCAACCTTTTGCAGTTGCTCCCTTCCCAACCCTGACGGAAAGCCTCGCTCAAAAATTGCTTAGGGTTGCTGCCCCAGCAGGCGGGAAGGATACTGAAAGGTTCAGTTACCGCTACATTGCTGGACCTGGAACATCTGGGCACTCATTTCCTGATGACCGCCCTTTACTCATTTGGCTAAGGTTGCCAGATGTTGAACTTGAGCAAGTGACAGAGGCACAAACAACCAAGATGGCAGATGTCCTTAGGGTGACAGTAGAAATTTTGGATGAGTTATTGCGGCGGTTGGGAGAGAGGAAGGTTGTAATCACCAGTGACCATGGTTACTTTTATGCAGCATCATCAAGGCACTTTGAAGAAGTTTCTTTCAAGGGTTTGGAAGGGTTGTCGAGGGAAAGGAGGGCATACAGGGGTGTGGAGGCATCATCTCTAACTTCATCGGGACAGGAAGTGACTATGAGGCATGGTGAATGGGTTGTTTTTAAGGGAAGGTATTGGCTGAGTGGGGGTGGGCAAAATGCTCGTCACACAGCCCATGGAGGTCTCTCCCTTGCAGAAGTTTTAGTTCCTGTCCTTGAAACGAAAGGAAAGTGAAACCAGCCCAAACAGCGGATCTTTTAGGTTCCATTCATCGCCGCTTCAAATATTCCCGCATCGCCTCGGCGACGAGTTCCTGAAATGTTCGCCCCTCATCAATGGCTCTGTGCTTGAAGGTCTTAACCAAATCAACAGGCAGCCGAATTGTCACCTTTGTCATCCTCTCAAGACCCTCTGATGCCTCAGCCTCGGCTCTCGTTCCTCTCGGCTCTAATTGCTCCATGACCCTTATCCCTTTCCTTCCAAGTTCCGCTAAGG
>Ga0080007_1075902_pt1 | contig 10251 bp, 20 predicted proteins | sample OctOCTMetagenome_FD_69210 | JGI IMG/M metagenome (GOLD analysis project Ga0080007, IMG submission 69210) | Hot spring and microbial mat streamer communities from Octopus Spring Streamers, Yellowstone National Park, USA - OCT_B (SPADES... | ecosystem: Environmental > Aquatic > Thermal springs >...
TATCGGGACCTTGAAAATGCGTCGTATTTAGAGGTGTGGGATTCACAAGAAAGGCAACCACTGGGATATGCAAAGCTAATATCCACTGATGCACCCAGTTTGGACTCTACAGAACTTAAGGCCATAAAAAACAGAGAGAAACGAATAGAGAGGAAAAAACGGAAACTCAAGGAGGAACTCATAGAGATAGAACAACAAGAACTACAACTACAGCAACAAAAAGAGACCGCCACTCTAACTTTTTTGGAGCTTTTAAGCGCTGAGCAAGGTTTACAACCCGCTCCTCAACCTCAACCCGAGGAAGAGGAGTGGGATCCACTAAAACTCTTTTAGGAGGTGAAGAGCCATGACGTACGCGACGCATACAGAGCAAGTCCTCATCGCAACTATCCAGGCTTTAAGACGTCTTAGGGCAGAGCAGGCTGTCCCTCTCCACGCCCTGATATGGGGCAAGTGGGGAGTGGGAAAGACGGTAGCTGCACAAAAAATAGCGAGACAAGAAAAAGACACATTCTATATCAAGATTCCTGATGGTGAAATAACACGTGGAAGGCTTTACCGGTTAATAGGTTTTAGTTTGGGCTGCGGTGCGAGAGCTACTTACGAAGCCACACTTGACTTGATCAAACACCACATCTTGTTCTACAATCTCAAACCCATTCTCATACTTGACGAAGCACAGAGAATACTCAGAAAACAGAGTATATTAAACGAACTCAAAGATTTAAGCGAGGATGAGGAATTAGCATTTGCCTACCTCTTCCTCGGAGACCAGACCACCCCCAAATTGCTCGCATCCCACGACCATAGCCTGTTCAAAAGATTTGCCATAAAGAAGGAGCTTCAGCCACTAACAGAGGAAACGATACGCTTTCTAATGCAAGAATACCGAATACAGGCAGATCCGACGCAGATATTCCACTATGCAAAAGAAAAAGGATGGACCACGCTTGATATATCGATAGTCTTGCAGGCTTTGAAAAACCAGAGAGCAGAACCCACAGTAGAAACAATAGAGAAAATAGCCAAAGTCCTCGGGAGGTAAGCCACTATGACGGACGGGAAAATCTGGCAGGTTATGTTAAAGCTGAGAGTTTTTACGCCTTGGATGGTGTTGAAAGAACTTAACCCACCGTCCTTCCTAAGATCATATGCGAAAGAGAAGATAAGGAGTTTGATAAAAGCCCAGACCAGGGCGGGCATCCTCCAGGTCCTGAACGAGGACCCGCCCGTGTTTAGTTTTCCCGGTGAAACCATAGAAAAAGTAAAAAGAGAGTGCAAGATTTGTGGCGAGAAATTCATTCCGATCCGGGATAACCATAAGCACTGTCCAGAATGCATTAGGAAAAGGAGGAATAAGGAGCATAAGGACAAACGTCGCAAGTATGAGAAAGAAGAAGAACTAATATGGGACATTCTGTCTAGACACGGATGTAAATCTGAAATTTTGCATGAGCTTTCATTCAGACTTGGGCGCAAGCCCGAGGCGATAAAGAGCAAGTTTATGAAGATGAAGAAGAAGAGGAGGGCAGAGGCATGACAGAGAAACAAGTTTTGAAAAAAATAGAAAGAGTTCTTGAACTTATCATGCAAAAAGACATAAGAGGGGCGTTAAGGGTATTGCTGGAGTTAAAAGCCCGGCTTGAGGCAGAGATTAGGGAAGAGGAAGAGAAGAAAGGAAATGGAAAGAAGTTGCAACACTTAATGGGGTGGTATTTGAAAATTTGGGATAACAGACCGCCTGAAGCCCTAAGGTTTGTAGCGTTCAAGGAAATCATTGGTAAACATCTCAAAGAGTTAATGGAGATATACGAACGGAACGGAGAGGATATAGCAAGTCTGAAAAGGGACTACGAAGCTTTCAAATCTTCTCGGAGAGAATACAATGGCATCCTCCAGTTTCGGCAACAGCTACCCAACATCAAACAAAAGCAAAGCGCAGAATGGAGCTCTCCGGACAATCAGCGGGGGAAGGCTTATTACCTCAAAGGATGGAGTGATGAGGAAGAAAACAAACTCTGGAGGGATGGCGATGATGAAATCCCGTGGCTATAAACAAAAACAAGACTGGAAGAGAAGCTTGCTTTTTAGAATTGCTATGGAAGAGTTAGTAGAAGGTGCGCAAGAACTCTTGAAGGTCAAGGTGATAAACAGCAACGACAAAATATACAAACTCACCGTGCGGGTTACAGACACAGAAGGAGAATACATTGTTCATGCCATTGTCCAAATTACAGCACCAGCCGCAAATGACGGTTGTTTCTGGAGACTTATAGACCTATGGTGGGAGGAGGTGAAAAAATGAGGAAGGTGTATAAAAGCATAGAAGAAGTGAGAACTGTATTTCCAAATGCCAAAATACACGAATACGAAAGTGTTTTCATGATAGAAGAGAGAGAGACAGTTAGAGTGGTGCTTAAAGCATTGAGTAAAGAGAAAATAGAACAAGTAATGAAAGAGAACGGTTTCCCAGCCAAATATCTAAGGGTCGTCTTAAATGGGATAAAAGAAACGGAAGCTATTAGGAAAATAAAGGATATGCGGAAAAGAGGAATAATTCTTGAGGGTCCGCCCGGGGTAGGGAAAAGTATAGCAAGCACGTGGAAAATTGCGAAATTGCTTCAACTTCGGGAGATTTCTAACCCACTATACATAAGCTGTGTTTCGTTCCCAGATTTGAAAGAGCTGTATGCTAAGTACAGAGAACACGATGCATATCTGATAGATGACATCATCTCCTCCCTCCCGCAAGCTCGCTTAGAGATGATAATAGAGCTCATTTACCATGCGGAACTTGAGGAAAAGCCGTTATTCATAACCTCAAATGGTTTCATGAAAGTAGTTCAGTCCTTCCCAGAAGCTTTGCTTAGCAGGTTAAGAAGCTACTGTGAATTTCACAAAATCAAAGAAAACCAAGACCTCAGACTTCAAAACACCTCGTAGTTGTTCCTTCTTAGCAAAAACTCTATCAAGCTTTCCTTGTAAATCAGCCAGCTCCCTCCCTTTCCTCTTTTCCCTTTTCCTCTTCGTGGGCTGAGCTTTATCGCAAAGATTTCTCCTCGCTGACAGTAGTAGTGTATTAACCTTTGTGAAACACCCAAAAGTTTTGCCACCTCGCTTGCTTTCAGAAATGGTCTGCCATATCTTTCAAGCTCCTCCTCAATTTTTTTCACATCATCAAGGTCGTGTTGCAACCCCATTACATAATCTAACAGTAGGCAATTCAGTACACTCTGTTTTCGCAAAATGCGAAAGACCCTATGTTGTCCTACCCTATTTTTCCATCTCATGCCCGAAGTGCGTAATATCCCAACGGACAGGTTGAAGTGGTTAGACAGAGAAAGTGAAAGAGAGAAACTACCCGAAGATTATTTCCTTGATCAGAAGAATAGACGCTACCCATACAGAAATAAAGACGGCTCCATCAATTGCTACATGCTTAGATCTGCTATCCGTTTAGCTGGCATGCACGGAGAGGACAGCATTAAAGCTAAAGCACAAGAGTTATACGACAAATACTGCGGAGGTGATAAGTGATGGAGGAAATGCAAAAGCAACAAACACAAGAGCAAACTCAAGCGCAGCAGAAGGTTGAACAAAAAGCAGAGATTGTCAATGTGGAAGAGCTCGTTAGAAAACATCTGGATGAGCAAGCAAGATACCTCGGTTTTGAAAACTGGGATGATTTGCAAGCAAAGATTTTAGAGGAGAAGGGTAAGCTTTACGAGGCTTTAGAACAAGAGAGAAAGAAAGCTAAAGAGATAGAAAAGCAATACAAAGAACAACTCAAGCAACTGCAGAAAGAAAAAGAAGAACTATTGATTGAACTCAAAGTCAAAAGCAAACTTGCGGACAAGGTGATAGACGCTGATAAAGCTTTGAAGCTACTCAGAGCAGAGAAGAAGATAGAGATCAAGAACAACAATGAAATTCTCATAGACGGAGATGATGTGGATACTGCTATTGAGAAGTTCTTGAATGAAAACCCGTTCCTTGTCCGAGCGGTTGGCGGTTCTGGTGCTCCTCACAACATAGAACAAACAGAACCGCAAAGCCCAGAAGAGAAACTTAAGCGTGCCCTGAGAAAACTTTTAGGAGGTGCATAAACATGACAAAAAAAACTAAGAAAGGAGGTACGAAATGAGTGTATTGAAAGTTATAGCAGGTAGGCTTTCCGCAGAAAGCACAGAAAGGGCAGTTATTGAGTACATGGCAGATAAGGATGAACTCTTCGCTCTACTACCCTTTACAAGAAGTGCTACTAATATCTACAGCTGGTATCGCACCGGGGAAGTGCCTACGGCGTCGGTAGTAGACCCATACGGAACCATCCCAGAGGTGGACACCGTTGGTACCGTTATGCAAAACAAGATCTCAATGATCGCCGCAGATGTGGTAGTCTATAACTTTGAAGCTACAGCAGTAGAGCAGCTTGTAGACCGTGTGCTTGAGAAAACTCTTGCAGCATCTGAAGCTATCATAAGAGCATACAAGAGGTTATTCATTACAGGAAATAGTGCAAACCCTAATGAGTTTGACGGATTAGACAGGTTTGTAGACCCAAGCATGGTCGTAGATGCTGGTCCGGGCGGTGCTCCCATTTCATTTCAGCTACTTGACCAACTGCTTGAGAAATTCCCCCCTGGAGCGGAGCCCACTGCAATTATAGTGCATCCGCGAACTTATCTTTCCATAAAAGCATTACTCAGAACTCTTTACGTCACGCCTGAGCAAGTGATGTTGCCCAACTTCGGAAGACCTGTGATGGCTTACAACGGAATTCCAATCCTCAGAAATGAATACATCCCTATCGTCGGCGGGCTTACTTCCGTCTACGCAGTTAGACTTGGAACAACCGCAGTTCACGGAGTTTACATGGGAGACAATGCGGGCGTGGTGATAGAAGAAGTGGGTAGACTTGAGAACAAGGACGCAAGAAAGTGGAGACTCAAATGGTATGTCTCAATGGCAAGCAAGAACAAATGGGACGTGGCAAAAATAATCAATATCAATAACTAACCATGAAGAGAGTGAAAATCCCGTGGCAAGGAGATAGCCCCCTCTACTTCCCCGGGGGCGTTATCAACTTTAAGGATGGCGTGTCGGTAGAGCCTGTGCCTGAACACCTCTTGAGAAGGCTTATAGCCATATACGGCAATCAGATAGAGGTTATTGAAGATGAGGGTAGAACTGAAGAACAAGAAACTCCCGCAGATACTACAACAAGGCGCAGTAGAAAAAGGTCTTAGGAGAGCACTCATGATAGCAGCGGAAACGTATGTGAAAGACATCCATGACTGGATAGACAGCGGGCGGGCTTTCACGCCCCGCACTGGAAATCTCCAAAGGTCTATCACTTGGTATATGTCAACAGACACTTCCGCACGCATCATAGCACAAGCGGATTATGCAAAGTGGGTGGAATTTGGCACTAAACCGCATACTATAATACCAAAAAGAAGGAAAGCTTTGAAAATTCCCACTCCCGAGGGCTACATCTTTAGAAAGAGGGTCAGCCACCCGGGCAGCAAACCCTATACATTCTTTTTTGCAAATTTGCAGGACAGGGCTAAAAAGGTGGCCGTAGAGTTCATGAAAGCTTTGGAGGGAGTGATATGAGCTTTGAGTTTATCACACACGCAGACTTTGCCGATGAACCTATAAGCCCGACTGATACTGATATAAGCTTTGCTAATATCTTTACAGAAAGAACGCTTGCTTTATACGGTGTCCAGCCCGAGGCTCTCAACTCCGCAGGGCTTGAGTGGGCAAAAGAATACGCAAAAATAGTAGCACTGAGAAGACTGTATCTGAGATTAGCACAGTCTGAAGACAGCAAATACTACGAAAAGTCTGATATGTATCTCAAGATGCAGAATGAACTGCAGAACCTTTTCAACAGACAAACAATGACCACCACCGGGACAAGTCCTCAAAGCTACGAGGTGAAAAGAGCATGAGGCTTTTAGATTTGTATGCTGAACTGAACGCATTATTTCCAGATTACACCCACACCCTCGGCTACAAAAACCCCGAGGAATTAAGGGCGGATGTGCAAAAGCTTATGAGTGTATTTTTAGAGAGAGAACAAATAGACAGAAACGGCACAGTCTCAAGCTTTGTTATCATCGTAGCACACAAAAAGAAGCTTTCCCAGTTTGACGAGTTTCAGTCTGAAGTTGATGCAATCTTGCAGAAGATTTACAGCAAGCTACCCTTGACAGATTTCACAGTTGAGTATGCAAATAACGACATCTATCTGTTTGCATTGATCAGAGCACAAGCTAAAAGGAGGCTACTATGAGCTACGAGTATAGACCGCTAACGCAAGAGACTTTGAGAAGAATAATAGGGACAAGGGCGATAACCGTAAGCGGTAGGGTGAGAATAGACCTCCACTCCAAGGCAAGATGGGTGATTATTCAAAACACTTCTGACGGCGATGTTTACATCGGAAACAGCACAGTAGATAACACAAACGGCTTTAAGCTTGCCCCGGGAGACACTATTTCCTTCAACTTCCTGCCCGGCTTTGAGGTTTATGCATACGCAAACAACAAAGAAATCCGTGTGATGGAGGTGGAGTAAATGAGACACAAGCTTTTAAGAGTATTCAGAAAACTAATAATGCCCGAGGCGGAACTGCTTGTCGTTGAAAGCAAACTTTATGCGAAGAAAATTACAAGAGACGGAGAAGAGATTGATTACGGACTGCAGAGTCAAAAGCTTATCACAAACAGAGGTATGATTACGCTTCTAAAAGCACTTGGAGGATTTTATAACAACGATAATAATTTCTCCAGAGGCCACACGTGGCATATAGCCCTTGGGCACACCTCTGGGACGGGGACAGGTCCTGAGAACTTTGCAGACACAGCTTTACAATCTCCGATACAGACCACACCGGTGCAAGCTTCTATTTACGACTACTTTTTTGACACAACAAATCAGATATACCGATTGCGGTCTGTTGCCGCGCTTTCATACTCCGTACCCGCCACCGTTTCAGAGCATGCGGTGTGGGCATATAACCTCTCTCAAGGCATTTGGCACTTCTTTGATCGTTCAGTGCTTGCTACTCCGATTAGCGTCCTCGCTGGAGACACGATTACGTTTACTTACATCTTAGAACTTTCAAGGGCCTGAGGTAGAGTGATGGCAAACTATAGCGTGCAAATCACACGAGGCTTGAAATTTTCAGCTAATCGCAAAGCTAATGATGTCGTAATAAAGAGAACGCTAAGACTTTTAGCTAAGAAGAGACGGGACGATTGGATAGAGAATTTCAATTTCGGCGGTAGTAGTGGTGGTGGATCTGGTGGGACGGTGAGAAGAAAAATAAGGTTAAGGTTCCTATGAGCTGGGCTTTGTTCTTGGTGCTAATCATAGCGAGCGGGCTGTTGGCAGTCGGCTTGTTTATTGAACGCAAAATGTACATAAAGACTGCTGAAAGATTATCTCAGTGCAGAGCAGAACTTCAAGCCACACAGAAGAACCTCGTCAAATACACAGAGCTTTATTCTGAACTAAAAAACAAATGCGAACTTGATAAAAAGAAGATAGAACAGAGATATACCGCCCTACTGAAAAAAGCCACCGAGCCCGTCCCACAGATAAGCGTCCCACCGCATCAAAACGAGTGTGAGTCGCTAAAGGAGATGATAGATGAAGCGAGTAAGCATTTTAGCCCTTAGCTTGTTTCTGTTCTCCTGTGCCACCACGCCACAAGTGATAGAGAAAGAAGTCATCGTAAAATGCCCTGTCCCTGATATTCCCAAGACTGAAAGACCCGTTATCAGACCGGACCAACCACACACTGAAAAATTGCAGTCTTTACTCAATTACATGTTTAGACTTGAGAGAGAAAACCAGCTCCTCCGGGAGGTGATAGAGGCATGCAAGCAATAGAGTTATTCAAAAGAATACTAAAGCATTACAGCGTTGATATAACCCTTGCAGTCGTGTTTATGCTTGTAGCCTTTGCCTATGTCTATGACCAGCCCACACTCCTTAGTGCAATAGCCCGCAAGGTAGCCCTTGCCTCTGCGGGATTGGTCTATTACTACATCACAAGGGTGGCGAAGATAGGATTCGTGGAATGGGAGCACCCATATGAGAAGATTTACGCTATTGCTCTCTTACTTTATATCGGGCTTGTCTTTGCTTTGGGCTAATCCCAGATGTTTGAAGCTTGAACCTGTCATTAGAGAAGCAACAGAAAGATACATAGCTAAAGACTACCCAACTCACTACAACATAGCCACTGCGGAGAAGGAGACGGGCTGTCGGTGGCGAGAAAGCACTGACGGGCACGGCTCAGTTGGATATTTCCAATTGACGCCAAAGTTCCTTGATCCAGTCCTACGCCCATTATTCCCTGATTACACAAAGCCATACAGCAAAGACCACTTTTACGCCTTTGCCTATTATCTGAATACGCTTATCAAAAGCAATCCTGTCCCACGCCTATGGATTGTTTATCAGAGATACAACGGTGGATATTGGGTTATTCGGGAGTGCAGACAGGCTGGTTCTTGGGAGTGGGAGAAGTGCCGGCAAAATTGCAGAAGGGGGCAGGTGTGCGTGCGTAAAGTAGGGACTGAATGCAAGCAATACAGAAGCGCGTGTGAAATCAACTATGAATATTCCTTATTTATATACAAAAGTGCAGACAAATACCGCCGAGGGGATGATGGGAGATGGAGATACTGGTAGATGTGGATATACTTCCTTGAGAGAGGAAACGAGAAAGTAGTTGTCCTCTCCGATCAGATGCTTTTTGACGCAACAAGGGAAACCCAAAAGGAGCTTGAGAAGTTCAACATAAGATCCACGCTTACATACACGCATATAGAAGACCTTGAGTATGCCAAACAGGCATGGAAAAGGAGCGGGTATGAGGTTGCAAGCAGAGAATGGCTGGCTGAAAAAGTAAAAGGCTGGCATTGTGAGATAGAAGAAAAGCCAGAAGCCCAACCGCTCCCAAGGTATGAAGATATTTTCAACAAGCAAAAAAGAAGAAAGCCTAAGAGGAATGCAGAAGAAGAGAACGAAAGCCCACCCAACCCCCCCAAGCAACTGCCACACCAAAGATGGGTTTGGGACAAGAGGAATTTTGCAGAAGGAACGGTGGAGATGATTATAGAAGAAGTCCTAAAGCAAGGCTTGTTTGTAGAGTTCCTCACCTCAGGCCTCGGGCGAGAGCTGATGAACTACTATGGAGATGCACTGAGAGACCTTGTAAGAAAAAAGATTAGAGAGCTGTAAAAGTTTGACAACAATGCGGGACAAACTTAGAAAATCAACAAGTCCAGAGGGGTGGGGTGTCCCATTTTTTTGTCAAATTCTGCCCCAGCCCAAAATACCATGAAAAAGTGTCCCATTTTTTTGTCAAAAAAGTTTGACAAATCTGTGGGACACCCCCAGACTGCAATTTTGCAGAAAACCCACCGCCCAAAGTCCTTGATTTTCAAGCGTCCCAGAAAGTCCCGCTATGTCCCCCTATGTCCCGCAACCCGCGAGGGGTGTCCCAAAAATTTGTCAAATTACAGCAAGGATAAGGTGCGTGTTCCCAGTTAAGAAAAGCATTTCTGTAGGAACAAGAATACAGGTCGGGCGGGCGGGCTGTGGGCAGTTCGGGGTGCTGTGCGGGTGCGGTGCTAAGCAAACAAGCAAGGATAAGCAAGGGTTAGGTGCTGGGTGTGGGTATATCTTACATCCAAGCTTTGGCTTGGTGCTTGGCTTGGTGCTAAGAGAAAGGATAAAAAGCAAAGGGTAAGGAGTAAAGATAACAAACCTAAACTTGGATATACCTTATATCACAAACCAAAAGCCCAGAGGTGTGTTATAATAAATAGTAAAGCCGGAGTGGCGGAATTGGCAGACGCGCTGTCTTGAGGGGGCAGTGCCCGAAAGGGCGTGCGGGTTCGAATCCCGCCTCCGGCACCAACAGACAATGAAGCTAATAAAACACAGTCTCTCCTTTTCCTTTGCAACCCTTCTGAGTAGGATTTTGGGTTATATTAGAGATGCCCTCATAGCATACCACTTTGGCGTCTCCCAGATAACAGATGCCTTTTTTGTTGCCTTCAGACTGCCCAACACCTTCAGAAGACTCTTTGGGGAAGGTGGGTTCAACGCCACCTTCGTGCCGATATACGCTAAGCAGGTAAAGGAGGGCAAGGAAAAGGAGTTTTTGAAATCTGCTTTGGGCTACTATTTACTCATAAACCTATCGGTAGTCCTTTTGGG
>Ga0080007_1123359_pt1 | contig 10228 bp, 9 predicted proteins | sample OctOCTMetagenome_FD_69210 | JGI IMG/M metagenome (GOLD analysis project Ga0080007, IMG submission 69210) | Hot spring and microbial mat streamer communities from Octopus Spring Streamers, Yellowstone National Park, USA - OCT_B (SPADES... | ecosystem: Environmental > Aquatic > Thermal springs >...
ATTTCTAGCCGAACTGGCGACTCAGCCGCTCTACGTCTTCGCCGCGGTCTACGCCGTTCACGTCGCGTTCGACTACTTCTGGCTCGGCCTAATGGCTACGCTGGCAGGCGCCGCGGCGCGGCTACTGACGGCGAAGCTCTACGCAGCCTTCCTAGCGGCCCTCGCTGTCATGCTTCTATACTTCGGAGTTGACTTGATCAGAAACACTCTTTAAGATGTTTAACATCGTCCTTGCGTTGTCAAGCATTAAGTGGTTATTGTTGAAGAAGATACAGGCCTTGTCGGGCCTTAGCCTAGCCACCTCCTCAGCCACAGCCCTCAGCTCGTCTTCCTCGTAGTAGTGGAAATACCAGAAGGTTCTGCCGTGCATCCTCAAGTAAACGACGCCGCCTGTGGAGACAATCCACGTGCCGTCAGGCGAGTCCACAGACACAAGCGTGAAGCCGGCCCTCTCAGCCCACCTCACAACCTCGTCGCGGAACCAGTCTATGTGCCGAAACTCAAACGCCGCCCTCGCCCCCAGAAGCCGGGCGATTTGCTCCACCCGTGCCATATTTTCCGCGGTTCTGCGGAAAGTCGGTGGCATTTGAAAGAGGTGGAAATCGACCAGCCGATCCAGTGGGCGCAACACGGCGAGAAAACCCCCAAGCCTCTCCACAGCCTTTTCAGACAACTTGCCGAAGTGCGTAACGCCTCTGTACACCTTGACGGTCCACCTCAGCGCCCTCCCCACCTCCGCCCACCTCTCCACCTGTCCCGCGGCGGGGACGCGGTAGAAGCTGGCGTTAAGCTCCACAGCGTTAAGCCCGCTGTGATTGACATACCACTCAAGAGACCTCCCCAAGTTCCAGGAATACATCCACCCCGAAGTCCCCACATAGACCTCCACCTAAAAACCCACCACAACAGTATTTATCCCTATTCTCACCTCCGCGGCTTTACAGAACGCGAAAGGGGGCTTGGGCACGTAGGAAAGAAGCTCACTGAATAGACGCCCTGCCGCCGCATATCAAGTCCGTGGTCAGGCTGTTTATAGAAACTGGCAATCCGTGGCTCTCACAGAAGCTCTCAGGGCTCGGGCTTGAGGAGTTTATAGAGCACTTGTGGAGAGCTGGCGTATAGATTACGTACAGATGTTATGTTTGAAGTCTGCGATGTCTGGACGGAACAGAAAAATAACAGGAAGACTGGCGCCCCGGCCGGGATTTTTGGGCGGGTTATCCCCGAACCCGGGTTACGGGCTCGACAGGCCCATAGTTTTTGAAATAGGCGAAACGTTTTTAAACGGCGCAAACCAAAAACAAACCATGGGAACACCAAACTCCTACTGGCTCCGGCTGACCGACGACCAGAGGAGAAACGTCGCCGCCTGCCTGCGCGACCTGGGGCTCTCGCTGAGCGACATAGCGAGGGCGGCGGGCGTCAACCCAAGCACCGTCCACGCATGGCTGACCGGCAGGGCGACGCCGCAGGCCGACAAGCTGGAGAGGCTCTACGGCGCAATGCCGGACACCGTGGAGCGCTGTCTCCCGGAGCCGCCGGTAAGCGAGCTGGAGGTTAGGCGGGCGCTGGATATCATCGCCAAGGCCCTCAGGACGAAGGCCTTGAGGGACATGATCATCGACGAGCTGTCCAAGCTACTGCCAGGCGGCCTCAAGCGCGAAATAGCCTACCGCGTTGAGAGGGACGACGTAGAGCTCTTCAAGGCGAAGCTGGCGGCTGAGGGCGTGTCTCGCGACACCGTCAGCTACTACGTGCGGTATTTGGTCAAGTTCCTTGATGAAGTGGGCTGGGTCCTGTCGACGGAGACCCTCCAGCGGGTCTACACCATAAAACAGCCGCGGGTCATGGGGAAGACCGCCGTGGCGCTGAAGCGCTTCATCGACACGGTGGTGAAGGTGAAGGACCCCCAGGTGGCGCCGCTCCTCTACGACGCCTTCAAGACGGTCCAGAGCAGGCCGAAGAACGGCTTCCGCGTCCCCACGCTTGAGGAGGTGAGGCGGGTGTGGGAGGAGGCCCACAAGATATCGCCCTGCGCCGCGGCGGTGTGGGGGCTTATGGCGGAGACTGGCGTCCGTCTCGACCACCTGCGCCGCGCGAGCCTAGACGGCCTCCAGCTGGACAAGAAGCGGCTCCTGCTGGGCGAGACGGAGGGCCCGAAGAGACAACCGTTGATCTTCTTGACGGAGGGCGCGGTGAAGTACCTCCGCGAGGTCTACCTGCCCTGGCGGGAGAGGTTTGAGCGCATGCTTGGGCAGAAGTCCGACCGTCTCTTCCCCTGCGAAGAGCTGACCGTCTACAGGTGGCTGAAGGAGGCCAGGGAGCGGGCTGGCCTGCCGTGGCTGGAGCCGCGGTTGCTGAGGAAGTTCAACGCCCAGTGGCTACTGGACAGGAGCGTAGACCCCACCGACATTGATTTACTGCAGGGGAGGAGCGTCAGGGAGCGGGTGCTGTTTGAACATTATATCGCCGACTATGAAAGGCGGCTGAGGCAGGTCTTCGAGCAACACGCCCCGCGGGTGTTCCCCTAGAGACTTCAGAACGCCTGTCTTTTCAAAATTCACCTTTTTACAAATACGCCCCTTTAAAGGGGCACCTCTTTAAGTGGCGAAAAAATAGAGAAAACAGGTCGGCGCGGGAAAGCGACCAAATTGAATAAAAATCGTTCATCACGGGGCAGTCATGGAGCCCCCAACTGTCAACCCAAACACAAATCCGGTCACAAATCCCCTGTCTCTTAGAAAGGGCGTTAATATAACAGTTGCTACCGCCGCGATCCCCGGATACGTGATAATGCATGATAAGAACGCGGTGGCGATCAGCGGGCAGAAGCTAGCCGAGGTTTTAAGCCAGCTTTACGAGGCTGGCTTCCGCTACGTCGAAGCCGTCGTAGAGGTTGCTGGGCAGAGGATTGCGGTCGACGCCGCGATCTACAGCAAATACGATAAGCGGAGGAACCGCGCCTACTACTGGCTATATCCGCTACAGCCGGGGCAGTCGGTGCTCAGAGATATGTTCCTCAAGTACCGCAGCGGCGCCGCGCGCCACGCAAAGAGACCCATGCCCGTAATTATACACCAAATCGCAGTGTCGCTAAAGCCGAAATAAAAAGGGGGCCATGGGCGGGCACGCGGTCGGACAGGCTGGGGGAGGGGAGGGCCTGCCCCCAGTTGCTGACAACACGCGGTTATTAAAGCTTGTTGCGCTACGGCGCACCGAGAGAAAAAACATTGGGGGGTCTCCCCCGGGGGGAAGTTGCACACGGCGTCTGCACAAAGCGTTGCACACAGCGTGCACTGGCGTTGCACAGGTCCTGCACACGACGTTGCACACGGCATTGCCATGACGGTGGCATCCCCCGCGGGTGAAGTCGTGCGCGGCGAGTGCAAATGTGATGATAAGTCCCGGCGCCGCGTCGTGTGCACATGCGTTGCGGAGGGCGGGGGAGAGGTCTCGGTTTCCGTGGCGGCGGAGCCGGAGTACGGCTATAAGGTCGTTGTGGAGCGGGAGGGCGAAAAGACCACCGTGAGGACCGAGAGGCTTGGCGCGATTAAGGTCCTGAACGTGCTGGAGGAGATGGGCGTGACGGACCCCGAGTCTGTGGTGCGGCGCGTGGAGGAGCTCTTCAGAGAGGCGAAGAGGAGGGCGCGGGTGTCGTGTAAAATGAAGAACGCGGCGCCGCCTGTAATTGTCTGCCAGGTGGAGGGCGAGTCCTTCACCTTGAAGCGCGTCGGCGGCGAGTGGTACCTGGTGGAGCCGTACGTGAAGAGGATTGGCCAGCTGAGCCTCTCCGCCGTGGCGGATGTGGCGGAGAGGTTCCTAGTGTCGGCAGAGCAACTGTACGCCGCCCTCGCGGAGGAGGTCGGCGAGACACGCCCAAGCGCTTGGCGCGTCGAGCACTTCCACCCGGCCCACGACTACGTCGAGGGACTCGGCCCCGTTTTAGGCGTAAAGTACGCGTGTGAGGACAGGGAGTGCTTCGGCTACGTCTACGTCAAGGACGGAAGGCTGGAGCTGGCAGACGTCTCCGCGCCAGTGAGGGATGAAGACGCCAAAATTGTCTACCTCCCCGCGGTCTCAGGCCCCCTCAACGTGACGGGAGTGCGCGTGCACATCCCGGACTTTGTGGACGTCCTCGAGACCTACAGAGAGGCGCCCACTTTCCCAGACGTAGCGCGGGAGGTGGAGGCGCACATCAGAAGCCGCGTGACGGCCTCCGACACCGACATTAAGTATGCAACGGTCTTTACTGTTGCTTCACACTTCTTCCCAATTGCGAAGTACCACCCCGCACTGGTGCTGGGGAAGCCGGGCTTCGGCACGGGCGGCACAACGGCGGCGAAGGTCTTGGCAACGCTCATGCCGCGGCCCGCATTTTTTGCCGATCCATCCTGGGCAGCCCTCTTCAGAGCGGCGAACGCCTTCCGCCCGACGTTTGTAATTGACGAGGTGATTTTAGAGCTAAGCGAGGAGACCCTCAATAAAATCAAGCTGTACCTCGTTGCGCGGTACGACAAAGACATGGTGGCGCCGAGGGCGGATGAAGGCGGGGCGCGCCTCGGCACCTACAGCGTTTACTCAAATGCAGTAGTTATAGACCCGCAGGGCTTGGTGGCAAATCTGTCTACTGCGCGTCGGTCTCCCCGCATCACCCTGTACCCGGACCCAAACAGGCGGGAGATAGTGTCGATTGAGGAGGAGCTGAGGAGGCCCGAGGTCAGGCGGCTGGCGGCGAGGCTCTACGCCTTGTTCCTCCGCTATGCAACAGAGCTCAAGGCGGAGTACGAGAGAGTTGCGAAAATCTTCTCCTGCCACGGCGCCGTGTTGCAGGCCTTCGGCCTCCTCCTCCTGGTGGCTAGGCGGATGGGGCAGGAGTACCTAGACGCGGTGGCGGCCAAGATACGCGAATGGACCGACGAGGTGGGCGTAATGCATGCGGTTGGCGACCCCACTAAGCAAGTCCTCGCCAAGGTGCTGGAGGACATAGAGCACCTTGAGGAGCATGTGCGTGCGCAGCTTTCGCCAGAGACGGGCTGGCTGACGCCGGAGTCTGTCAGTGGCGCCGAGCCGCCGAAGCCGTGGCGCTTCGACACTGAGGATGGACGCCCCGTGCTGTGGACGTACCTTGAGTCTTGGCGCAAGTACTTGAAACACGCCCTGGGGGAGCTTAAGCAGGTCAGCCGAAGGAAAGAGACGGGGGAGGAGGTGGAGTGGGTGGATACTAGTATTAAAGACCTGGGCCCGGCGCTGGACCGCAAAGCCTTCGTCTCCCTGCTCAGGCCGTACCTCTCGCATGTGATAAGGCGCGACAGACGGAGGAACTTGAAGGTCGTTTTCACGTCGCTTGAAGACATCACGAAGGCAAGGGAGGCACTGAGGAGGGCACTGCCAGAGAGCAACTTCGGCGCCTGCCCGCCTGCGTCAAGCGCTGGAGAGACAAGCCGCGTGCAGGTCACACAAACGGCGCGTGCAGAGTCTGTGCAGGAATCGTGCGCGCCGTGTGCAACGCCGTGTGCAGGCGCCGTGTGCAGTCCGGGGGGTGGGGAGGGGAGCGTGAAAAATTCTAAAGGCGGAGAGAGTAGAAAGGAGGCGGGAGGGGAGAAGTCTGAAGACGTTAAGGAGCTTGAAAAGTTCATCAGAGAACACTTGCCCGAGGGTCCAGCCTCGGCGGGGCTATGATTAAAGAAGCCCCCCTTAAGTACACTGTTACATTCTACGTAGAGGCCAACAGTCGAGAGGCGTTGGAGGCGGCTGTGAAGTACGTGATGGAGCACGTGAAGGACGGCGTGGCCATGTACGCATGCGGCCGCTACGTCTGCGTTTGTAAGGTCAAGCTTGAATGGGACGGTAGCCAGCTCACGGTCAGGTCCTGCATGAAGCGCGCCGCGCACACTGTAGCCAGGTGGCTCCTCAAGGCGTACGTTTGGCACGGCGGGGGGTCGATACGGCTTATCAAGTGCGAAGAATACCAGCTATGAACCCCCGCCTGGCTTTGGCGGCCGCTAGACAACTCTGCCAGCACCGTAGCGTGGGGCTGTACCGCCTCGTAAACGACCTGCTCAGAGACCCAAGCCTGCTCCCCGTGTTTGCGGAGATGGGCGCCGTCGAGGTGGTCGGCGGAGCCCCCGCGGCCCCCAGGCCCGGCACGCGGGAGTGGTGGAGGGCGTACAGCGCCATGAAAGACGCCGTGCTGTACCTAGAGGTCAGGGGCGTAGCTAGGTACCTGCCCAAGCTGGAGGTCGTCAACTGGATAGGCAAGCCTTGTAGCTCCCCCACACCCACCCATATATCCACACCCCCGGAAAATTCTACGCCGACTGCAGGCGACGTTGCAGAAGACTGCAGACGGCATGCAGAGAACTGCAACAAACTGCATCCGACGTTGCAGAAAGGCGGCAGGTGACGGGCAACAATTGACGCGTGGCTATGAACGTGGCCGCCCTCAGGTGGCTCCACGCCTTTGCCGACCTCTACGTCAGGGGGCGGCTGGCGGAGGACTTCGCCAAACAGTACGGCGTCAAGCCGTGCCGTGAATACGGCGTCCCTGAGAGGGCGGGCGCCGTTTGCGACGGCAGAGAGCTTGTGGAGCTCATCTCCATGGCCGAGAGAGGGCGGCTTAAGAAGGGCGGTGGGCCAAACCACCTCTTCCTCAGCATGGCTTTGGTGGACTGGCGGCTCTGCTACGACGAGAAGACCCGTCCCCAGTCCTACGTGGCCTTCGACAGAGTGTGCATAGACTTGGACATCCCCAGCGAGTGCGCCCAGGACAGGCTGTGCAGAGCCGCCAAGCTCGGCAGACTCAAGGCCACGCTCCGAGAGAAGCTCCGGAGGTACAGAGACACGCTTTGGGCGGAGTGGACCGGGTTCAAGGGCTACAGGCTGTGCGTCTGGCTCCCCCGCCTCCTGCCTGCCGATAGGATAATCCTTGAGAAAATACAGAGGTGGCTGGCCAAGGGGCTCGAGGGCTGGCTGGATACACAAGTCGTCGGCGACGTGAAGAGACTCTTCCGCGTCCCCTATTCAATAAACCCCAAGTCGGGGGAGAGGGCCGCCGTTGTGGATCACGTGCTCCAGCATCTGTCTCCCCAAGAGGCGGCAGAGCACCTGCAGTCCCTCAAGCCGCTTGGCGTGCAGGTGCTGGAGCGTATAAGGCGGGAGGCGGCGCTGGAGGCCTTCGCCAGGGAGCAGGAGAAGGCCCGCGAGGTGAAGAGGGTCAAGAACTACAGGTGGGAGGCTAGGAGGCTTCCGCGGTGGGTTGAGGCGCTGATAGAGCACCTGCGGCAGACGGGTGAGCTGTGCCACGCCGCCCGCGTGGCCTTGGTGAGGTGGCTCTACTTCACAGGCTACAGCCGCGAAGAAATCATTGAGATCTTCAGAGCAACGACAGATTTTGACGAAAAGAAGACGACGTACCATGTAGATTATGAGATGCGGCGGATGGGTGAGGAGTGCCGCGCCTGGCAACCAGATAAGTGCAGGGAGAGGCCGTGGCGTTGCGAGACGGTGGCGAAGATGTGCGGCGACGGCGTGCCGCCAAACCTGACTGAGTTCTGCCCAAAGGCGGCGCCATGACGCGTAGAGAGCTCCCTACAGCTGGTTCGAGACCTTCCTAGAGCGGCAGGCAATCGTCCTAGTCAGAGACGGGCGGTCGTAGTGTGACCTGCACAACTGCACAACCACACAACTAGCTGTATTATATTATTATTCTCCAATGAAGAGCTCCACCAGTTGCGCGAGCGGCACGGCGTAGCCGTGCTCCCGCTGCTTCGTGTAGGGGTTCGTGTATATGCTCACCCGGGCGCCTAAGAACTCGCGGGGGGCGCCTGGCAACAGCTTGCTTTTTGCGAAAACCACCGCGGCCGCTCTGTCCTCTTCGAGCATGCGCTTCAGCGCGGCGCGCGCCGCGGCGGCGTCTTCGCCGTGGAGGGCTTCGAGCTTTTCAAGCGCCTTCTCGAGGGCTCTGCGGTGCTCTTCCAGGCGGCTGATGCGCGGCTTAATGAACGCCAACCCCGCCGCCTGGGGGTTCTCGAGGATGGCCCTCAGCGCCTTCACACCGTCAACTGCAGTCCCCAGCTCCTCCACTGCGAATTGGTAGGCCCGCCTCACAAACGCCTCCGCGCCGTCCTCCGGGACGTCTCCGCGCAGTTGCGCGTCGAGCTCCTCGAGCCACCTCTGCACCAGCGCCTCCCGCTTCGACTGCACCCGCTCGTACTCGGCCCGCCACTCCGGGTCTTCGTACCACTTGAACTCGCTCCACTTGATGCAGTACCTGTAGCCGCGGAGCGGCCAGCGGAGGTCCACGTCGAGCGTCTCCTCCTCGCCCACGCGGCTGGCGTATACGGCGACAACGTCGCAGTCAGTCCTGGCGCCGTATTCGTACTTCAGCTCGATGCGGGAGACGAGCCACAGGTGTTTGGCCAGGTCGCGGAAGTTCTTGAGGATGTCGCCGGCGCGCGGCGCCGCCACGGCGTAGCCCCACCGCCCAATGTTTCTGATTAGGATCTCCACCTTCTTCAGGAGACGGCCCAGCTTGGTCTGCCACTCCCAAGAAGTAATGAGCGCCCCCAGGTCGTCCAGTATGATGTAGTCGTAGCGGCCGCGGGGGATGTCGAGGTCGTACCAGACGCTGAACCCGGCCCTCTTCAGCTCCGCCGCAAGGGCCGCCAGCAGCCTGCTCTTCCCCACGCCCTGGGCGCCCGTCACGAGGAGCGGGTATATCGGCCCGCCGGCGTCGGCCGACGCCTTGACGCGCTCCACCAAGTCGCCGATCAGCGCCTCCACCCCCCGCAACGTCAGGGGGAAGTCCCACCCCGGCGCGATGAAGAAGCTCGACAGCTTCTCTTCGGCGGAGGGCTCCTCCACGTACTGCACCTCCTCGGCGGAGAGCTCCACCATGTATTTTCCCTCTTTATACCTTTTTCAACACTTCGGGCATTTGGGCTTATCCCTCGTCCCGTGGAATTTGCAAATTTTCCCCGCCGTACGTTTCACGCCGTGCGCACCGCCGTGCGCAGAGTCTGCGCAGAACCCGCGCACGCTTTGCGCATCGCTTTGCGCAGACGCCGCGCGCAACCCGGGGGTGGGGGAGGGGGACGTGAAAAAATCTGAAAGCCGCGCCGTGTGCAATGGCGTGTGCAGAGTCTGTGCAGGTCTCGTGCACGCCGTGTGCATCGGCATGTGCAGGCGCTTTGTGCAGTTCCGCCCCCCGGGGGAGACACCCCCATTTTCTCTCTCGGCGCGCTGTGGAGGTGCGCCCCAGCCCGCGCGCCGGAAGGGCCCGGTTCATGCGCAGTGCGCAAAAGGGGCGGCAAGACATATATTGCCTAGAGGACCTTTTCGGCATGCGGCTGGTGGCCTACGTCCGGGTGTCGAGAGACGACGAGAGGCCGGAGAACCAGGAGTACGCCATATTCAAGTGGGCGGCGGAGAGGGGCCACCAGGTGGTTGAAACTGTCAGAGACGTGGGGGTCTCCGGCGCCCTGCCGCCCGGGGAGAGGCCCGGCTGGCAGAAGGTAATGCAGTCGCTCGAGTCCGCCGACGGGGTTGTTGTATATGCCTTGGACAGAATTGCCCGCAGCCTGTGGGATCTGGCGGCTGTGGTCAAGGAGCTTGAGTCCATGGGCAAGCTCCTCCTCAGCGTGCGGGAGGAGTGGCTGCAGTCCGTCGACCCCAAGGTGCGCCAGCTCATAATTTCGATATTGGGCTGGGCCGCCGAGATGGAGCGCGAATTCATCCGCGAGCGCACCAGGGAGGCCCTCGCTAGGCTTAAGGCGCAGGGGAAGCACGTCGGCAGGCCTCAGAAGTGGTCGGAGGCTACGCGCCGCCGCATCATCGACCTTGTGAGACGCGGTCTCACCCTCAGGGAGGCCTGCCAGCTGGTGGGAGTAGGCTACAGGACGGCGCAGAGGTACCTGTCGAAGGATCCGGAGTACCTCAAGGCGAGGGTGGAGGCGAAGCTGGCTGTGCGTTAGCTTTCCACTAAGCTTAGTGGAAAGGGTGTGGGTGTGTTTTTGGTGTGGCGTTTTTGTCTGTTTTTGGTGTGCTTTTGGAAAAAGCGCGCCGACAGTGCAAAAGCGGCGCCGTGAGTTGATATTTGTAAAGAGGAGGTTGGCGCCCCGGCCGGGATTTGAACCCGGGTCACGGGCTCGACAGGCCCGCATACTAGTCCTGGCTATACTACCGGCTGGAGTAGCCGGCGCGGCTATGGCTCCCTCGGGGAAGCCGGGGC
>Ga0080007_1088534_pt1 | contig 10226 bp, 14 predicted proteins | sample OctOCTMetagenome_FD_69210 | JGI IMG/M metagenome (GOLD analysis project Ga0080007, IMG submission 69210) | Hot spring and microbial mat streamer communities from Octopus Spring Streamers, Yellowstone National Park, USA - OCT_B (SPADES... | ecosystem: Environmental > Aquatic > Thermal springs >...
GCCGCTTCATGGCCCCTCCTCTTTTATGCCGGCGGCCCTCGGGCCGCCGGCCCGGGTTTGGATGCAACGGGGGTTGTCGGAGGCTTCCTGCCGCCTCGTTCCTTGCGGACGGACGGCGGGGGCCCCGCAACCCCCGTTGCTCTTCTGAGCGGTCGGTAGAATTCCGCCGAGAACCCTCCGGGGAGGCCGCGGGCGAGCGGGGCGATCCCGCGCGCCTTTTCGGATAAGGCCCGCAAGCGGATTTGGCGGTGGATGTCCTGCGTTTTCCCGTGCTGGCGGGCTGAGATCAGCGTCTTCCTCGCTCCCGTGGCGGGCGGGTTCTGAGGCTTGGAAGGCTATCCTCCCAATCCCCTTTCGGGAGGCCTGCGATGGACAAGGAGATGCGCGAGACTGTCTTGAAAATCTCCCACGCGGATGGGAGTCATGACGAGATCCGCATCGCCGTTCCGATGCGGATGGACATAAAGGAGGAGGCGGGCTTCATCGCAGTCCTGATGGAAGGGATGCCGAGGGCGGCCTGCATGCCGGTCAAGGCCTGGATTCGTTTTCTGGGCCCCCACAAAGCCGAGGGGGGATTGGGGGAGGCCGAGGCAGGGCTGGGGGAGCAAAAGAAGCCTATCGAGTCTGGCTCTCCCTCCATTGTGCTGTATAGGCTCATCAGGCGGATGGAGGAGCATGCTGGGGTGAAGCCCATCCTCGACGGGGCCAACATCACCATCAGGACCGGCCTCGCCAGCCTGCGCCCCTTGGCCTTCGACGGGTGGGAGAAAAAGGTGGTCCGCTCGTGTTGCGCGCTCCTGCGGACCTCGGACGGGCGCGCCCTGGCCCGGATGAGGGTGGAGGCGGGCCAGGCCTACTCGCTCTGGATCTCCGATGAGGAAACAGGAAGGACGGCCAGCTTTCGGCTGGAGTATTGGCATCTTCCCCACATCGCGGGCCGCCTCATCGAGGGCTGGGAGCGGGCCGTCGGTCGGGTCCGCTTTGATGAGGAGAAGGGGTTGCATTTTGTCCGCTGCGAGTGGGGCGCGGAGGTCGGGATCGACCTGGCCGCCGCGGACGGCCTGAGGCAACTGGCGAGGGCCCTGGGCCTTGAGGCGAAACCCCCCGCCGTCTCCCGCTGAGGCGGGCATGGGACCGGCGGGTCGGCGCGGCTGTTGGGGCTCGCCGAAACCCAACTCCAAGGAGGGCGAAATGAGCGCTCTGTTGTCATACTTGCCCTTGCGGAACCAAGAGCTGTTCGTGCCCCTGTTCCGAGAGGCCACGGAGGCCGTGGCCAAGAATTTCGGGGAGCCTCCTTTCCACGAAGGGAAGCCGCTGATCGCCGCGTTGCCGCATTCGGATGGAAAGGCCGACCTGGTCGAGATAGGCGGCCCGTTCTTCTATGGGAAGGAAGACGCCGTCGTAAATGCCCTGATCGTCCTGGTCGGCCTGCTGGCCGCCGATCGGCCGCTCTGCTCGCCGAAGAAGTTTGTCTTGAACGTCGAGAGCCCGGACCGGGTTCGCTGGGCCGCCGAGGCGGGCGGCAGGGAGTTCGAAGGAGGGCCGGAGCCGCTCGATCAGGCCCTGAGCCGGATGTCTTGCGCGGGCGAGGAGGAGGTGCCCGGAAACCTGCTGCCCCACATCCCGAGTCTGGCGAAAGAGTTGCCGGAATGGGAGGTGGAGCGCCTTCGCTCGTGTTGCTTGAGCCTGATGCGCGGGCGTTATGATTACTACCTCAAAATCACCGTCTCTCTCGCGAGGGAATGGAAAATCCTCGCCCGCACTTGCGGCTTCAAGCCCGGTTGGGCCAAAACGGGGCCGAACGTGGCGGCCTGCCGCGGCCGCGCCGCGGCCTTCGTTCGAGAGCTCGCCAAGAGGGTCGGCGAGTTGCTGGAAACGGACCTTCCCGAAGCCTTGGTGACACGGTGGGGCGACGTGAGGGTGGCCATCACTCCCTTTCATGTCTCGCCAACGAAGTACTTGCTTTGAGGCGCGCCGCTTCAAGCGAGGGCAACGCCGATGTGGCGGATGCGAGAGAGGGATAGGATGAAAGGCGGCGGTCCCAACGCAAGGCCAATCGGTGTCCGCTTGCGCGGATAAGATTTCGGGGAAGCGCCCTTCTTGAAAAGGAGGCCGAGATGAGCGCGAAGAGCGTTTTGCGAGCTCGCGAGGAGGCCAGGCCTCTTGCAGAAAGCGTCCGCGCGGCGCGAGGGGGACATCTGCTTCTCGACGCCAAAGGCCAGGCCCTCGTCCGCGTCATCGAGAAAGGGGAAGGTCTCCCCATTTCCCTCCTGATGGTTCACAGCCCGGACTTTCTTGAGGAGGCGAGGTTCTACGCCAACTGGGTGGCCGAATACGTTCGGCTCGGCGTGGAGCAATTCCTAGACGAGCGTCGCGGGGAAGCGAAGAAGAACGCGGAGAACGGAGCGCTGACGCTGTCGATGTGGGACGAGAAGGAGGGGCAAGTCGTGCTGGTGGCGGCCTCCGAGTCCTGCTGGGGCGCGTTGTCCATGAGCCGTCTCTTCCCGTGGCCATGGCCGGCTGCCTCCTCGCCCTCTCCGGATGAGCCCCACCAGGACGAGGGTTGGCCGAAACGAATGCGGAAGGCGGAGCTGGCAAGTCATAACCTCCTTCTCGCTGCGGTGGAGATCCACGAGCTTCTCAGCCGGAGCTGGCTCCCCGTCACCGAGCGGCTCGGCCTCGACGGGGTGGCGGTCGTGTTGCACGAGAGGCCCTCTCCGGCGGAGCCGGATCCGGAGGCGCGCGGGCTGACCCTCTGCGCCGTCTTCTCGGAGGAGGGCCGCAAGCGGATCGGAGGGTGGATGGGCCACCTGTTCCCGCGCTGGCGGGTGGAAGTCTCTCCCGTCAGGGGCGGCGAGCCCTTGGCGCTGTAGAGCTCCCGGGACGGGCGGACGGCAACCAGGGAATCGCTCCCAAGGAGGTCGGCATGGACAGGGCCTGCAAGGATGTTCTCGGCGTCGCTCATGCCGACGAGAGCGAGGATGAGATTCGCGTTCTCGTCGCGGAGGGGATGTCTCCGGAGCCCAGGGACATCGAGGCGAAAGCGGTCTTTCTGGGCCTCCTCTGGCGCGGGATCCCGCGGAGGGCCTGCATGCCGATACGGGCCGTCGTGGTCCTTAAGCCGGATGGGGGGATTGAGGGGCGGCTGGAACAGGATGAGAGGGCCTTCTCCGGCGACGACCTCGAAGTCCTCCGCGCGCTGATCCGGAGGGCGGAGGAGAAGGCTGGGATGGAGGGGGCTGAGCCCGAGCCGGGCCTCCTCGGCTTTCGCTGGTGGCCGGAATCCTGGGGGCTGGAAAGCCTCCGCTCCTGTTGCGCGGTCCTGCGCTCCCGCGATGGCCGCGCCGCGGCCAGGCTGAGGCTCCTCCAAGAAGGCGCTCTCTCGTTGCGGATCTCGGACGATGCGGGAAGGGAGGCCGAGCTTCGCATGCGGATCGACCTCTTGCCCGCCGCGCGCCGTCTCCTTGAGGGATGGGAGCGGATCGTCGGGCGGGTTCGCTTCGATGAGGCGAGCGGCCTGACCCTGGTCCGCATCGAGGGCGGGGAGGTCGGGTTCGACTTGAGCGAGGCGGGAAAGCTGATTGAGATGTTGCGCGAACTCGGGTTTGGCCCTTCGTCTCCCGAAGACGCCCAAAGCTAAGCGAAAGGAGGTCGAGATGGCCGTGCAAGTGGTGGCGCGGGCGTTCATCGGCAGGCTGACTGGGTGGGACGGGGATCGCCCGATGGGGAAGGGCGTTCATCACGCTTGTGACGGCCGCCCGGCGAGGCTGGGCGCTCACCTCTTCTGGCTGTTCCGCGACACCCATCCTGAGGACATGGACGAGCTGCTGAAAGAGATCGTCGACAAACATCCAGGCGGTTGGTTCCAGTTGGAGGGTTGGGATTGCTTTTGTTGCTCGCGCAAGGAGAGGGCGGGGGTCGACGCGGGCGATTTGCAGTGGGTTGTCGGGGAAGAGTGCGAGTGGGCGTATTTCATCGACCTCGAGGGCGAGGATCCCGTCATGGTTGTGGCCCGCCGCTTGGCGGGGCAGGGCGGGCAGGCCGGCGAGGCCGCTCAGGAGCGCTGGGGAGAGGTCGCCGTCGTGTTCCTGAACGGCAAGGAGCCGAATTGGGAAGAAATCGAGCGGATCGGACGCGAGCGCTACGGGTCCGCTTAGGGCGTCTCGCCGCTCGGCGGAATGGGGCTCGCTACGCGGGCGACGATCCAGCCACTCATTCCCCGGAGAACGCCAAGATGTCCATCCTCCCAACTGGATGACGGAGGCTTCCCATGGCGGGATCGCTCATCGGCAGGTTGCTCGGATGCGACGATAAGGGCCGCCTGATGGGAAGGGGCGTTTACCACCGGGGCGGCCCCCCGCGGAAGCTGGGCGCTTGCCTCTTCCGCCTGTTCCGCGAAACCTACAAGGGGGACCTAGAGAGCATGTTGCAAGCTGTTGTGGACGCGCATCCAGCTGGATGGAACGACTTGGAGAAACAGGACTGCTACTGCCACACGCGCGGGGCGGGAGTGAAAGGATACGAGCTGCGCGATCTGGAGTGGGCTGCCCAGATGGACTGTCATTGGGCGTATCTCTTCGCTTTCGAAAACGGGGAGCCAATCATGGTCGTGGCCCACAGGATGGCGAGGTGGAGCTCGGCGTTCCTCGAGCCTCTGGAGGAGTGGTGGGCGGCGGTGGGCATCGTGCCGCTGAACGGCGACGAGCCGGATTGGAAGAGCATCGAGCTGGCTGGCTACAAGCGCTACGCGGACGCCTACTATGCCGTCCACCACAAGCCCTCTTCGTAAGAATCTCATCCAGACACCCCGCTCTTGGAGACACGGAGATGATTGGCCTGCCAAAGCAAGAGGTGCGGGTTGCCATTCTGCTCGACTTGGACGGCACCCTGATCAAGCGCTACGGGGGAAACGAGGACTTCGCGCCGACCCCCCTGGCTGACCCGGATCGGATCCAAGAGCTGGGGACGCCGCTGGCGATCTGCAGCAACCAGGGCGGGATCGCCTGGGGGCTGGCGGGAGGGCGGCCCGGGAAGCGCTATCCCGACTGGCCCGCCATGCCGGAGCGGGTGCGGTTCGGGATGGAGCTGGCGCGGGTGAGGGTCGCCTTCCTGGCCCTTTACCACCCCCTTGCTCCCATCCCCGAGGACAAGGAGGGCTTGCTGGAGGCCGCCGGGCGGATCGGCGTGCCCGAAGCGGTCGCCCTGGCCGCCGGGGATCCGAATCGGATCATCCTCCTGAGCGTCCGGCTGAACGTCCCGGGCGTCGAGGAGGGGACGGTGTTCGCCTCGTGGGATCCGGAGTGGCGCAAGCCGGCCCCCGGGATGCTGAAGGAAGCCCAGACATTCTTGCGATGCGCTCGCTTCATCGCCGAAGGGTGTCGGTGGATCTACATCGGCGACGAGGAAGACGATGCGAAAGCGGCCCGGGCGGCGGGGATGGACTTCCTTTCCGCCGAGGAGATCCGCGATCCGCGCGCTCAGAAGCGGCGCGAGCCCAAGGCGGGGCGGTAGCGAAAACGGGCAAGAGGGGAAGGCGGATCCACCGCCAAATCTGCGGACGGAAGGGGCCGCGGCGCGCGGAGAACATGGCCCGCATCCCGGATGGCCTCTACATGACCGAGAGGGGGATTGTGCGGACGCGCGGCGGCACCATCGTGCCCACCCCGGGTTCCGAAAGCGGAAGCCTTCTGGGTCTGATCGGCCCGCATCCGAAGGCGAGGCCGCGCCCCCCGGCTCCCGAGGAGGCCATCCGGGCGGCGCGGGAGGCAAGCAAGGATTGACCAAGGAGGGCGCGAGGCGGTCCAAAAACAAGAGGCCGAGCGTGCGGGGCTTCTTATCCCGCGCGCTCGGCCTTGCGGTCTTCTCGGGCTCGGTTGTCCGCCCAGCGGAGGCGAGGGGACGCGTGGGGTCGTCCGCTATCCGCGGGCTACGCGCTGACAGGCCTCCAGAACGCGAAGGCCAGTCTGATAGAGCACGATGAGAGGCGTCCGGTCCCTAACTAAGCTGTCCAGTATGGAGGGGATATCCTTCTCCTCGGCATAGCCATACGTGCCCATGGCATCCAGGCGGATCAGTTCCTCCTCGCTGATGCCTTGCCGCGCCGCCGTGTCCATCACCCATGCCGCGTAAACCGCCGCGCGCCGCATCTCCAGCTTGTTTTCGGCAACCATCTGAACGGCCCGGCCTTCCTCGACCGCTTTCGGGGTCCTGTTCAGGCCGATGTCGATGAACGAAATCCGCCCGCCCTTGAAGCGCAGGGCAGGCGGGTCCTCGCCCATGAATTCCAGCGCCAGAAGGATCTCCCGTTTCTGGGAGGCGCTGGCGAGGGCCTGAACGATCTCCTCGGCGGGCACATCCAACCACTCCGCCAGATGGGTTCGGACATGCGCCCCCTGAAGCGGAACCCCGGCGCTCCAAGCGATCCCTGTCTTCTGGGGCGGTGGAGGGAAACCCTTGACGGCTGCGGGGATCCGGATGCTCCGTCCATGGACGCCGAGCAGCCTCTCTCCCATCTCGCGGAGATCGCGGATCTTTTGAAGCCTGCTCTCGAGCAGTTGCCGCTCCGAGGGGGACCGCGGAGGCATGCTGTCGTAGCCGTGCTCCCAGGCCGTCCAGTCGCGGATGCCCTCGACCGGATCCTTCCGGATCCGCCTGTGCTTGCGCATCTTCCGCGCCAGGGCCGCCGCCTCCCGTAGTTGCAAGTAGGCCATAAGGACGTTGTTGATGACTTCTGTTTTGGGGATGCGCCCTCCCACGCCTTCCGCGTACACATCGTGGAAGGTAAAGATCAGGCGCTGGTAGAAGCGCTTGTCTCCGGTGAAGTGCTGGCAAGGCACGCCAAGGTCTAGGCCCAACGAGCGCTCGGAACCCGCCATCTCGCGGATCTCCCTCGGGGCGTCCGCGAGGCGGCTGTCATCCGGGCTGACATACCGCCAGGCATAGAGCCACGTCAGGATCTTCCCGGGATCCTCAGAGAGGAAATCCTCCAGCCGGATGAAGATCGCGTCACCCACAGGAAGCCTCCTTGTGCGGTGATTTTGTTTTTTCCTTGCGCCGCAAGGCGGGCCGCCCAGACGCAGGCATCCCCGCAAGCCGATCGCGAGGCATCTCTCCCTTGAGCGGTGTTGGCGACGTCGGGCCTCTGGGGCCGGCTGGCCCTCCGGCTGTCCCAGACCCCATCTTACCGTTGGGCGAGCCGGGCGATGAGCCCGAGCGGGACGAGGCTTGCGAGCCCGGCGGCGGCCATAGGGGGAGGGGCATCTATTGCCCATCGGCGCGTTCTCGTCCGCTTCTTCGCCCGCCCGGAACGAGCGCCGCAACGGACGCTTTCCTGCGCGCCGGGATCGCGCCGCGCGGGCCCCAACAGGCGGGATCCCGCGGGCAACGCCTTCCAGCTCCACTGACGCCTTTCGCCAAGCGGCGGCTCCCCTGCATCCACGGGGCTTGCGAGCATGGTTGTCTCGCTCTAACGATAAGGCGAAACGATGATCCCCGGGGGGAGGGGGCATCCCCCCTCAAAAACGCGTCCGCGAAAGGGGGTACATGTACTATAGCGCGCGGATCCCCCCCGGGGGGATGCATACCCCCCTATACCCCTGGGGGGTATGGAGCGGCTATAGTACATGATTCCGACGCGTCGTTTCCAAAAAAGCGGGGGGTATGCCCGACCCCTCCCCCCGGGGGTGGTTTTTGAGATGCATTAGCGCCATCCAACCGTTTCTCCCCAGCGGCTTGGCCCCAGCGCCGCGAGGCGGGCTCGGGATCCTGGTGACGCGCCTTGGATGGCTTGGGAGGCGTCGCTGACCAAGCGCCAGCGGAGCGAGGTCGGGGTCCCGCGAGCGGCGCGATCTGCGCCCGCAGGGGGCGGCAGGGCCTGCTTCCCGCCTGCTACCCCTTTTCGGTTGGGCCCCATCAGCGGGTCAGCCCCACTCCACGCGGATCTCTTTCAGATCGCCGGCTACCAGCTGGTCTGGCCTATCCGGGTTGAGACAGCGGCAAAGGAAAAAGCCCCCCATCCGGCGAGCGGCTTGTAGAAGCGAACCGTGGCGGTTTTCAGGCCGATCACGGCCTCCTCCGTCGGCAAACTCGCCAGCGTCTCGACGACTTCAAACAACATCGGCTGGTTATTGACCCCGAGGTAATACCCGTCCTTCACGCGGATGGTGAATGGGCGGAATTCCAGATCGAGGCCTTCCAAGCGGACCCCCGCTCGTCGTCTCCGAAGAGGGCTCGGATCTCCCCGCTTGTCTTAACCAGCGCCTCGTTGCTCTTGTCAACGGCTTGCTCGAATCCGCTCGTGACGATCGTGAAATCGGGGATCAGGCTCTCCGCCTGGGGAAGCCGTGAGGCCTGGCCCCGAGCGGCGAGAACGGCGCTGATGCGTCCGACACAACCCTTCCTGACGGATTCCTTGAGGAACTTGACCAGCTCGTCGCGTGTCATCCGCATATGCTCCGGCATGCCCGCCTCCTGTCTGTGGTTCGGATAGAGGTCGCGCGGCGGCCCGCGCGTTCCGGTCGCCGCCTCGGGCTTTAGCCCGGGGCCAGGGGGGCTGGCCGCGGGGGGGCTCGCGGGGCGGCAGGCGCGCCAAGGGCCGCGCCCCGCAGGACGGCCCTTCCGGGCTTTGCCGCGAAGCGCTAAGGCGCGACGGCGAAGCGGATCAGCAGGATGTCGCCGGGCCTCAGCTCTTGAAGCGCGCCCAGCCGGCAGCGGCCCTCGAAGCGGGCGGGGTCGGATGAAGAGGGGGTGAGGAGAACGCTTCCGCCCGCGAGAGGACCCTTGTCCGTCCTCTCCGGCGCGCAGGCCGCGAAGCAAACCGCCCGCCCGGCCAGATCCGGGTCGTCGGTCTGAAAGGTCAGCCGTAGCTCCCCGTTCGCGTCCACCCGCGCGACGGCGACCAGGCGGAGATCATCGCTACGGACGGAAGCCTCCAGCGTCTCTTCGGCTGATGGCCAGCGCACCAGCAGGACCCCCGCGGAGAGCGGCCGCGTTCCTCCCCAGCTCTCCGCAATGACCTCGCGAAGGGGCTTTGTCGGAAGGCCGAGCGAGCCCCCTCGGATCCTCTCCCAGGCCCGGCGGGCCGCTTCATCCATCTCGGGCATAGCCTCCTCGCTCTTTGGGGAAAAGCGGTCAAGTTGCGTTTCGCCAGGGCTCATCCGCCGGAAGGCGGCTCATCGCGACGGCTCTTGGCCTGTTCGGCCTGTTCTTTCTTCAGCCTCAGGATGGCGCACTCGAAAAACGCGTTGAGGATTTCGATCACGCTCATGTCCGTCGCTTGGCACCCTTTGTGCTCGGCGGCGATTTGGGCGATGAGCTCATATTTGCCCTTCTTTCCCCACCAATAACAACCCCACGTCTTGTTTGCGCGCCAAACCTTGGCCTCCTCCCGGACCACCGCCACGATCTTGCCCTCTTCGTTTTGGATGACTTGGATGATGGTCCAGATCTTTCGATCGTTCCTGTGGGAGGAGTCGTCCGTCACCAGAACGTAGAACCCGGGATGCAACTCGTAAGTGGCGCTCGTGAGGTCCCTTTTCAGGGGACGCACCCACTCGAACTTGCACTCGAGCTTGCGTTTTTGGGCGTCGCCGCTCTGGACATTGCCAGCTTGGACGAGGGCGTCGCCGCTCTGGATGTCGCTGTCTTGGACGAGGGCATCGCTGCTCTGGATGTCGCTGTCTTGGACGATGGCGTTGCCGCTCTGGACGTCGCTAGCTTGGACGAAGCGGAGAAGGCCAACCCCGGACCGCTTGGCCTTGGGGTTTCGACACAGCCTGAACGTCGTGATCAGCATCGCTTGCCTCCTGCTTAAGTCTGAAGGCTGTGGGCCGCAAGATGCGCGAGGCTCACTGATTATTGTATGGGGGAGATGCGCGGCTGGATCCGCCCTCCCTTGCGCGACAGACGGGGCGATCCCCGCGACGAGGCGGAGCGGAGGCGGGCTGGCGGGTTAGAATGGTGGCGAGCGCCAAGACGGGAGGCGGTCATGTCTTTCGAGGTTCCCCTTGCCACAAGGCGCTTGTTCGCCCGGGATCCGGAGGAGATCGTTCGCGAATTCCGGTGCCAGGCCGAAGCGGGGGCCGCCCTCGCGCTCATCCTCTACCCGGAGGGATGGGCCTCCCCCGATCGGCTGGTCTTTTTCAAGGACCGTTCCGGGGTCTCCATCTCGCTGAGCGCGGAGGAGGGCGTCGAGCGGGTCTCTTGCGAGAGGGCAGTTCGCATGGTCG
>Ga0080007_1061665_pt1 | contig 10217 bp, 14 predicted proteins | sample OctOCTMetagenome_FD_69210 | JGI IMG/M metagenome (GOLD analysis project Ga0080007, IMG submission 69210) | Hot spring and microbial mat streamer communities from Octopus Spring Streamers, Yellowstone National Park, USA - OCT_B (SPADES... | ecosystem: Environmental > Aquatic > Thermal springs >...
TATCTTCTTCATGAATGGTGGTAGTTTACCTTATTTCCTTAGATCCAGTTGCTTGAAGAAGGCATTCCAAGCCTCATCATTCTTATTAACAACCTGACCAGCATTAACGCCGAGAACCCCCCTTATATCTGTGATAGTATCTCTTGTTAATCTCATCCCTTTTCTCAGGTGATAGCTCTCTATTGAAGAATGCATTCCTCTTCTCATAGTTAAGCTCGTTCCACAGCCTTGCACATGCTAAGCCTATGTCGAATAGCGTTTCTTGTTCATATCTGTTTGGGAATAGCCTCAACCTAACTGTTCTCTTATTGCTCCTCTTCCTCCTCTCTATTAGCTCTCTAAATGCTTCTAGGGGGTCGGGGTCTTCAGTGGGCACGCCTCGGGATTCCCCCGCCGGACATTCTACTAATACCTCTGCCCTCCGAGACTTGATCCCAACTAAATAACACGGTGGAAACCCTATAAAACATACTCCGCTCTAAGGGGTGAGGCTTGTCATTTATTTTGTCATCGTTGAGGTATATAATTATACTCTCCCTCAGTGTCTGCAGCGGATCTCTGTGAGATGCTAGCTTTTTAGCTTGATCCCTCGAGTTTCTGGATATTGAGGTGGTATCTGGGGAGGGTTGGGGGTCTTCTTATTTCGGTGTGTTTGGATCTCTATCTAGCGATATTCTTTGTGATGTGATAAGCTCTCTAACGGCTATCCATATAGGTGGTTGTCGTGGCATCTGGCTTCGAGATCTATTCCCATCTTACATGTCCAACCTCCTATAGGCTTTTTAAGAGGCTTTTAGAGAGGGGTGTTCTGGATAGGGTTTCTGTGAGGGATGTTGGTTTAGATCTCTTTGGCGGGGTTTTCAGGGGGGTTGTCTCTGTACCCTCGATCTTCTATGGAGGTGTTCTAATATATTCTGGGTACTTTGATGTTGAGGAGGCTTCGAGGGTTGTTGAGGCTGGGGATCTCCCTGTTCTGGAGGAGTTTGACTATGGCGAGGCTTCTGTGCTTGCTATGGAGGGGATTCTGGATTCATATGCGACAGCCCTATGGCTCTATCTAACAGACTCGATAGAATCCCCACTATCCCTCAAACCCTTCATAGAGGCTGTGTCGAGGCATATATTCTATAGAAAGAGGTCTCAGGAGAGCTTTGAGAGGCTGGTGAGGGAGGTTAGAGAGCTATATAGTAGCGAGAAAAACCTATATGTGGAGAGGCTGAGAGAGATAGTAGCCAAGAACATAGTTAGAGAGATAATATGGCTCGGAAGAGATCCGAGGAGATATAGGGAGAAAATAGATCTAGACTATCTAGAACACCTACTCCTAGCAAGAACAGCCCTCGGGAGAATAGGGCTCTTCATGGGATACAACGTAGAAACCCATAGAAAGAGGGTGGAGGAGCTATACCAACACCTAAAGAAAACATGGGACGAGCTCACAGAAAAAGTAGAGAGGGAGACAAAAAAGATACTAGGAGATCAGCAATACATAGAGAACTACAAATCGATCTCCCTATAGCTTCTCCCCACTATCTCTCTCTTTCAATTCTATAGTAGATCATCCGATCCAAGTGGTCTCTTTTTGATCTTGTCCAGTTCTATAGTAGATCAGATTTTTGTTCTAATATCACTTTCTCACATGGCTTATAAATATGAGCTCTTATGAAGCAAAAGAAATCTGTTTGAAACTCTTATATTTGTTATGCTGAGATCTTCTGGGGCTGGTGAGGGTGGATATACTTGTGGCGTCGTTTGGGTTTGACATAGATTTTGTCGTTAGAAGGCTTGGTGTTAAAAAATATAGTGAGATTGTTTTGCTTGCTATTAGGACTGAGGGGTTTTCCAGGGTTGAGAAGTCCTACTATGCGTTAGCACATATATGTGCTACAGCAAAGATAGGATGCAAGCTAGTGCCTCTGCAGCTGTCTGGGTTAATAAGATCTATATACTCGATTCTCCTTGAAAAATTAAATATGTCGTCTGACACACAAATAGATCTATACTTAACTGGTGGGCCAAGGGTGCTTGTTATATCATCCTTACTGGCATCATTGCTTCTACCGGATGTGCTAGCGGAAAGAGTTAGCATAGTAGTTGAAGGGGAAGGATTTGATTATAGCTGGAGTACTAAGACAGACAGGTTGATAGCTCTATTACACCTTGACAGAAGAAGCAGGGAGGTGTTGATGACAGTAGCAACACTTGGGAAAGCCACGCTAAGCGAGGTTTCCAGCAAAACAAATATACCGAAGGCAACTGCATATAGGAGGCTTAAGGAGCTTGAGGAGAGAAAGATCATTTGCCAGCAAGGCGAGCTGTATGAGCTGTGCGAGGATTTCAAATATATCTTGTGATGTTTCAAAAATAGAAACGTGGTCATCGATAAGTTTAATACAATCTATAGTTTCATATTATGAAATTTTACCGACGATAGAAATATTAGCCTGGAAAGCCTAATAATTATCCGAGGGTAGGTAATGCTAGAGAGCTTGGTAGACATATTGGGTTTCCTTGGTGGGCAGAAAGAGTATAGCTATATAGATCGGTTGGGGAACTCGTTAGACGAAATATCTATTATGGAGGCTGTGATGGACGCGCTGAGGGTTTACCACACGCTATGCAGAAATGGAGGTAAGTGCGTGAAAATAGATGAAAGTGTTGGGATCAGGTGCCCGGAAGTCGATTTAAACAATCTAGAATCCTCAGTAGATTTCCTAAGAAAGATATTAGCAAGCAAATCAAGAATAGAGGTGATTAAGCTATCGCGGGAGATAGCTATGAGGGCCTATGCTAGGATAAGCTATATGCTTAGTGAAGAAAATAGATGCACTCCACAGGGGTGAGCCATTAATGGATTTGAAGGCTATGGAATCAAAGGAAAGAGGAAGAGTGGATATTATAAATCTGAGCTTATCTGCTAGGATTATCATAAATGTTGAAGCATTAAATATGGCAGAGTCTGTGGGGAACTACACTAGACATAGAAAAGCTCCTGTGGTGATTAGAACAGAGACTGGATATTCAATAGTCTATGTCCCAGTAATGAGTGCTGAGGCCCTGGCCAATGCTTATCAGAGGTTGCTAGCACAGATTGCTAGTGCGAGGGGTTTACCGGTTACCAAGATGGATCTAGAGGGATATTTCATGAAGTTCTCAGACAATAATATAATAAAGGCATATTACATAGATGATCTAGCAAAAATCCTTAATATTTCTAATAAAGATCCTAACTCATTGATTGAAGCATTGAAAAATAAACGGCCTGGAGAAGTGGAAAAGCTTATATTAAAGAGTAGTGTTGTTGCTGATGTGGGCGGCTTTCTATACACTGATATGCTTCTCAAGAGAACATCTGCGATTAGGTTTGCCTATTTAACCCCCGCGATCGATGCTGTCGAAGCTGGCGCGGCCTCAGTATCTCCTCAGATGCATGTGAGGTACACGCCAGAAGCTAGAGAGAGGGAACAGGCGATATACTATTTAGAAGGTGGTAGCTCGCTATATGTTTTAACAGCTCAGCTGCTGGTTTCAGATATAGGGAGAACTTTCTATACACCAGAGCCAGATAAAGATCTAGAAGCTCAGAGACCACGTAGAATAGACGCTGCAATAGACGCGTTAATAGCCTTAGCTGATGGGCTTCTCTTCGGTGCTAAGAGAAGCAGGTATATGCCGCAGTGGCTTGTGAGAAGCATGGCTGTATCTGTTTCAAAGGGGATAGTCGAGTTCAACGTCTCGCCCGGGGTTACCAGCGACTACATAGCTAGAACGTGTGAAAGAGCATCACACCTAGCAGATTCCATTACCGACCTCGAGATCGACATATATGCTTTCAGCGAAGAGACAAGCGATGTTGAGAAATGTATCAACTACGAGAATCAGAGTAATAAGAGGATGAGATTCAAAGAGGCAGACTCGCATACCGAAGCCCTTGCACTAGCTAAGAAGAAGATACATGAATATCTCGGCAGCACCGCAAAAAGAGAAGGTAGCGGGAGATGAGTTTAGATAAGTTGCGCATTTTTTACGCATCGGTAAGGCTTTCATGGGGCTTCATAGCAAGGTTTAAAGAGGTTACCGCGAGCCAGCCGGCCCATGTGCTCCCGACGCCAAGCACTGTTGTAGGGGCTTTCGGGTATCCGCTGGCTAGAATCCTTGGGTATAGAGATGGGATGACCCACCATAGAGTGAGACATGGTAGTGGCTGGCTGATAACAGGGTTTATGAAGGGTCTTCTCGAAGCAACAGTTATGGCCTCAGCAGGAGTGGTAAGTACTGTTGGGCTTGCTACATCGCAGGAGATGTCAAGGCTAGCTGCATCAATGTACAAAGGCGGGAGTGAGAAGGGAAGGATGATAAGCAGCCTCTACGAAGCCAGCTTCTATGCCGAGGCACTCCCAAGAATATTCCCAGTTCTTTCTCTAGGCTCAACATATGGCCCTGGGGCGAAGCTAGTTATTCTTTGGGTGGCGAGGATAGATAAGCTAGCCAATGCTCTGAATGCTGAGGAGGAAGAAATAGACAGAGTTGGAAAGATAGCTGTACTAGGTGTTACAAGGATAGGCTCTAAGGAAGGCATCGTTGCAGTTGAGCCCGAGGAGAGCGGCTATATAAGCGACCCCAACGATATTGAGGTAATCACCAGCGGGTCAATATCTACAAACCAATATGTTATATCTAACTGTGTTGAACCCCTAGAGCTGGTTCCCCAGATAGAGCTCCCAGATCTAGTATATAGGCTCCAGAGATATTACGTGCCGTCCCTGATCAGCACAGGTAAAATAGTAATACCCCTGCTAGGATCCAGAGGAGCCAGGTTCTTGATCAAAGAGCCCTGCAAAGCATATACAGCAAAGGAGCTGAAGGAGCTTGCGGTAGTGGGTGTAGGGGTGTGAGCATCGAGATACTAGATGAGAGATATATCGCCAGATACTTCCAGATCGCAGCAGTAGGTGCCTCAATAGATTACATGCCAAGCACTTTAAGGAATAAAGTGTTAGAGGGGATATTCTCAAGAGAACTCGTATTTAGAGATGATGCTGAGTTCACATCTTTTAGAGACTCCCTGGCAAAGCTATTAGATGAGATCTGTGCATCACATATCTACACCCCCAGCATCTATACAGCTGGGATTAAAGATAAGAATATATTGTCTACCGAGATAACGAGAGCCACAGGAATCCCCATAACCATCGGTAAAAAACTCGACTGTAGTTATCTCAGAAGTCTTACATCAAGCATCAAAAGAGATCATCTAAGCAAGGTTGTTAAAACCCCTATAGTGCTTAGAGCAACTGTATTCTCCAGGTTTAGAGACTTAGGAGAAGTCGAGAATATAGAGGTTGGTTCTCTATGGCTTGCCCTAATAGGATCTGTGCTAACATTAAGCTCCGTGTTTAAAGAAAAGGGTGCTGGGAAAAAGGATAATGAGATCTATATATTGCCCGACGGATCTCTAGCCTCAATAGATGCTTCGAAGATCCTCTATAGAATTCTTCACAGCAGCCGTGTGAATAAAAGTATGGGCCTTGTGATAAGTAACATTATTAGAGGAGATATTGGGGTAAGCATTGAGCGTATGATCCTCTTATCTGCTATGATACACTTTATACAAGAGGAGGATCTTGCCTATAGGCTGGCAGATGCAAGGGGCTATGAGGCGTTCTCAATCTACAGAATAGCTGTGGAAAACAGGCCTCAGCTGACCCTTCAGCTTCCGCTCGCAATATCTGAGCCGATTTTGATCCTCAAGGACTCTGACGCCACAAGTTTACTGGATCTCATATACAGCTTGATATATATAACCGCTACAGTAGAGGATAAAAGAATAAGGAATGCCTTGCAAACACCCCTAGCCCACACTATCAATAGCCTTTTCAGATATTTCGAGACAGGCATAATTGTAGAGCTATCCGACGCCTCCGCCATTCTCTCCAGAGCATATACGCATCTCCTCAACATAGAGAATAAGAATAGCAGGCAGGCTGCTATGGCAGCATCTATGATACTAAACATCCTCTCAAAGATCGCACGCAAAGTAAGGTGAAGCGGCCATGGATATCAAGATGAGAGAGGGGATAAAGAAACTATTAGATGTCTTTGAAGATAACCGCATAGCTATTCTGATCGCCCCGACTGGATATGGAAAAACTCTTGCTTCACTGAAGCTGCTTGAAAGAGCTGTTGAGAAGGGACTAGCATCTGGATTGATACATGTAACCCCTCTCAGATCACTTGTTAGAAACATCTACAGGGATAAATTCAAGAAAAGCGGCTATAGAACTGGGTATCAATCCCTAGAACTAATTGATGATCGTGATAAATCTCCCTACTATCTCAGAGAGTTAGTTGTCACAACACTTGATAGCTTCATAATGAACCTATACCGCGTTCCTGTTGCTGAGTATGTAAAGATATTCGACGAAAGATCCCTTGGGCACTACTATGTCCCCCTGTCCTCTATATACACTTCTGTAGTTGTGTTCGACGAGGCACATATATACCTAGGCGAGCTCGATGAGTCGATATCTGTGGATATGGTGAGGGCATCTATAGCAATCCTAGCTAGACTTGGCATACCATTTGTGATCGAAAGTGCAACCATCCCTAGCAAGCTACTGGAAGAGATAGCTTCAACCATATATAGAGGAACAGGCAAGAAGGCTAACGTAATATATGTTGGATCTAACAATATCCAGGCAGAAAAGATAAGGAGTATTGAGAAAATAGAGCTAGATATAGTTGAGGACAGAGAATTTGAAGATGAGCATATGATCGAATGGGAGACACGACTTATCGACGAGAAGGATATATTCAGCATTATAGATAGAGAGCTTGAAAGGATTGGGGGTAGAAATACAAGCATTTTGATTATAAGGAATACTGTGAAGAAAGCTATAAAGACCTATAAAGAGTTGCAGAATAGATATAGCATCGATGCAGATATAATTTTGATACACAGCCGCTTATCGAACAGAGATAGAACCAAAGCAGAGGAGTGGCTCTTCAACAAAACATCTAACAAAATAAAGATAGGTGTGGCAACACAGGTTCTAGAAGCTGGCGTAGAGCCCCCCTATGCCTCAGTATTAATAACAGATCCAGCACCTATTGAAAACATGACCCAGAGGATAGGTAGGCTATGCAGAGAAGGAAGGAAAAACGAGATATGCAGAAATGAAGGAGCCAGAATCTACATCCTGAAGAACTATGACATATTTAGGGACAGGATTGATGGTATATATGATAAGGAGAGAGTTGAAGAAACACTCAAACTCATAGAGCAACATATAAACAGCAATCATATAATCGACTGGAGAACTACCGTAGGATATAGAGACAATGACAGGCGCATCAGCTTCGTTAATATACTAGAGAAAGTGGAGCCGATCAGCTCTGAGATAACATCTTTAGAGCAGATCTTTGAATACTACTTGCAGTCTGATGAAGCATTTGACACACTACGAGATGTGATAGATAATTTTGCAGTAAGTCGGCTGAGGAAAGGGTTCTTCAGAGAAGAAGCAATAATTAATCTAGCCATATACAGCGGATCCACAATAGACTATCTACATGTAAATGCCGAATGGTTCTTTGAAAAGGAAAGAGAGATGCTAGAAAAAAGCAAGGCGGGCTGCCTAGAATATGAGGACGATATAGCCAAGGTTCTTGGCTATCTGTATAACAAAGGCTCGAACTATAATGGGATCGAGAATAGGGTTGAGATCATAGTTGAAAAATCTAGTATTGTGTCTAAGAGCTGGATCAAAAAACAGGAGTATAAATATCTTAGGTATGATAAGCTTCACAAGATATATGAGCCTCGGTCGTCTAATTTGGCTTCAGCCAGATTTCATTCCTTACTCATAAGAGGGGACTGCTATAATCAGAGTATTGGGTTGGTGCATGACAATGTATAGAGCTAGGTGTGGTGAAATCCCGAAAGAGGTAAGGGATTCGTGGCCCTTGGCATATGCGGAGTGGGATCGTAGAGACAAGAGGGTTCTAGTGAAGACAAGCTTGTTAGAGCATTCCAGAAATGTTGGAGAGATGATAGGCTGGGACGAAACATATGATATAGAATTGAAAAATGAGATGATTAAGAGAAGGTTAGCTGTGCTAGAGAACAGAAGCAGGGAGAGATATGAATGGGATAGAAAGGAGATCTATGATTTTGCATACATGGTGGGACTATATCATGATCTAGGGAAGAGCTCTAAATACTATATTGGAACATGTGATTGTGAAAAGAGTAGATGCTATAGCACATACCGCTTACATGAGATGGTATCAGCAATCCTAATGATGCGTGTATTAGAAGCGCCATTCTACAAGTATAAAGGAGCTTATGAAAGGAGGGCAAAGCTATTAGCGATGGTGGTAGCTAGGCACCACGCAGCCATGCACACAAGGCATCCAAGAAGAATTATTAATGAGAAGAGCGAGCTGAAACTAATCTCTGATGTTATAAATAGGATAGATGCAGAGGTAATCAATAATATCCTTAAAGATAGGAGATGCTCTAAATACTGGTTCTGTAAAGAAACAGGAGACTTCATCAAAAGGAGCATCGAGGAAAAAACAAAAATAGATAACCTGAAAGCCTTAATGAACCTTGGAAGTTTCAAAGGGCATAGCTATATAGATTACATACTGGTATCATCTCTAACCGGGCTACTCATAGTAGTAGATAATATAGTTGCTTGGAGGGAGAGGAGCGGCGAGTCTGATCCTTCTAAGAGACCCTATATAGGGTATTGGATCAGGGAGCTCGGTATAGATGAGAACATTAAAAACCCAACCCCACTCTGGGAGTGAGGGCATGCAAACCTTTATCATCAATGTATTCCTCACATACGTATTTGAAAATAGCTTCATCTCACCACTCCTCTCATCCAAGATCACGAAGAGCATGATAGAAAAAGGAAATATTCTTAGCACCCTAAGAGGTATAACTATATCGAAGGACGAATTTAAACCGCTCTTTATATCTAATCTCTATAGCTCTAACTGCAATAGAATCTTATCCAAATTTAGCGAGGGCGCCTATAGGCCTAGGATCATCCATAAGGATATTCCATACTTCGGTGGGGTGGCTATAGCATCTCCAATAGATCTTGTTGATAAGATTGTCAATAGCGAATATCATAATAGGATAAGAGATTCACCCTCAGCTTCAGCAGTATCACTATAAACGGTGCCGCATTTATAGATCCGTCAATATAATAAGTATAGATTCTTTGAGGATAGATCTGTCTGACAAAGCATTGATAAAGTTTCTCATACCAACTATAATTCCATCAAAGATATTCCTACCGCCTTCATTAGCAAACAAGCCGAAGTATAGGAGGTATAAATCGCCTCACTTGCTAATACCAACAGTCGGGGCAATAATAGCTCACTCCATGAAGCTATGGAACAGCGTTGCCCCGCCTGGGAAGAGATTTGTACATCCAAATGATGAGGATTCACTATACATCTATAAATTATTGTATTTTGGGGACGGTTATGAGCGAAATAATAAGCTATGAGCTATGGCCTTTAACAGTAGCTATAGGGAGAGATAAAAATAATAGATTAAGAGAGCCGAGAGGATTTATGGGACAAATAGTATTTAAAATACATCATAAGAAGGTAAGGAAAATTGCTGAAAAAACACTCTCGCTAGCAAGATATCTGGGAATAGGTAGAAGCAGGGGAATAGGGTTAGGAGAAATAGATGTTATAGAACACTATAGAGCTAAAGAAGAATCTGATCACCATTTGGGAGGTATTAATTATAATTGGTAGAATAGAGTATATATAAATCTCGGAAGAGATACCTTAATGATATGAACAGTATGGTTATGAATCCTCTAGAAGATATACAGAGACTAATAGAACTGCTGGCTAGAGCTGGGAAGGAGTTAGTATATCTTGGGCCGGAGCTCCGTGTAGATGACTTTGAAGAGCCTATGGGCTCTATTGAGATGGATGAAAACCTTGGGCTGGGTTCCTGACTCGCTGAATATGCTGTGGAGAATATTAATAGGGCTCCTTATCGGGTTTTTGGATAGCTCTTCGAGGTCTATTGCCTATCCCGGTATTAGGATCTTCATTGGTGCTCGTTATGCAAAGGATCTAGATCGTCATGTTCTGGTTCCCACAGGCCTTAGAACGCCTTACCTGGTTATCCAGATGGGTAGAAAGGCTATTGAGTCGCTTAGCATTCTTTTTTA
>Ga0080007_1061575_pt1 | contig 10216 bp, 7 predicted proteins | sample OctOCTMetagenome_FD_69210 | JGI IMG/M metagenome (GOLD analysis project Ga0080007, IMG submission 69210) | Hot spring and microbial mat streamer communities from Octopus Spring Streamers, Yellowstone National Park, USA - OCT_B (SPADES... | ecosystem: Environmental > Aquatic > Thermal springs >...
CATACAACTGACTAAGGGGGAGAAGATAGGTGTAATAGGTGAGAGCGGTGCAGGCAAAACTACACTTTTGAAATCAATACTAAGAATACCCCCCCAGGATAGAATAATTAACGGTAGTATCATATATAAAGGATCCATTGATCTTCTTAAGATCAGTGAGACTGAGATTAATAAGATCAGAAGATCTGAAATTGGAATGATCTTTCAGGATCCCACAGCAGCATTAAATCCTGTATTTACTATAGGAGAACAGATACTAGATATAATAAAGTATAGCTATGAAAAGAATATAGATAGCAAGGAAGCATTAGAATTAGCGGAGAAACTCCTAACCGATGTAGCCCTTCCAGACCCCATGAGAATTTTAAAATCATATCCTTTCCAACTAAGTGGCGGTATGAGACAGCGTGTTGTGATAGCAATGGCTCTAGCATCTGCAAGGGAAATCTTACTTGCTGATGAGCCAACCACGAATCTCGATGTAACTATACAAGATCAAATACTAAAGTTAATAGATAGATTAGTTAACGAAAGAGGCTTAACGCTAATACTAGTATCTCACGCACTAGGTATGGTTAAAAAAATGACTAAAAGAGTCTATGTGATGTACGCAGGTAATATAGTGGAGGAAGGAGATATAAATAAAGTGTTTAAGGAGCCTCTGCATCCCTATACTCAGTTGCTCCTTAAAAACGTCCCAAAACTTTCAGGCGGAGGAATCGGTGAGGGTATTATTGGAAAGCCCATAGACTATAGAGATCCGCCCAGTGGTTGTAGATTTCGCACTAGATGCCCCTTTGCCACAGAAATATGTAAAAAGAAACCACCTTCTATTCAGTTGAAAGAAGGTCACTATGTGAAATGCTGGTTATATGCGGATAGGATTAAAAGTTAAGTTCTGCATAACATAAGGACATAAGGTTACCTCGATCTCCATAACCTTATATAACCTTATCTCCATATTTTTACTCATGGTTATAACTATTTTGATCTTTGATCTGGTTTGGTTTATTTCTCCCAGGGTGGTTGATATATTGGTGTTATGGGATGTGGTATATAAATCCTATGTATCTGTGTATTTAAAACTACCCTGGTTGATATTTATATTTCTCTTAGATATATGTTGATGGTTTTGGTGTTTGGTTTGAAGACTCGCATAACGATCTCAATTGATAAGGATGTTCTTGAGAGGGTTAGGGGGCTGAGCCGCAGGCATGGCATAGCTGTTTCGGAGCTTGCTGAGAAGCTCTTCAGCGAGGTGGCTAGCAGGGCGGAGCTTATAGAGGATCATAGCAGCGTTGCAGTCGTGCTTAGGGACAGCGTGATCCTTGTTAGGAAGAGGCGTAAGAGGTGATCTATGTGGGGAGCTTCATAGAGACGGCGAAGTTCCCGGTCAAGCTGGTTAATGAAGCATCTGCCAGGGAGAAGAAGGGTGGTGGTCAATAGTTTTGTGAATGATTACTGGGAGATGGTTTTCTGGCTGTTGATAAGGGGTGAATGGGTTGTCTTTCTATGGTGTTAGTAGGCTCTCTCCCATTGTGAGGCTCGTGAGGGGGTTTGTCGAGCTCTATATTGATGAGAGGCTTCAAAAACCTGTTGTGAGGGTAGGGGGTGTGAGGGCTGGGAGGGCATATGCTATCCTTGCCAGGAGGTTTCTAGCGAGAAACTCTAGCGAGGTGGTTATACCGCTCACAGCACTTCCCGCTGTAGGGGTCTGGCTCTTAGCATCATACACTAGGGATCCTGATGAGGATCTCTTGGAGAGGCTCTTGAAGAGAACTCCGAGAGCTATTGCCGATATATTAGCCGATCTCATAGAGATATCCGAGGGGAACGGGAGTGGAGGGGTTATAAGGGGGAGGCTAGCTGTGAAGGCTTCCAAAGCCATTAATGAACTACTAGATCTATATCTAAGGAGGATATGAATCATGAACAGAACAAAACTCATAGAAACATGGTTCCCACTCCAAGAAATAAACGTTTTTGCTGAATTCGATATGGCATTCCAGATAGGATCCAGAGAGCTAAGGGGTCGTGTGGATAATCTTTTAGGTTTGAAAACTAAGGCTCTTAGACCTCCTCGAATAAATAATTTAATGTATTACCCTGCTAGGATTCCTCCTTCTGCTTCTAGAGCTGTTACTCTAGCCTCTGTGCTTGATGATCGGTTGGATGCTAGGGAAGCGTTTCTCAGGGCTGTTGGGCTTGATAATGCTAGGGATCTTGCTAGGAAGAGCGGGGTGCTGGTAACACTCTACATGGTCGATCCAGATAGGGTGCTTGTTAGAAGGCTTCTAGGCAGAGATCCTAGGGAGATAACTGTTATAGATCCTATGGCTGGCGGGGGCTCAATACCTCTTGAGGCTCTCAGACTAGGGTTTAGAACAGTTGCTGGAGACTATAATCCATTGGCATATCTCATCCTGAGAGCCACGATAGAGTTCCCGGCAAAGTATGGGAGGAAGCTGGTTGAGATCCTCGAACACGAGGCTAGAGAGCTAGTGAAATACGCTAGAGAGGAGTTGGGAAGATACTACAATGAAAATGATAAGAGGTATATTTTCTTCATAGCCTCAGAGCATGATTGCGGAGGGCTGGTGCCCCTAGCTAAACACACGCTGCTGAGCAGGAGGGGGGATATCCATGTTAAGCCTGTTTTCAGCCAGGATAGCAAGCATCTATATTTCCAGATAGGGACTGGATCACCTGTTTTCTCCACATCAATATGCCCATACTGTGGAAGACCCATGAGCGAGGGCTCTGTGAGAGATGCTTGGGTTAAGAACCATGTGAAGCTCCTCGAAGAGCTACTAGATGGTAGGGAAGGCGCTGCTGAGAAGGTTGCTAGAACATATATCCTAGCATCAGTACAGCTAGGGAGAGGTAGATACAGGGCTGCTGAAGATAGAGACACAAGGCTCCTCATAGAGGCTGCTAGAGAGCTTGCTAGGAGTGCTGCGATGGAGAAGGAGGAGGGGAGGAGCATCATGGAGTATATCCCGCTATCCGAGATCCCTGATGACAACAATGTGTTCAGAGGGCTTAAGAGATACGGTATAAGATATTGGTACCAGCTCTTCAACCCACGCCAACTCCTAGCACTCTACAAGCTGACAAAGTACATAAGGGGCAGGGCTGAGCATCTCAAGAAAATCTATGGAGAGCTGGGGGTAGCTGTAGCACTATACCTAGCACTAGCCATAGCCAAGATGATCAACTACAACAACATACTAACACAATGGGATTCAGATCAACAAAGTATTAGGGATATAGCAGGTTCACAATATGCTTTAGGCAGGAAAGCTGATCTAGGGTATGACTATTGTGAAGCTGCAGTTCCTTATATAGATCTACCTTGGGCTCTTGAGGCTGGTGATGAGAGTGATGAGGATTCTGATGATGAGCTTGATGAAATAGAGGCAACTAGGGGCGGTATTCTCCCTGTGGTTAGGCTCTTATCTAATAGACTTGATGGGTTGTGGAAGGATGGTCTAGACAGTATTTTTCTCTGGGATGCTAGGGAGCTTGAGAAGCACTTTCCAGAGGGGTCTGTTGATCTCATCAATGTAGATCCTCCATACTATGACCAGCACGACTATCTAGGGATCACGGAGTTCTTCTGGGTCGTGGTGCAGCAGGTTCTGTGGAACGTGCTAGAGGATCTATTTCCGAGGGAGAGGATCAAGATTAGCGGCTGGCATCCCGAATATCCTGAGATACCTAGGGGGGTGGAGATCAGGGGTAGCCCGTCTAAAGGATCCTCGGTGTCGGAATTCGCATCTGGGTTCAAGGCTTTCCTCCAATCAGCATCCAAGGTTCTTAAGGATGATGGTCTCCTAGTTGTTTGGTATGCCTATGGAAGGCTTGAGGGTTGGGAGGAGCTCTTCAGGCTATTCTACGAAACAGGCTATGGGGTTACCAAGACTTGGCAGGTCTGGTCTCAGTCTAGCCAGAGGAGGGTTGCTCTCCAGACATCTGCGTTTTTCACAAGCATGGTAATAATTGCTAGACCAAGAGCTAAGAGAGCTACTCTCATAAGCTATAGTGATCCCTTGTTCATCGAGGATGTTAGGAAAACTGTAGAGACATCTATGAAGAACCTAGTTGAGATGTACGGGCTTGATGCTCTCAAGGAGGCTCTCGTTGTCTCTCTAGCTGATGGCTTCTCAAGAGCGACTTTCTACTCAGTACCTTCGGGGCTCGGGGTTTATCAGATTATGGCTGCCAAGGCTCTAGAGGCATCTGTCCATGCTGTGCTGAACTACCTTGCAAGGGATATAGCTGGGATCGGGGATCTAGATATAAACAGGCTTGACCCATTGTCCAGGCTCTACACCTTCCTGTTAATAGCCTCATCAACAGATGATCGCAGGGCTGGAGGTCTCAAGATCTCCTATGACTTCGCTAACAAGGTGGAGCAGGTACTGAGATCAGGATATCTGAGTATGTTGAGAACTAGTGCAGATAGAGGTGTGCTAAAGCTGTTAAGCCCCATAGAGGTGTCTAAGAAATTCAATAGATCTAGGGTTGGAGAGGGCATCGCACTATTAATAACTTTGAGGGAGATATATATGAGACATGGATTAAAGGCTGCGGAGGATATAGCTATGAATAGTGATAGAGAAGCTGTCTCACTAGCAAGGCTGCTTGTAGCTGTGGCTTGGGACAACCTTGGGTTGGGTGTCGAGGATAGAGAGCTCCTGCTAAAGATCATGAGCATGGGTGGAATGCCATGAGCCTGGCAAATCTCTTCGATGTTAAGCTATTAGAGGATATCATAAGGATCAAACCAGATGATCTGGCACCGTCTCTAGGAAACGTGGTACTTGCAATTGCTGAGGACACTCCTTATGGAGGGGAGATGCTCTTCCATATGCCCAGCATGTTCTTCAGAATGACATACCCAACCAATAACTTCGTAAACATATTGAAAACAATTATTAATAATCTAGGTAGTAAGAGCTTCTCCTCACTATTCTTAAACCTGGACATGGGCTCTGGGAAGACGCATCTCCTAACCCTGATCCTTCATCTATTCGTGTCATGCACAAGATCTCCTAATCAATGTCGTGAGTTCATAGACGTGTATAGAAATAGAGCAGGTTATAGTGAGGATCTAGCAGGCAGGACAATAGTGATAGCCCTCGATCTTAGAACTCCCCAGCTAGTCTATAGATACCTGAGACTCACCGAGAAGATGCTTGAGGCGGTGGGGGCATATAGTGCTGCGGATGCTATAAGGAGGAGTTGTGAAGAGCTCAGGCTACCAGATCCTAGGGAGCTTGCTGAGAAAATACCTAAGGAGCTTAACATTCTGATCTTGGTTGATGAGCTTCACTACTCAGCGATCACGAGCATCACAGAGGATCAAAAGATTGTGGGGGATATCATAAGGTTCATCCTAGCCCTTGCTAACTATAGGCGTGTCCTAAGCGAGAGATCCTCAGGGCTGGTGATAATAGCTGCATCAGCTAGAAGGGATTTCGAAAGATGGCAGGAGGTAAGAGACTCAAAGGATAAGGAGTTTGCTGCCCTCATAGACGAGTTCGTGGATCAGCTGCACAGGATAGAGAGCACGCCAGAGACTAGATGGCTCAGCTTAGATGATACGAAGAAGATCCTTGAGAGGAGATTAGGATTAAGACAAGAGCCGTTTGATAGAATATTCCACACATCCTTTGACAAATTCATCGAAAGGATTGTAAAGGCTGATAGCGATGTGCCTGAGGCTCATCATCTAAGATCCTTGATAAAGGCAATGGCGATATATACATTGGAAGCAATAAAAGCTGGAGACAGAAAAGTAACTCCTGCACGGTTCAGGGAGGAGGTTATCGAGACACTCCTACCGGGTAGAGGGTTTGCAGAGGAATATAAGTCCATCTATAGCGAGATCTCTAATAAGGTAAAAGCCCTACGGGATGGCGATAAAAAGTTAATGGCGATTAATGCGATATTTTCTCTAACCATAACGGGTAGGATTGAAAAGCTCATAGACATGGTGATGATTGCAAAGACTAGAGAGGATGTTGGTAGAGACATACCCATTATTTCAGAGGCAGAGCTAAGGGACATACTTAGAACACACGGTCTAACCGATAATGAGATCAACGGCTTGATTGAGGAGCTAGACAAAATACATCCAAATATACATATAGTCTCTATAGCTAGGGGAGGCTATGCGTACTTCGTAGTTCCCTTTCCAAGCATCATAGCACTCTATAAGATGATGATAGAAGATAAGTATAGAAGATATCTAGGCACACACAATATTTTAGTAAATACTGTATGTAACTATCTACAGAGCCTTAGCTACAGCGATGAATACATAGAACAAAAGGCTGTTGAGAATCTCCAGGAGTTGGTGAAAAAACCATACTCAAAAGATAAATTCTATATCTATATCTATGTTAATCCAAACCTACTAGCCCAGCTCGATAAGGCAGAGACCTCTTCCGATTCTTTTAAGGCGATGAAGATAGATGTTATGAAATTCCTTGGAGATAGGAAGGAACATAATATAGTATTTGTGCTCCCTAAGATCAGGAGAGAGGTTCTGGAGGGTATCGCTCACTATATAGCTGTTGATGAGGCTACCGACTATGTGATAAATCACTATATAGCTCCTCTTGAGAAGCCTAGGGAAGGGGATAAGCTCCACGAGTTAAAGGAAAGACTGTTAGAGACTGAGTTAGGGGATATAAAGGCTGAGATAGGGAGAAAACTAAATGAGGCTCTATCGTATTTAACATCTTCTATCAAATCCGCTCTTGCAGAAGCCCTATACTATACTCCAAAAGGTGTCTTGTCGGAACCTATAGCTGTGGAGCTCAAGGAAGATATAAGAATCGTTCTGCGTGATATAAGAAGAGCTCTAGACATTCTAAGAAGCAATAGGGAAAGCATTATAGCAGATCTAGGTCGTGCACTTGCTGAGAGAGTTAGTCAGGGATATATAGTTCTGGCTAGACAGGGTAACGTTAATGTTGTAGATCTTGTATATAGAGATGTTACCGATACTCTGAGGAAACAGATGTGGGTATCTATACAAATTGACACGCCAAGGCTAGAGAGACTTGCAGGGGATAAAGAGAGGTGGATCTATATTCCGCCCAAGGTAATGAAGAGCATAGCTGAATCTATAAAGAATCGGGTTGAGCAGGAATTTAGAGATAACTATGAAGTGAAGACAGAGATTGAGGAGAACAGGCAATATATAATAACCCTTGGTTCGAAGCAGCCCAAGCTAATAGAGGTTATTCAAACACCCAGCAGTAGTGCAATGGCTATAAATGCTACCCAGGCTAGAGTTGCTGAGAAACCTGTCGCTAGAGAACAAGAAGGATCTGTGCCACAGCAGGCGACTTCGAGGGATTTTATAGAGATGATTGATGCCATGAAGAACATTGGTGGAATCCTGTGGGTTGCAATAAAGATCGATAATGATTCTGCGGCTCATGTTAAGAGAGCGCTGGCAACAATTAAAAAGTATATAATAGAGCTGAAGCACGAGAATGGTGGGAAATGAGCGTAGAGAGTGTTTTGAGGAGCCATCTTGAATCGATATTGGAGAGGGCACGGTTAGGCAGACTCACATACAGAAAGTTCTTCGAGACCGTAGTATATGCCTTGAACCCAAGCCTGAAAATACAGAACATTGTAAGAGATGATATTGTAGAAGATGTTAGAGAGCTCATCAAGATGGTTGAAAGGGCTCAGGATAACTTAAGCGGTATGAGGCTCTATGTAGAGCATCTGATCAATAATGGGTATAAGTCTATCATTGTGGACTGTTTAGGACTTCCAGAGATATACGAGATATATGTTAAAGCAAGGGAGGAGTGTAGATCATGGAGGTCGCTGGCTGTTTCTATAAAGCCATACATAAATCGATCAGCAAGGACACAGAGATTCAAAGACGCCTATAGAGCTCCGTCAATGACAAAGCTGGCACACAACACAGGATCAAGCCTTCATAGATATATAGATACTAAGATCCATAGCGAGTTTAGCAAGCCCTTAGAAGTAAATATATTGTTAGATAAGGTAGATGCCAAGATCAAAGCTATTGCGGAAGACATAGCTAAAGATGCTGCAAGATCAGGAAAAGCTTTTATAATCTCCGATCATGGATATGACATCTATTGCACAGATCAGGGTACATGCTATATAGAGCACGGCATAAACAGTAAGCTAGCCAAGCTAGCCCCTCTAATAATTATAGATTGCTAGCCAACATCACCAAAGCTTGGATAAATCACGATCCTTCTCCAGAGGCTAACACCCAAGACCCCAACATAGAAAACCCCACCCATTAGAGCGGGGAGGGGTCATTTGGCAACTTCTCTATGTAGCTATGAGGAGAAGTCCATAAAGATAGAGATCTATAGCGGTTGTAACGAGATTGGGGGTAACAGCGTGGTTATACTGGATAGGGGTTCAGATAGAAAGATCGTATTTGATAACGGGATCAGATTCTCAATCCTGAGGAAATTCTACAGAGGATCTATATCGCCTCTCGGCACAGCAGAGCTATGGTCAGTCGGGGCTGTACCGCCTAAAGAGATCTTTGAAGATGCTGATGCTGTGTATATAACGCATTTCCACTTAGACCATCTAGGTCTTCTAGGTCTTCTCCCAGATGGTGTGAGGGTATATGTGCCTTCTAAAGAGGTTTTTGAGAGCATTGCAGATAGATATTAGGAGATCTGGGTTGTGGCTCAACTACATAGCCCCCAGCCAATATCTAGATATAAGGAGTCTTGAGCCTTTTAGGGAGGACGAGTTTGGTGTAACACCTATCCCTGTTAGCCACAGCTCATACCCATCCCTCTCCCTAATCTACAGAGGCTCAGATTCTACGATATTCTATAGCGGGGATCTCAGGGTTCGAGGGTTCCAAGGAGACATGCTTGGAGTAGATACCATCAGGAATATAGCATGGGCTGTTGATAATATTCTAGGCGGGTTAGGAGCCGATTTCGCCCTTCTAGAGGGCACTAACTTTAGTGACGTCGAGACCCCTCTATCTCCTCAGGAGTTCAGATCTATTCTGTGGAGGATCCTCGACACAGCAGCTTTAGCAACCATATCTATAGATCACACGGATCTAGAGATCCTCTTGGACATCATAGACATAGCCTCTATGACGGGGAGGAAGGTCGTGATCGCCTCTCCAAGGATCATCAGCACTATAGATAGCTACGCCTATGTCCTCAAGAACGAGCACCTAAAGAAGCTATCTGAGAACATAACAATAGCAACAATAGATAGCATTGATGAACCCCCTCCCCTAGGCATTACAGACATCACATTCATAGACGATATACTTAGGAGTCCTGAGAACTACATATTGATCCAAGACCCCATAGACTTCCTAGAGATTATCAGGAGAGAAGCCAGATGGGGAAAAGATGTGGTGGAGAAGGCTATTGTATTGCTCACAAACCCAGAGCCTATGGACACGGCTAGAGAGGAAGAGGAGAGAGTACTAGCTAGCTGGCTATATAGGCTAGGAGTACAGATCTATAGGATAAGAGTCTCGGGACACTACTATCCCCACGAGCTCAGAGAGATCATCACATCGCTAAAACCAAATAAACTGATCCCAATACATACAGAAGCACCAGATACAATGATAAGTATGTTCAAGAAGATAAAGAACAAACCTAGTATGTAGCTCTAGCAAGTCTATAACATTTTTATGTAGCTACTCGTTATTTTTAATCACTTCTAATCCTTTTAATGCTATTAAGTAGCTGGAGCTGTATGTCTAATCAATATTTATAAGCTTTTCCGTTATCATTAAGTCGGAGGGTGCCACTATGAAGTCTATGAGCAGTCGTGAGGTAGAGGAAGGCACCCAATGAAACTCCCCATGTCGTGGCTGGGAGTCCATACTCCCTAACCTAGGCATGGGGAGGAGAAGAGGAGTGATGAAGCCGAGTGACTATTAGTCACGATGAAGGCAGAACTCTCGACAACAGGGCAATGCTATATATATTCAATAGATACAGGGGATACAAGATGTCTAGATCATGGGATCTTGGTTTAGATTATAGGCAGGTCTATAGGATGATCTTGGCTAAGGTTAAGGAGCATATTAGCAGGAGGGCTTTTGCATCGTATTGCTATGCCTGCGTGCTTTTGATCCAGCTTAGGAACGGGTCGAGGGTTAGCGAGGCTGTCAATGCTGCTATAAAGCTCGCAGATCAGA
>Ga0080007_1039163_pt1 | contig 10210 bp, 14 predicted proteins | sample OctOCTMetagenome_FD_69210 | JGI IMG/M metagenome (GOLD analysis project Ga0080007, IMG submission 69210) | Hot spring and microbial mat streamer communities from Octopus Spring Streamers, Yellowstone National Park, USA - OCT_B (SPADES... | ecosystem: Environmental > Aquatic > Thermal springs >...
TTGCCCTCAGGGCTTTGGACTTTCCCAGTGGAGAGAGTTTGGATATAGGAAAGATGGTGCTTATGGACTTGCAGTCTTATGCGGCGTGGAAATACAGGGCGGGAGTGCGTTGGAATGTGCCAGACCTTGTGTTTGTGGATGAGGCACCTCAGGTTTTACCTCCAGAGTTCCAGCAGGTCTTTGAAATGGCCAGAGGTGCGGGCATAGGCGTTGTGGTGATTCATCAGTCAATCCATCAGTTTGAAAGAATTCAAAAGGGGATGTTTCAAAACATCTTCGCCAACTGTGCGGTAAAGCTTATACTCGGTGCGGGTGATCCAGAGACCGCCAAGTTTTTGGCTGAGTATCTTGGGCAAGAGGTAAGGTATTTCAAGGCATACTCAAAGGCGGGTGCAAACATTTGGAAGGACCCTATAGATGCATTGCTTCCCACTTGGTCTGATATAGCCCAAGAGAGGTATGACTACAGAGTTCGTCCTGAGGAACTGCTTACCATGAGCCCAGGGACCGCATATCTTGTGGTTTCTGGAGACAAAGACAAGTTTGGGGTTTTCGGCAAACTCTACTACATGGCCGATGAAAAGCCCTCAAAGGTAGAACATGAACTCCTCGCCTGTGTATCCTCGGATTGTAAAGATGAGTGGAAGGATAGGGACCTTGGGCTTTGTCTTTTGCACACCTTCAGAGAAAGCCTCGGAGAGGAAGCCTACCTTGAGGAAACGGTAAAATACATTGCAGAGAAAAAAGAACAGGCAAAGGAAATACTAAGCCAGCTGGTAGAAGGAGATGAAGGCGGACAAATCCTTGCACCAGAAGTAAGCGACGACCTCTCACCGCTTCTCTTAAGCTTAGAAGACCAGCAAACCCACCACGGACACCACTAAAATAATCCCATGAGGAGGAACAAAAAAATCAACATCTCAATAAGCATACCTCTCTTGGATACTCTCTCGGAGTCCGCCAAGCAAAAGGGCCTCCCTCTGTCCTCCTACATCCGCAGTCTAATGCTTGAAAGCGTCAAAGCTAACACGGTTTGCAAGAAAGACCCAAAAAGGAGAATAAGCATAGCCCTCTCACAGGAAGAATACCAACAGGTGGCTAAACTCAAAGACATTGACTGGGAGAAAAGCTTAAGGAAATTTCTGCTAAATGATAAAATACAAAAGGATTAGCAAAAACAGGCCTGACAATAAAAGCAATAACGCCATAGGTTCCGTTATTATGTCCTTCCATGCTTCCCACACTTCTTTCAGCAACTCTTAAAAGAAACCCAACAAGCAAAAGTTTTACCGCAAGTTCAACAATAAAATTGGACTCCTTTGCCCGCTTCTCCTCATTCCCAGACACAACCTACACCAACTTGCCCAGTTCCTGCGCTTTTTCCATCAAAGACACCATCCTGTCAAAGGAGTGCCCAATGGCAATATAAAAGGGAATATCTGCACGGATTATAGTCTTTATGCTTTCAAATCCTCCCACCCTTGCCAACTCTCCTTTAGACCCTCCACCTCTTAGCAAAAACACCGCATGCACTCCAGACCTTGCAACCTCCTCTATGGTCTTCATCCAAAACCCGCCACGAATTCACGGAAATGGTAGGATAAACCATTGCCACGTCTTCCTTGCAAAAAAGATTGGCACCCAACACTCCCTCAATCTCCACCTCAGCACCCACAGGCAACTCTAAGGCTTTCTCTACATTCAGAGTAATTCCCGCCTTCCCATCGGTAAGCTTGTAGTAGCCTTTGTCCACAATAACGGTTCCTCTAACCTTGACAGGAAAGACAAAGCTTGAACTCACATGGCTTGAGAGTTTCTCCACAATATCGGAGGGCTTCACCCAGCCTTCGTGGTAAAGATGGCAATGACGAAGGAGGAGTTTAAGGAGAGGGTTTTTAGGTGGGCAAGGAAGATGGGTGTAGTTAAACTATGTGATTGTCCATGAACTTTTGCACCTCAAATACAAAAATCACGGGAAGCTTTTTAAACTGATGTGGGAGATTTACCTCAAGGAAGGGCTTGAATAACCGCTACTCCCTCTCCCTTCCCACCCACTCCACCCATCCGACCAGCCAACACCCACCCACCCACCTACCCACCTTTTGCCACCTTCTGCCACCCTTCCACCCATCCACCTATCGGCCTGATACTATCTCCTTCAACCCAGCCACCAATGCTTCTATGTCTCCGTAATAGTGGTCTATATACTCTATTAACAACTCTACGGTTTTCCTTCTATTCTTTTCAAGTGCCAACTCAAGCAACCTAAAGATTTCCGCCATTTTCCCAATGTTCCCATCGTAAACAACCTTTGCCAACTCGTTCACAAAGTCCCTTACCACTGCGGTAGATACATATTCCCAGCCATACTTTTCAGCCCTCTTCCTCCATATCTCCTTTTTTATCTCCCACAGGTTATCCTTTAGCCCAATATCAATGTTCTTCTCCAGCCAGCTTGCCCATTCCTCCACAGCCTTTTCCACAGCGGATAGCCCTTCCTCGTCTTCAAGGATAATGTCCCTTATAAGCGTGAGAACTTCACTATACCAGTCCAGAGAAAAGGGGTCAATGTTGGGAGAGACCCTCAGGACTTTTTGAAGCACCTCATAAAGCTTTTCACTCATAGCCCCTCCTCCTTCAAAATCCTCTTTATTAGAGTGCTTACTGTGTAAATGTAGCCCAGGGCGGCGTCGTTTTCTGTCAAAAACTCCTCACTTCTCGGGACGCCTTCTCTAAAGACAGGACTGTTGGCAACGCTAAGAAGCACCCACGCAGCCCTGTCTTTGGTAGGCAGGGCCTCCAGCTGGGCCCTGTTTTCCTTGATTATCTCCCTGATTTCCCTTATCAGTTTTTCCATTGCACGCCCTCCTCTTGTGTTTGTTTTTGTTTTTCCTTTTCTATATGCTTCACAATCAGTTCTGCTAAAGCGTCCCGTTCCCAAGACAGAAGCCCTCTCCAAATTCCAAGCCTCTCAAACCATATCCCTATTATGCCTGCCCACGACCAGCCATAGTATCTTTTTTGATGTTCAAGTATCTCAGAAAGCTTGATAGCCCACTTCTCACCCAAATAGCCCTCTCCGTAAACCTCTTCAATCCTCTTTCTCAGCCTCTCTACCCACTCCTCCACAGTCTCTATATAACACTCCGTATTCCATTTCTCTGTATACCCTTTCCTCCTTAACTCCTCCACCAACTCCTCAACCTTGTCAGGTCCAAAATGCAGCCACTTAAACCTGCCTCCATCCCTAACCTCAAGATAACTTACACAGTCCCCAAGCACAAGCCTAAATAGGCAAACTTCCCTAAACTCTAAAGACTGCAAAGTAAAAGTAGCCAGCCACTGACACCTCATGGCCACCACCTCCCGTTCAGGATATTATTTTAGCTAAAATCACCCGAATTGGCAAGAGGGGTGGTTAATTAACCCGTTGGCTTTTAGCTTTTCAAGCTTTTATTGATTTGTTTTTCGTATTCGTCCACGAGGTTTTGGGGAGTTAGCTTTCCGTCTGCATGCATGCCGACTGCTATAGCCAGAAGTTCCAAAGCGACGGATTTCTGGACGATGATAGAGATTTCATCTTCCTTTACCTGTTTTTTCCTTTCTGCGGCCAGTTGTTTTACGATTTCCTTTTGTTTTTCCAAATACTTGGGCAATATGGGAGTTATCCTTTTCAGATACAGTTCTGTGAATTCTGCTTGCTTTTGGAATTTTTCTTCTGCCCTCTTGGCCAGCTTCTCCAGAGGTTCTCCCTCCAGAAAGGCGTCTTCAGGGCAACGGACCTCTGGACTTAGCACCACTTTGATTTCACCTGTGGGCTTCTTGTAAAGCCCTGCGGGGTAGGTAATGCATGAAATGGGGGCATCTTCCCAGATTCTGCACGTGGGTCTCCCAGATATCACCATAAAAATGCAAGGGAAACCTTCTTTTTTCCACAGCATCGGGAGGAGGCTATTTTGCCCAAGCACAGGTTCCACTCCAAAAATAAATACTTCTTTCAAACTCAAGGAAAACCTAAAATACCCTGCAATAAAACTGATGGAAGAAAAGGGGGAAACCAAAACACTTAGCATGGTGCAGCAGTCTATCCCGCAGGTTCTTAGGCATTTAAACCGCACGCCCTTTGCCTTCTTCTCCAGCCTCTTTAGTTCCTTCTCAGAAAAATTCATAACCCTTCCTCCTTCAAAAGCCTCTTTATCAGGAGGCTAACCATATAGATGTAGCCCAAAGTAGCATCCCTCTTGTTCAAAAACTCCTCACTTTTTGGCGCACTTTCCCTAAAGACAGGACTGTTGGCGATGCTAAGCAGCACCCACGCAGGTCTGTCTTTTGCTGGCAGGGCCTCCAGCTTGGCCCTGTTTTCCTTGATTACCTCCATAATCTCTTTGAGAAGTTTTTCCATAGCACACCCTCCTTCAGGTAATTATTTTAGTCATTTTTACCAAAATTGCCAAGGGTAAGGGAGCTGTTCTAAAACTACAACCCCATTGACACGCAAGAGGTTTAAGGCTAAAATCTAACCCTGATGTTTGTTAGCTTACAGTTTAAGCCATTGTTGGTGGAAGGGGCGTGGGATAGGGTGAGGAGTAGGTTAGTTCCCTTATCCGCTGGGGGGACGTCCTGATGAGGGATTTTTGGAACAGCCTCATCGCCTCCATACTACACTATTTTTGTTCCCTGGCAAAAGGTTTGGAGTTTATCCTTGAGTTTTTTGTGGAGTTTTAGCCAGAGGGCTTTTTTGATTGTTTCTGGGATGTTTATATACCACTGCTGGAGGTCAGGTGGAAGTAAAATACGGAATATCCTGCCTCCTCCAAGACTTTGTGCAATCTTTTGAAAATCCTTCCTTGAAATGGGCTTTATAGTTTCACCGCTTTCTTTTATCTCCCACAGGCTTTTCACGATTAACCCGCTGGCAATAAAACGCTTCCTATACAGACTATCAAAAGGCGGAAACAAATGCACATACACCGCAAACCGCTTCATCTCCAGCCCTCCGCCAGCTTGTTGTTCACATACAAATACACCGCATACTTTATGGGAAGAGATGTTCTGTCAAAAAACTCCTCTAAATCTCCATCTCTTTCACCCAAATACACCCTCTTGCGTCCTCTATACCTTCTACGCAACTCCCTCATCTCCTCATAACTAAGAGGCCTCAATTCACTGCTTAACGCCTCCCGCAAAAGCTTCTTAAACACTCCACTCCTGGGCAGTCTCTCCACCTCCACAAAAATCGGCACACTTCTCTGCATAAGGTTAAATTATAGCAAATTTTGTTAAGTGTCAATAGAGGAAGGGTGCTAAGATATTGATATGGGAGTTTTGGTTCTTCAGGGAGATGTGAGGGAGATCTATAGACAGCTTCAAGACCGAGGCATTGACTGTGTGATAACTTCTCCTCCGTATTGGAGGCAGAGGGATTATGGAGTTGCGGGGCAGATAGGGCAGGAAAGCAGTCCTGAGGAGTATGCAAAGGAGATAGCCAATGTTTTTAGGCTTCTTTGGGACAAGCTAAAGACTACCGCTACAGTGTTTTTGAACATAGGCTACAAGTATGAGAATGAGGAATTTTTGCTTATTCCAGAGTTGGTGGCGTGGGAGATGAGGAAGGTAGGGTATGTTTTGAAGAACAAAATCATTTGGTATAAACCCAATGCAATGCCTACCTCTGCAAGGAACAGGCTTAACAACACATATGAGGCGGTTCTCTTTTTTGTGAAAAAGGTTGGTAAAGAGGTGTATTATTTCAACCTGGAGGAAGTGGGGGAAAACCCTCAGCTTTCTTATCCTGCAGCGGATTTACTTGGACTAACTGTGGAGGATAGCCTAACGTTCAGTTCCAAGCGTGTGGGCAGGGTTTTAGAGGTGCAGGGCAGTTTAGTAAAGGTTTTGTGGGAAGATGGAACTGCGGAGTGGTTTCCTTTTTCCCTTCGGCAGTGGCGGGCAAGTTTCAGCTGCGTCCGATGTGGGAAAGTTCTTGGGTATTGGGATTTGCATTTAGCCTATGCAAACAGCGGCAGGTTTGAGTGCAAGGATTGTGGAGAAAGTTCTCTTCCCAAACCTCTTTTAGTGGAATCGTCCTTTGGTAGTGGAGAAAAGGTCGGGATTTTTCAAAACAAAAGCAGAAAGTATGAAAGGGTTAAGCTTTTAGCATCCTCTCCCTCAGGCAGGCTTGCGGTTTCTGGAGAAAAACTCATAATCAAAAGAAAGTGGCTTTTCCCTCAAGGACTAATAGCGGACTATCTCAGGAAGAAACTAAAGGAAAGTGGGCTATCTCTGAAACAACTGGGAGAACTCATGGGATGTCCTCACACAGTCGGACATTGGCTAAGAAAAGACTTTTCCCACTGGGGCAAGGGCGGAAGCATTCCTCGCCCAGAGGATTGGTTAAAACTAAAGGAGATTTTAGAGTTTGATGATGCATATGACAGGTTAATTTTGGATAGAGTAGTGGTGCTTTCCACAGTGAAGTCCCACCCAGAAGGTAAAAACATCGGAGATGTATGGGAGATTGCAACGGAACCTTACAAGGGAGAACACTTTGCGGTTTTCCCAAAAAAGCTTGTGGAGATGTGTATAAAACTTGGCTGTCCTGAAGGCGGAACAGTTTTAGACCCTTTTGCAGGTTCAGGGACTGTGGGCGAAGTCGCAGTCAAACTCAGAAGAAAGGCAGTCCTCATTGAGATAAACCCAGATTACATAAAGCTGATAAAGAAAAGGTTGGGCTTGTAGGACAAGATACAAGCAATAAGGTATAATAATACCTATGAAGCTACATCAGGGACTTATAAAGGAGTTGGTGAAGGAGAGGTGTAAGGAAAGGGGGATAAGTTTAAGCAGGCTTGCTATGGAGATAGGGGTAAATCCAACGTATTTGCTTTTTGTTCTTCATGGGAGGAATATATCTCGGCCTTTGGTGAGGAAGGTGGCGGAGTATTTAGGCTATTCGGAACTACCTGCGGTTTATGAGGAGTATTTGGAGTATTTGAGGGAGAGGAGGAGAAAGCTAAAGGAAATTGCAAGATTGCTTGAGGAAGAAGCTGAGGGAGCGGCGGGATCTCCCTCAGCGGTGGCGGAATTGAGGAGGCGGAGAGATGAAAAACCTTATCTCTCATAATAACGCACTGGTAGATAAAAGTCAAGCCCTTGAAGAAAGGGAGGTAAAAGTAGCGTCTTTGAAGCCCTTCTTTGAGGACTACGACCTTGTGCCTGTTTTTGGAAAACTCAAAGATTTGCCTTTGCTTGTCTGCGTGACTACTCCCGAGGGCGACTTTGTGGTATTTCATGAAAGCCTTTGGCAGGTGCTACTTGAACGTAGGGTAAAGAAAGTGAAGGCCTTGTTCTTTAAGGGAGTGTGGGATCTGGCGGAACTTTTTTATCTGCGGGAGAAACTCTTTAGAAGAAGAAAAAAAGTCCTTGCGGAGTTTTACTACTTTGCATATAAGAACTTCTACGGAGAGGATTTCTACAGAAAGAGGGCACAAGTCATTCAAGCAATATGCCAGAAGGCGGGCATAAGAAGGCAAACCGCTTACGCATACCTGTGGAGACACCTAAAGGAAGAAAAGGAGGAACTCAAAAAGCTTGTGCAGGAACTCTACAGTCAAGGTAAAACCCAAATGGAGATAGCACGCCTTCTTGGTGTTCCACAGCAAACTATCTCCGATTGGTTAAAAAAGGGGAGGAGGGGCAAGGGAGAACCTTTAGAGGAGGTGAGTCATGATGGAACAAGTTAAGTCCATTTTAGCAAACCTCGGCTTTAGCTGTCAAGAGAAGGACCTCTTGCTTTCTGAAGTGAGGACTCTTCCAAAGGAACTCTATGTGAGGGATAAGATAGACCCGCAGTGGGTGGAAAACCTCAAAGAGTATATCCTTGAGGGTGCCCTTCAGCCCTTCATTGTCTGTGCCCATGTAGAAGACCTGCAAGGGCTGCACCTAATAGACACCCACCACACCTACTTTGCCCTCAAAGCTGCGGGCAAGACCAGGGCTAAAGCCCTCGTAGTTCAAGAGGAAATTCCCATAGAAAAAATCATCATCGTCCAGCTACGCTTAAACAGGTCTGAACAAAAACCTCTCACTCTCAAGGAAAGAAAGCAGTCCGTTCTGAAACACTACTTCAACATCAAAAACAAACTGGGCAAAGACTTCTACAAAAAGAGAGGTCAAATAATCCAAGAGATTATGCAGGAAACGGGGCTGTCCAGACCATACGTTTACAAAATCTTGGAAGACACTTTGCAAAAGGAAAAGGAAGAACTAAAAAAACTTGTGCAGGAACTATACAACCAAGGCAAAAGTCAGTATGAAATAGAAGAATTGCTTGGTGTCCCTCAACAAACAGTTTCCTACTGGCTAAATGAGAACAATTATCAAATAATAACCAATCCGTCTACAGTAGTAGACGACTTTTCGGTAAAAAAGGTGTTCACGGAAGAGGGCGGGCTGGGTAGGGAGTTTCTGGAACTTTTGAATGGCAAGCTTGAGGAGGGCGTGCGTGTTCAGGAGTTTTTGCAAATGGCGGGGAATGCCTTTAAAGGCGAGGATGTGAAGAGGTTCAGAGAATGGATAGGCAGGGTGGTGGAGGAGACGATGTTAGAAAGTCATGGCAAAAAGGACTTCTTTGTGTATCTGATGAAGGAAAAGCTACCTCTATCGGAAAAGGCACTTAAGAACCTCTATGAACATGCAAAAGCTTTAGTGATGGTAATAGAAAAAGCGAGGCAGGAGTTTAGAAGTCTTGTGGAGGAACTTTGTCTTCATGATGAGGCGGTGTCGGAGGAGGCTATCTACAGGCTTATCAAAGAGAGGCTACATGAGAAGAGAACCAAGGGTAGGTTTGGAGAGGGCAATGAATACTCTATTGTGTCGGGCTTTATTCTCAGACACTTTAGCAAGTTTGTGGTTTTGGAGGAAGAGAGAATTAAAGAGTGTGTTCAAAGCATGCCCGTGCTGAATGCGGAGGATGTGGAGTTGGATGAAAGTCTTCTGCAGCTTTCACGGGAGGAGTTTGAAAAGGAAGTAAGGGCACGGCATCCAAACCACAGGGTTCCTCGGGAGGTTCTGCAAAAGCTTTGGGAAAAACTAAGACAGGAAAAAGAAAAAAGGGAAAGAGAAAGGGAGATGGCTATTTTGGAAGACCTCCTCCAAAAGGCAAAAGACCCGCATGTGCAAAGTGTGGACAGCTTAGCCCAAAGCCAAGAAGAAGCAAAAGTCCTCAAGAAATACTATCACGAGGTTCTCCAAGCTTTCAACTCCATAAAGACCGCCAATCTGGAAGACCTCAGGGACTTTCAAGGAGAGACCCTTGAGGAACTGTCGCAGTGGCTACTTAGCAACGGCTACAGAACCTACAACGCAAAAAAGCTTTTTGAGGAACTTCAGAGAAAGAGAAGGGCGGAAAAGCTTCTGGAAGACTTTAACTCCTACCCATACTCCTCCCTTGAAGAGTTCAGAGAGAAACTCTCTCAAGAGGACAGAGAAATCTTTGCCCAATACAGTCAGCTATTTTTGGATGCCCTAAACAGGCGTCCAAGGGCGGGAGACGAAGAACACATGGAGTTGGCACGGCGGATGCTGGATGAAGGACTGTCTGAAGAAGAAATCAGGCTTGAATACTGGAGGCAAACAGGAAAAATCATCTCCCCCGCAATGCTATACAGGTGCGTCCAAAGATTGCAGGCAGAGAGAGATGCAAAAAGACAAGAGGAAATGCTTTGGCAAGCTATAGAAAAGGCTATAGAGGAAGAGGAAACAGAAGAGAAAAAAAGGGGCATAACCCTAAGAGGCGTTCTCAGTGCGGTCAGGAAACTCCGTGAGAAAGTTCAGCAAGCCCAAAGCTACCTAAAGTCAGGCAACATTCAGGCAGCGGAAAAACTACTTGAGAAAATAGCAAAAGACCTTCAAGACCTTGAGGAAAAAGTTCAGTTCTCTCTGGAAAAAGAGGGAGGACTTAAATTCCCACACAGAAAGCTTGCAGCTATTTTGATTAGACTGAACGACTTTTCCATGAGGCAGTTTGGAGTCCGCTTTATCTACAATGAGGATGATATGAAGCGGTATATGAAGCTTGTGGATGTGGCCATTGAAAGGTATCTCATGGAATCAGGGTATGACCTTGAAAAGGACTTTCCCAAAATTTTGCGGGCCTTTCTGGAAACCTACGCCTACGCATTCCTCAAACACAAACCCACCAAGGAAATGTTTC
>Ga0080007_1094324_pt1 | contig 10204 bp, 6 predicted proteins | sample OctOCTMetagenome_FD_69210 | JGI IMG/M metagenome (GOLD analysis project Ga0080007, IMG submission 69210) | Hot spring and microbial mat streamer communities from Octopus Spring Streamers, Yellowstone National Park, USA - OCT_B (SPADES... | ecosystem: Environmental > Aquatic > Thermal springs >...
AAACGGGTGTTCCCGTCCGCATCGCCGACGACCCAATTTCAGCGGTCGCCTTGGGCACAGGTTTGGCTTTGGACATGCTCCATGTCTTGCACCTTGACGGAATGTGAAACGGCAGCGAATGTAGCGAACAGACTTAAACTGGACTTGGGACACGGAAATTGGGGTGTCGGGGTCCCAACTCCCGTGTCCCAGACCAGCGAACAAAGGGGCGATTTTTGTCAATATCTCACTTGCGTTTGGAAAGTCCAGCGGGTCGCACTTGGGTTCTTCTCCTTCTCCCAAGTCAAGTTCAACCTCGTCATCTTGTTCAGGTCATACTGGATGCCCAATGCATTGCGTCGGAAAGTGTTGCCTGCCACATTCCTGTTTGGGTCGTATTGGTCGTGCTTGGCGTAGATGGTGATGGGTTGGTCGGGCAACTTGTAGCCCAGCAACGCATACCAGCCGCGAACCTTGACAGTTGGGTTGGCAGCGGTGCCAGCGTCTTTTCCGTCAACCCATTCGGCTCGCAAAGTCAAGCCACTGATGGGCGTTAACAGTAGTCCAACGACGGTTCGTTCCCGATCAAAATTGGCGATGCCGAGAGGTGCACCGAAATCCCTGCGCCCGACGCCATCCATCCGACCAACCCAAATCCGACCCAACTTGCCTTCCTTGTCCAAAGGTTGGACGATTCGAATGAGCCAACTTTTGCGTGAGGTCAGGCTGTCTTGAGTTTGGCTGCTCCTCGTCCCGCTGAACAATCCCAAAGTGATTTCTGGCAGACCTTGCTTGCGGAGCGTGTAAGCGATGCCCCTGTCTCGCTCGCCGGGGAACAACGCCGTTGAAACCCTTGCCCGTTCGGGAGTCCAGCGCACTGCTGAAGACTCCAGGACTTCCTCAAGCAGCGGGACTTTGAAGTGACCGAAGGTGAAGAAGACATCTCCTGTCCTCAACTCAAGGTAGGCGTCACGAAGAGCCACATCGGTTTCAGCGGCGTCAACTTGCAGCCGATAAAGCACGCCCTTCAAAGGTGTCCCACGAACATCCAAGCGAACGCGGCGCAAACGGAAGTTTTCTTTCGCCCGACCACGCGCCAAGTCGTTCACATCGGTCGGTTGCGAACTGTCTCGCTCGTAGCGCATCTGGATGTAGCCGTGAAGGGTGATGGGTTCAAAGCGTTGGGTGACTTTTTCTGCGGCTTTTTGTTGCTTCTGAAGTTCAGCCAATTGAGCCTCCAATTTCGCCAACTGCTCCTTGAGCCGAGCGATTTCGGCTTGGAGCGCTTCAACGGAAGCCGAACCACTTTGAGCGGCAGCAAGGTTGCTGAAAGCGACCAAACCGCTCAACGCAACCGCAACGAACCAACGCATCGCTCATCCCTCCTTGCAAGTTTTTGTGCGCGCCGCCAATTTTGCTTCGGCATTGTTTGCGGCGCGTTATGATTGCGTCAAGAAACCGTTAAGTGCGAAATCGGCAAATCAAAAGCGCGAACTTGCCCATCGCTCCACAAACTCGCAAAGTCGTTCAACCTCATCGTGGGCGAAGTGTGGCAAGTCAGCAAGTGGGACAGGAGAAACGGGGCTTGGTGCAAGAGTTGCATCGGGTTGACCGATAAGCCCCACAATTGTGCTCGGGTCGCCGATTTGCAAAAGGAGTTGGGAAAGCATTTGGCGAGCGTCTTCCGCTGACATTTGGGGTGGCAGGACGATGAACTTTGGGAGCGAACTTCGCTTGAAGCCTTCCACCAAAATCAAATCAACGGGGAGTTGCCTCGTCAATCGTTCCACCGCCTCTTCCGCTGTCAGGTTCTCTTGGGGCAAAAAGAGCGTCATCCCATCGGGAGCGACTAAGGCTGTGATGGCTGCGCCTGATTGGCGGTAGCGCCAAGTGTCTTTGCCCTCCACATCAATCCCAGTGTCCCTTTGCCCGTGATGGTGTTTGATGACGCCAACCTTGTAACCCTTTGCTGTCAGGCGTTGAACCAGTTGCTCTATCAGCGTCGTTTTGCCTGAACCGGAAAAGCCGACGAAGGAAATAGCGACTGGCGATTGGCGACTGGCGAATGGTGAATGGCAAGAGGTTGCAGATGAGATTTGCCAACGCTTTAAATCCTCTGGTTCGTTCAAGTGCGCTTTCAGGCAAATTGGGTCGGCGACTTTTTGCCACTCTTCCTCACTGACCCAGACGACTTTCAACCGCTTCAAAAAACTTTTCACCGACTTGTCTTGGCTCTCAAGTTGAGCCACCAAGTGGGGCAAACAGGAACGGGCATAAACGGCATGCAAAGGTTGCGGCTCGCCGTCAACGATGGGCACAACCGCATCGGCGTCGCCAATTTGCCCTGCAAGCCAAGAAAGCAAATTAGGGTCGGCGAAAGGCAAATCGCAAGCGACAACGCCAACGAACGGGACGAGGAACGAGGGGCGAGGGACGGGTGGTTGGGTTTTGATGCTCAAAAGACCCGCTTCAATTCCTGCCAACGGTCCAAAGCCTTCGTGGGCGGGCAAATCAGCGACGACGGGAACGGGCGAACCTTTCAACCGCTGCGCCCACTCATAAGGACCGCCAGCGACAATCACTGAAAACCCAGCCCTTTGAAACCTCTCAACGATTTGCCAAAGCAAAGGCTTGCCCTGCCATTCTATCAACGCCTTGTCTGCTCCCATCCGCTTTGACTTGCCACCAGCCAAGACGATGACTGTCACTATGGCTTCACGCTCCGTTTACTTGCCACTCACTCAAAAGGGCAATTTTGCTCGGTCTCGCTAAGACGGTGACTTTCGTTCCCGTCTCTAAACTCCCGTTTCCCGGCGGAATGAGGGCGTAGCCGTCGGATTGAGCAAGTGAACTCAGGACAGTGCTCAATTGACCTTTGAGCGGGTTGGCGAGCAACCTTCCGTCTCGCTGCTCCAAATTCACCCTCAAGGCTTTCCAAAACCCGTTGACTTGAGAAACTGGCGCTGAGAGTTCAGCATTGATAGGGATGAGGTTGCTCAGTTCGCTGCCTGTCCATTCGCACAATGCGGGTCTCAGGATTAGGTCAAAAGTTGTCAAGGCTGCGGCGGGGTTGCCAGAGAGACCGAATGCAACTTTTGATGGGGCAGGGGACAGGGGACAAGGGGCATGACCTTCCCAAGTCACTGCCAGAAAGGCTTTGCCCGGTCGGAGGGGCAAATGACCGCAAATCACCTTCGCACCCAACCGCTTCCACGCTTCCCTCACCAAATCGCCTTGCCCTACAGAGACGCCACCGCAAGTTATCACCAAGTCAAAACTTTTGATGGCTTCCTCAAAACGCCGAGCCAATTCGTCAATGTCGTCTCGGACAGGCTCAAAAACTGACGGTTCAACACCGCACTCTTTCAACGCCCCTGCGATTGCCCAAGCGGTTGAGTTTCGGACTTGACCGATGGAAGGCTTTGCTGTGACATCCACCAATTCGTTTCCTGTCGGGATGACAGCAGCGGAAGGTCGGGCAAAAACGGGCAGTTCAAAGAAACCGCAAGTCGCCAGCAACCCGATGAGCGCTGGAGTGACTTTTTGACCTTTCCTCGCAATCAATTCGCCTTTCCTGACATCTTCACCGACGGGGCTGATATTTTTGCCTTTTGGCGTCGCCACCAAAATCGCCACCGAATAGTAGCCACTGGCGACTGGTGACTGGCGACTGGCGACTGGTGATGAGACAGGAGACGGTTGAAAGTTGACAGGTTTCGTGTCCTCAACTCGGACGACTGTATCAGCGCCTTCTGGCAGTGGTGCACCTGTGGCGATGGCTGCTGCTTCGCCCTTCCTCAAAGGTCGCTTGGGTGCGCTCCCTGCAGGGATTTGGTCAACGACGGTCAAGATGACCGGATTGTCCCTTGACGCCGTTGCTATATCTTCTGCCCGAACGGCGTAACCGTCCATCGCCGATCTGGGATACGAAGGGACATCTTCTGGGGCGAACAAGTCTTCAGCGACAATTCGCCCCAACGCTTCAGGCAGCGAGACCCTTTCAACCTTCAACGGTGGCAAGTGGCTTTTTATCTGCTGGACAATTTCCGCCAAGTCAACCATCGCAAAATCCCAGCCCCTGCCGCTTCAAATTTTCCCAGCCAATCGCCTCAAGGTGACTTTGGTCTCGTAAAAGACGACACTTGCGCCCACTGGGTCAGACAAAGCGGTGTTGCCCAAAACGGGATCAACCCTCATGGCTGCGTTCAAGTGGATGCCACGACCTCGCCTTGGGTCACCCTTGATGACCTCACCGTCAATGATGATGTCTTCGCTGCCGTAAGCCCAGTGACCGTAGCCCAAAGCGAACCCGATGACGCCGGGTCGGATGCCCTCGGTGATTTTGACTTTGCCGATTAAAGGCTTTCGCCTACCGTTTCCAAGCAACCACTCACCTTTGGGGTTGGAAGCTGACAAAACTTGCACCAAATCGCCATCCTCAAGCCCATACCGTTCGGCATCCACAGGGTTGACAAGGACGGCGTTTTCGGGCAGCAAACTGAGTAGCCAGTAGTTGCTGATGGTGCGGGATTTCGTCATGGTGATTTCCCTGAAGGTGATGAGAGTCAGGTCAAAGGCTTTGTCCTCAATGGGTCGCCCCAAACAGTCGGTGTAGGGCGGGAAGAATCGTGGGACGCCGCTGAAGTATTTGCCCGTCATGGCGCTTTTGGTTGTGGCGACTTTCTCGCTGTAAAGGTTGATGAGTTTGCCGTATTTGTTGCGAACCTGTTCGCCATCGTAGGCTCGCTCGTAATCTTCAAACCGTCCGCCTCGGTTGAGCACATAGACAACTTTTCGCCACCATTTCTCGCCGACGGCTTCCTGCCACCGTTTCAGGTCAAAAACGCTCTTGGGCAAGTGGGAACGGGCTTTGATGAAAACTTCCAACTCTCGGTCATCGGCATCGGGGACTTCCTCGCCCGGCTTATCGCCAGCAGCGACATTGGCGACCATCTTCAAGTAGAAGTGGTCGGGATGGGTGAAGGGTTGACCTTGACCGAACCCGTCTTTGCCGAAACCGGGCAAACCGAGTTTTTCGGCGATGGCAAGCAGAACCGCTTCCAGCGAAATGGGCATCTCTTCGCCAAAGACCTTGACCGTTTCAGGGATTGGCGGGATGGCAGGTTGTCGGATTGGCTGAATTTTGGGCGTGATGTTTGGATGGCTGCCGTGAAATTCCCATCGCTCAAGGTAGGTCAGGTCAGGGAAGATGTAGTCGGCATACATGCTCGTTTCGCCGACAATGATGTCAATGGCGATGAACAACGGCAGTTTCTCCGTGTCCTGCAGGATGGGGATGAGTTTGTCGCCAGCGGGCAAGGCATAAACGGGAGTGCCCATGTAAAGCATCAAGCACTTGACAGGATAGGGATACTGGTCGCCGATGGACGGGATGACTTCCTGATAGATGTCGCTCGCCAAAGGATACCACGGTCGCTTTGCTGGGTAGCCTGAGAAAAGGGTCGTTTCCTCATACTTGACCTCGTGCCGAATTATGCTGATGCCGAAGGGAGTAAGTTTGCCCGGATGCATCAAAGGCAGCGGGAACGGTTTGCCCTCAATGGGCTTCCCGCCTTTTTCGCCCGTGATGTTCCAGACCGTCGCTTTGACCATCCCACCTTTCCAGTCGTAGTTGCCGATAAGCAAGTTCAAAGCGTTCCAAGCGAAGCAGTTGTAGAAACCGTTGGAGTGCTGGCTGACGCCTCGGTGGATGTCGGCAGCGGCTTTTTTGCCGTGCTTGGTGAACTCGTCGGCAAGCACAACGATGTCTCCGACACTGACGCCACAAATGTCCGCCCACTCCTTCAAAGTGTGCTCGCAGGATGCTTCGTAAAGCAATTGCAGTGCCGATTTGACTTTGATGGGCTTGCCGTCCACGCCCTGCAAAGTTGTGTCCACGAACAAATCGCCTTCAACGGGGTTCTCCTCGTCGTTTGGGTCAACGGCTACAGGTTTTCCGTCTTTCAGCACGACGAACAATTCGTAGTCGTATTCGCTCCCGTCAGGTGCTTTTCGTTTTTGGACGGGAGCGATGCCTATTTCGTGGGCTCTCAAGAATTTGCCCGGGTTGCCTTGTTCGTCAATTTTGACCAGCCAAGTTGCGTTGCACCAAGTCGGCTCGCCGTCTTGTTTCGCTGCTGCCTTGTTGGCATTGGCAAGGTAACGGGCATCGTATCGTCGGTTCTCAATAATCCAGCGAATCATCGCCAACGCAAAAGCGCCTTCCGTTCCCGGCTTAATCGGCACCCACTTCCAAGCCTTCGCTGCCGTCTTGCTTAACCTTGGGTCAATGACGGCAATCTTCAGTTGCCCTTTTTCCATGCCTTGCGTGATTCTGACCGTGCGTCCCGGTGGTCCGTAGTTGCCTTCAAAGGGGGAAGCACCGACGAAGATGATGAATTCGCTGTTAGCCGTGTCCGCTTGCCAGTAGAACTTCTCACCGCCCGTCCACTTGACTTCTTTGCTCTTTTCGTCGTAAGCCCATTGCTCGCTCATGGCTTTGCCCGTGAAGTAAAGGCTACCTTGACAAACGGTAGTGTGACCGTGAGCGTTGACGGAACCGAAAGCGTCTCGGACGAATCGTTTGACCAAATCGCCACGCCCTGCCTTCAATCGCCCCCAAAGGAAGACCAACTGGTTGTTTTTCGGACCCAAGTCGGGATGGTCAGGGTCAATGAGGGCGTGCAAGTGGTCTTTGAACTTAGCCTTGAACTCGTTGATGGCTTTCTCCAGTTCAGTTTTCGGCTTCTTGCCCTCGTTGACATCTTTTGCCACCTTTCGGATTTTCGCCACTTCGTCAGCCATCGCCTTAGCGACTTTCGGGTCACGCAGCGCCCAAATTTCCTTCAAGCCAGGCACATATCGGTTCTCCTCGCCCGGCACATGCTTGAACAAGTAACCGCCATTGACAATCTCGTCAATGGCTTGCTCAAAGGGGATGGTTATCCACTTGTTTTCGCCTCGCTTGCCAGCACGCTTCAAGACCTTTCTGATGCGGTAGGGGTCATAGACGGTTTGAAGCCCTGCCTGCCCTTTCGGGCACAAGGCGCCGTCAATCTTCGCCAAAACATCAACGGGCGTGTTGTAAGGCAGGTGCGGAAACATAGTTTGCGGGGCAAGGGGGTTGCCGTCTATCTTGACCGCAACGCCATCCAGCAACTTCACTGTGATGCCGCAACCGGTGTTGCACTGCAAGCAGACCGAATAAATGATGTGTTCGGGCTCAGCAAGCGGGTAATCGGAAGCGGTGATGAAACTGGTTTCGCCTGTCTCCGCCAATTTCTTCGCCACCGTTGCAGCCAAAGCCGTCCCACCAAGCAATGCGGAAGTCTTGATGAACTCCCGCCGAGTTTGCCCATCCTTGCCGGTTTTAAGCGACTGGCGATTAGCGACTGGCGACTGGCGAATTTCCGCCATCAACGCTCACCTCCTGAAAACTTCTCCTCAACGATGCCGAACACGGGCAAAAGTTCGTAAGCAATGCTGAAGCCGAGAACAATCAAAGCGATCAAGCCAACAGTGCTCGCCCACTCCCAAAAACTTGGGAAGTAGTAGAACGACCACCGAGGTTGGAAGAAGGCTTTGTCAAGCCCTTTGAGGACGGGAACGACAAGGGCAGGGATGACTAAGTTCAACCAAACGGCAACGATGCCGACGACAGCGCTCAACCCAGCGACGCCCAGCCAGAAGACGCTTTGCCTCGTCCGCTTCCAAGAGATCAAAGTCACTGGCAAGATTGTGCCGAAGAAGAGTTGACCCAGCCAGAAGGTGTAAGGGAACGGACCGAAGAGGATTTGCCTGTAAACTTCCAAGTGCTCAGGGATGCGACCGTAAAACCCGACCAAAAACTCTGCTGCCATCAGCAACATGTCAATGGTCAAGAACAGCAAGGCGAAGTTCGCCATCCCTTTGACGATTTCGGGGTAATCTTCGTCCCGTTTGCCGAAGAAGGCATAAAGGAAAGCCATCAACGCTGCACCTGAAGCCAATGCGGAAACGAGGAAGATGATTGGGAACAGCGCCGTATACCAGTAAGGTTTGGCGGCGACGACGGCGAAAATCGCTCCCGTCCCACCGCGAACTGCGATAGCGATGGGGATGCCGATGATGCCGATGGTTCTGACAACCCTCATGCTTTGTGCGTGGCATCGCTGCCATTCAGAGGCTGTCTTCGGGCAGCGAAAGCCGAGAGAAACGAACCGATAAAAAGTTGCCCGCCAACCTTCACTGCTCTCCGCCAAACTGGCTAAATCGCACCGCATCAGAAACCACAACTTGCAAAGGATGGCGACGATGTAGAACAGGTAAAAGAAACACTCCCACGCCAAAACGGAAGTTGGGCTCCAACGGGTGAAGATGTACCAAAAGCGTTCTGGGTGACCGAGGTCAATCCAGATGAAAAGCATCCCACCGAAAAGGGCGAAGAGCGCGGACAATAAAGCCATCCGCCCCACTTTCTCGTAACGGTGCATCCCGACGAGAGTCGACATCAAGAACGAACCTACCGACAGCCCGATGAAGTAGATGTAGATGACGACCCACATGCCCCAAGGGATCGGACTTGTCAGGGCGGTCACTTTCATCCCATAAATCAACCGAACCAAAACCGCCACAACGCCCACCAACGACAAAAAACCGACGACGACATAGTAGGCAGGTTTCGCCCATCTGGGCAAAGTTATCGGCAAAATTGTCGCTTGCATTTCCATCCCCTCCCAACTCAGATGAGGTAGTAAACTTTCGGCTCTGTGCCCAAGTCTTCCTTCAGCCTGAAGGCGTTGGGCTTGTCAATGAGTTCGCTGACGAGGCTTTCAGGGTCATTGGCATCGCCAAAGTAAGTTGCCCGACCGATGCAAGTGGTCACGCACTGCGGTAGCAATCCACGCTCAATTAGGTGCAAGCAGAAATGGCATTTTCGGGCGTTGCCGATGGGTGACTCGTTTCCTTTCCGCTCCCAAGTTCGGTGATACTCAAAGGAAGGCGCTTTCTCAACGGGTGCAATTTCGGGAGTCCCTTCAGTGTAGTAGTCGCCGAAATCAAAGGAACGGGCACCGTAAGGGCAAGCAGTGATGCAGTATCGGCAACCGATGCAGGCTTCGTAGTCAATGACAACGATGCCATCGGGTCGCTTCCATGTCGCCTTGACAGGGCAAACGGGAGTGCATGGCGGGTTATCGCATTGCAGGCAAGGGCGGGGAAGGAAGCGAAGGGTGACTCTGGGATACTTGCCGATTTCCTCCTCCAGAACAGGACGGTAAACGACGCTGGGTGGCAGTTTGTTCTCAACGATGCAAGCGACGGTGCAGGCTTTACAGCCGACGCACTTTCGCAAGTCAATGACCATAACCCATCGGCGCTTCTCCAAAGGCTTTTTCAGCGCCCTTTGCAAATCCCGCATCATGCGGATGAGTGGGTCTTCATCGGGCTTTGGTGGTGGGAGTTCTGGGAGTTTCGGGGTTTGTTGCGTTGGTTGCTGTTCTGTGGCTGCTTGTGCGGTTTCGCTTAAGACAGCCGGCGCAACAAGAGAAGCGAAGACAGCGCTTGCGATTTTCGCCAGTATGTCCCTTCGCCCGACTTGCTGCTCCACGCTTTCGTTCTTCTCTTTGACCATGTTCCATTCCTCCTTTCGCCGGCTCAAAGACGACCGACTTGAATACTAAAACCAAAATTTCCAGATTGCTGTCGGGGAAATCCCTAAATTGCCGTCAGGGAAAAACCGCATCAACCCATGCTACGGACTTTAGTCCGCAGTTGATGACGACTTCACTGAGCGCCGACTTTTAACGGGACGAGGGGCGTGGGACGAGGGACGGAAAAATTGGGAGGACGAGGCTCCTGCCGAGCCGAAACGACGGCGAGTAGCCAATGGCGAGTGGTTAAACGGCAGCGAGTGGTAAGTAGCGAATAGCGAGTAGTTTCGCAGGGTAGTGTCCTCGCACTGCCGAAAAATTTTGGTGCTTAACAATTTGCACCCCGCACTCAGCACTCCGCACCTTTATACATCCTTGCACTCATGCACTCTTACACGCCTGCACGCTTACACGCATATTCTTCCCGACTTGCCCAATTGCCGACTTCACGACTTGCCGATAAGTTTTGGCTTGTCAGAGCCTCCCCCTTCCCAATCCACTCAGTTCCGCGTCCCACGCCACTCGTCCCGATAGACTGTGACCTAACTTGGCATTATCAGCGACATCTCCAGAATTTGCAAGTCGGGTTCGGCGAT
>Ga0080007_1071334_pt1 | contig 10197 bp, 11 predicted proteins | sample OctOCTMetagenome_FD_69210 | JGI IMG/M metagenome (GOLD analysis project Ga0080007, IMG submission 69210) | Hot spring and microbial mat streamer communities from Octopus Spring Streamers, Yellowstone National Park, USA - OCT_B (SPADES... | ecosystem: Environmental > Aquatic > Thermal springs >...
CCCCACAGCGGAGGGAGGCACGAGCACCGTCGCTTCGGGAAGGCAAGGGTCAACATAGTCGAGAGGCTGGCTAACATGCTCATGAGGCCGGGGAAGAACGGAGGGAAGAAGCAGAAGGCGCTGCTGGCCGTCAAGAACGCCCTCCACATCATCCACCTCAGGACAGGCGAGAACCCGGTTCAGGTTTTGGTGCGGGCCATCGAGAACGCGGCGCCGAGGGAGGACACGACGAGGGTCACCTACGGAGGCATCACCTACTTCAAGGCCGTGGACATCTCGCCCCAGAGGAGGCTCGACCTGGCCCTCCGTTGGATCGCTGAGGGAGCCAGGCTCAGCTCCTTCAGGAACGTCAAGACGATAGACGAGGCTTTGGCCGACGAGATCATCGCCGCTGCGTCCAACGACGTCAGGAGCTACGCGGTCAAGAAGAAGAACGAGCAGGAGAGGATAGCCCTCGCCTCCAGGTAGCGGGTCCCTCCGGAACCTCAGAATCTTTACCGAGAATTCAGAGACTTACCTGTTCCATCATAGACCCTCTTCGTGTTTTCCGCAAAAAACCGTTCAGATATTGCGGATAGCTAAAGGGTTAAAGCTGGCACCTTTTAACGGGTCGCCGTGGCATCGGCAAGGGCGTACGCTGGGATCGGCGCCATCGGCTTCGTGGCCCTTATCGACACATCGATGATCTCTCCGGTGATAGCATCATACGCCCTCTCGCTCGGAGCCGACGAGCTGACGGCCTCGGTGATCGCTGCCCTTTACTCGATGATCGCGATACCGATGAGCGCTGTGGCCGGGTTGGTGGTGGACAAGATAGGCAGGAGGGGCCCGCTCGTCGCAGGGCTGGTGGCCGATGCGGCTGTGATGATCGGCTACCTCTCCTCTCCGTCGCCCTTCCAGCTCCTGCTGTCCAGGGCGGCTCACGCTGTTGCGGACTCCTTCGTCGTGCCCTCTGCGCTCGCGGCGATCGGTGACGCCTTCCAGCAGGCCCTCGGCAAGACTCTTGCGTTCTTCTGGACCTTCGTGGCCCTCGCCATCGTTATAGGATCGGGCTCGGCGACAGCCATCGTCTCCAGGTTCGGGTTCGCGGGCGTCTTCGCTACGGTTGCGGTGCTCATCGGAGCCGTCGCCGTCTACTCCCTCGTAGCTAAGCCCTTGACTCTGCACGGAAAACCGGTCAGCGAAGGCAGCGGAAAGACCAACACTATATCCGGTTTCGCCGTCACGGTCGCGGCCGCATCGCTCTCGATGATGGCCCTCTACCTCGTGGTAGGTGGCGTCGTGGGGACCCTTCCATCTATTCTAGTGAGAGTTGCTGGAATGGAGGAGAGGTTTGCGGCGGCCCAGATCGGGATATTCGTGGCCCTTTCAACCGGCCTCTCGATACCTTCGTTCTTCGCCTCCGCCCGGATAGCGGACAAGCACTCGCCGTTCAGCTCCCTCCTCATCGGCCTCATCGCGGTCTCGATCAGCTCGGCCCTCCTCCAGCTGGGCGTCGAGACGTCCGTGCTGAGGTTGGTGGCGGCCCTGGTCTTCTCGGTGGCGCTCGGCTTCGTCTTCCACGGATCGAGCCACGCGGTCCTCCAGCTGCCCAGGGAGGTTAGGGGAAAGGCCTCTGGGATACTGAACGCCTTCGGGCTTTTGGGAGTCGCGGTCGGAGCTCCCCTAACTGCCATCATAGCTGCCTCGGAAATTTCGACCGGGCCCTTCGGGACGCTGGCGTTAGTGGCTCTCCCCGTGATCGCCCTCGTCGCATACGCCGGTGGACGGACGAGGGTCAGCGCACCACCTGTCGGTTTGTGAACCAAAGAGATAAGAGGAAATACGGGGTATGAGCACTCAAAACGGCATGGGGGCCAGCATCAGCAAGGACCAGATCGAGGCCTTCATCAGGATGTGGCTCGAGTCGGTGGAGCAGGAGAAGGAGAAAACCGGCCTCCCCATCATAAGGGACGAGAAGACCGGTGACCCGCTCTTCTTCGACCAGCGCGAGCTCAGGCTCAGGTACCTCATTCCAGTCAAGAGGATCCAGCCCTTCTTCGAGGGCCTCCAGCGCGGGCAAGTGCTCTACGCCGTTTGCAAGTCGTGCGGATCCAAATACTTCCCGCCACAGGCCGACTGCTCGAGGTGCGGTGGCACTGACATGGAGTGGAAGCCGATCGAGGGACCTGGTAAGCTTCTGACCTACACGGTCATCAGCGTCAAGCCCACCAGCTTCATGCACTACGAGGACTATGTCGTCGCGATTGCGAGGATGAAGGAGGGGTTCAACGTCCTCGCGTGGCTGAAGGTCAAAGACCCGAAGCAGATCAAGGTCGGGATGGACGTGAGGCTCGTCGTCGAACGGAGGATGCCGGAGAATTACCTGACGTACGCCTTCGTCCCCGCCGAGTCCCAGTGAGCGCGCTGAGCGGTCCGGTCGATGATCTCCTTCAAAGAGTTCAGGGAGGCGGTCGAGTCGGCGGTTGAGGCGCTCAGGAGGGAGGAGGCGCTCGTCAGGTTAGAGCGCAGGAGGGTCCTCGTCGTCGGTGACCTCCACGGCGACCACAGGTCCCTTGAGGCGGCCCTCGGACTGCTCAGCGAGTACGACGCGGTCGTCTTCCTCGGCGACTACGTGGACAGAGGGCCTGAGCAGCTCGAGGTCTTCGTGGACCTCCTCAGGGCTAAGGCCGAGCACCCGGAGAAGGTCGTGACTTTGAGGGGTAACCACGAGACCACTCAGATGAACCACCACTACGGCTTCTACGACGTGGTGACGAGGCGCTTCGGTCACGGAGCCTTCGGCCTCGTCGCTTCCCTCTACTCGGAGCTCCCCATCGCCGCGGTCCTCAACAACTCCCACCTCCTCGTCCACGGAGGGATACCGATGGGCCCCACCTCGCTGGAGGAGTTGATGCCTCTCAGGAAGCAGGGCGAGGACCTGGAAGACGACAACGTGATCCAGATGCTCTGGAACGACCCTGACGAATCGATCGAGTGGTTCGGTCCGAGCTGGAGGGGCCCGGGAATATACAGGTACGGCCGCTCTGCCACGCAGAGGTTCCTCAGCAACTCAGGGCTCAAGTGTCTCGTCAGGGCCCATGAGCCGGTGGAGGAGGGCGTGACGGAGCACTTCGGAGGTCTGGCCTACACCGTCTTCTCGTGCAGGCATTACGGGATATCGCCGGCAGGTCTCGAGCTCGAGGGCGACTCCAAGCGGAGGGTCAGCTTAACGTAGGGATCGGCTTCACCAGCTCGTTCCTCACCATCTCCTCGAGGACCCTCCTCGCCCTCGCAATTATGGCCCTTGCCCTCTCTACCTCCTCCTCATACGTCGTCGGAATCCTCGCCATCCCGTTCCTCGAGAGCCATTCGGCCACAGCCGCTGCCACCCTCGGGTAGACCTCCCACTCCTCCATCGTCGGTATGATGTAATCGGGACCGATGCCCTTCTCCTCAGCGAACCTCGCCAGCTCCACCGCGGCCGCTATCGCCGACTCGTAGGTGATGCCCTTCGCCCTCACGTCCAGAGCTCCCCTGAAGACCGAGGGGAAGACGAGGCTGTTGTTGACCTGGTTGGGGAAGTCGCTCCTCCCCGTCGCCACCACCGCCGCACCGGCCTCCTTCGCCTCCCAAGGCCATATCTCGGGAACAGGGTTGGCGAGCGCGAAGACGATCGGGTCCTTCGCCATCAACTTGATGTGCTCTGGCCTGACTACGCCTGGTCCTGGCCTGGAAGCCGCTATAAGGACGTCCGCGTCCACCAGGGCCTCCTCCAGCCCCCCTTTGACCCTCGACCGGTTGGTCCTTATGGCGAGCTCGTACTTCCACCTGTTCCTCAGCATCAGCGAGTCCATGTCCTCCCGCTCGGCGTGGAGTATCCCCTTCGTGTCCACCAGTATCATCTCTCCAGGATCGAAACCGTACTTCTCCAACATGATCGCCGTGGCGATGTTGGCGGCCCCAGCACCGAGGAGCACGATCTTCGTCCCCCTGACAGACCTGCCCGTGATTTTCAGCGCGTTTATCAGGGCGGCGAGCGTGGAGGCAGCGGTCCCCAGCTGGTCGTCGTGCCACACGGGTACCTCGAGCCTCCTCGAAAGCTCCTCCAGTATCTGGAAGCACTCGGGCGAGCTGATGTCCTCGAGGTTGAAGCCTCCGAAGGCCGGCTCTAGGGCCTCAGCGACCTCGACGAACTTCTCCGGCGTCTCGGCCCTGATTGGCAACGGTATCGCGTCAACACCGCCTAGGTACTTGAAGATCAGCGCCTTCCCCTCCATCACCGGAAGCGACGCTTCTGGCCCTATGTTCCCGAGTCCCAGGACCCTGCTGCCGTTGGTGATCACGGCTATCGTGTTCCACCGGCTCGTCAGGTTGAAGGACTCGTCCTTGTTCTGCGCTATCGCCCTCGAGACGGCTGCAACTCCCGGCGTGTACCAGATCGCGAAGTCCCTCAGCGACCTCACAGGGACCTTCGGAACGGTCTCGATCTTGCCGCCGTAGAAACGGGACAGCTTGACTGCGAGCTCCGAGTAGTCCTCAGCCGTGTCCAAACCGCCAACACATCGTCCTCGCAATTGAAAAAAGTAGCGCAGAACACCCAACGTCCTGAGGTCTTCGCCCGACCTTTCGCCGATGACGACGACCCTCGCCAGGTCCTACCGTCGTATTGTTATCGGCCGCCGCGCATAAATTGGTATTATGTCCCAGAAAGGGCCGCGTCTCCGGATGGGCATCAAGCTGAGGCGGAGCAGGGAGGAGAAGATAGAGAGGGTGACGGTTGGTCTGGCGATCGTGAGGGACAGGATGGAGCGGAGGGTCAGGGAGATGACCAACAGGTCGAGGCAGCTCTTCGAGCAGGTGGTGGCGGCCAAGATGGAGGGAGACGAGGAGAGGGCCGCAATCCTGGCGAGCGAGCTCCACCAGCTAAGGTCGATGCTGAACGTGGCGATGAGGAACCAGCTGATGATAGAGGCCGTCGTGAACAAGCTCGAGACGATCAGGGACATCGACGAGTTCAGGAAGTTCATAGGGCCCATCAGGTCCCTCGTCTCCTCCGTCGCTCCCTCGATAAGAGGTGTGGCACCCGAGATAGGGCACCAGCTCCAGACCGTCCAAGAGCAGCTGGAGGACCTCTCCTTCGAGATCGGCTCCGTCCCGAACTTGTACCTGCCGCCGATAGAGCCCGACGAGGAGGAGGTGAGGAAGATACTGAAGGAGGCCGCCGAGGTGGCGGCGAGGAGGCTCAGGGAGTCGACGCCTGAACCTCCGTGATCGATAAGCCTACGAACGATAAAAGGCCAAGCGGCTTATGGGGTTCTCCTACTGGATCTTCGCTAGTTCCCTCTTGATCTCCTCGTAGTCGGGCTCCTTCGTCGGGTCCTCAGAGATCCACGCGTACCTCACCACCAAGTCCCTGTCGAGTATGAAGACGGCCCTCTTCGCCACCGAGTAACCCTTCATGCCGATGAAGTCCTCGTGGACGCCCCCGTACTTCCTCGACACCTCCCTGTTGTAGTCGGAGAGCAGTGTGAAGTTCAGTTTGTTCTGCTCGGCGAAGGCCTTCAGCGTGAACGGGTCGTTGACAGAGATGCCTATAACGGTGGCGTCGAGCTTGTTGAACTCGCTCATCCCGTCCCTGAAGGTGCACATCTCCTTCGTGCAGACCGACGTGAAGGCGCCAGGGAAGAAGGCGAGGACGACCTTTTTGCCCTTGAACTCGCTCAATTTCCTCAGCTTCCTGTCCTGGTCGAAGAGCTCGAAGTCCGGAGCTCTCTCTCCCACCTTGACGGTCACGCCCGCCCATCGAGGGCTGAGGATATCAACTTCTCCTGTTCGCGCACTTTCACGACCTGAGGCCCAGATAGATCCTTCCCAGCTCCCTGTTCTCGAGGAGGTCGCGGGCTGGGCCGTCGTAGACGAGCTGACCGCTGACGAGGAGCTGCGCCCTGTCACCGTGCTCGAGGGCCCTCAACGCGTTCTGCTCCACCAGCAACACGGTGATCTTAAGGTCGTCCCTCAGCCTCACGATCTGGTCGAGGACGAGCTTCGCGAACTTCGGCGAGAGGTTCGCCGTCGGCTCGTCGAAGAGCATCACCTTAGGCCTCCTGATCAGGGCCATGGCCATCGCGACCAGCTGGCGCTCGCCTCCGCTCAGGGATCCGGCCTTACGGCTCCAGTACTTCTCGACAACGGGGATGAAGGACTTGACCTCCTCGACCCTCTCAGCGGTAAGGTCCTTTGGCATGCCGTAGGTCGCCATCATGACGTTCTCTCTGACAGTGAGGTTTGCGAAGACGTTGTCGGTCTGTGGGAGGTACGCTATCCCGAGTCTGGAGACGAAGTGGGGAGGTTTCCCGGTGATGTCCCTTCCGTCGAAAACGATCCGGCCCTTGAAGACCTTCGTCAGGCCGAAGATCGTCTTCAGAAGGGTCGACTTCCCGGAGCCGTTGGGTCCTACGATGGCCGTTATCAGGTCTCGATGGTAAGTGGTCGTTATCCCGAAGAGGACGTGGAGCGGCCCGTAACCGGCCTCCAGGTCCTGGATCGATATCACGTCAACCACCCAGGTACGCCTCTATCACCTTCGCGTTCTCCAGAACTTCCGACGGCCTCCCCTCCGCGATGACCTTGCCGTTGAACATGGCGTAGCAGTGCTCCGTGTACTTCATCGCCAGCTCCAGCCTGTGCTCCACGATCAGGAAGGTCACGCCCAACCTGTCCCTGATCCTCACGAGGTTCGAGAAGAGCTCCTCGGCGAGCGCGGGGTTGACGCCTGCGGCCGGCTCGTCGAGCAGGAGGGCTTTAGCGCCGCTCATCAGCGCCCTCGCTATCTCCAGGAGCTTCATCTGGCCCCCGCTGAGCTTGTAGGCCTCCGCGTCCCAGAGGTGGTCCAGCTTGACGAGCTCCAGTATCCTGAAGGCCCTCTCCACCAGCTCCTCCTCGTACTTCAGCCATCCAAGCCTTTTGAGGATCGAGCTGAGGAAGCCCTCGCCAGGGTGTGAGCCGTCCGCCACCATCACGTTCTCCAGGACGCTCAGCCTGAGGAAGGGCTGGGGTATCTGCCAGGTCCTGAGGACACCCAACCGGTAGATCTCGTGGGGAGGTTTCCCGGTGATGTCCCTTCCGTCGAGGAGGATCTTCCCCGAGTCGGGCTTGAGGACGCCGGAGATAACGTTGATCAGTGTCGTCTTCCCTGAACCGTTAGGGCCTATCAGCAACGACATCGAAGAGGGTCTCACCTCCATGTCCACTCCGTCGAGCGCCCTAAGTCCTCCGAAGGTCTTGACGACTCCCCTCACCGTTATGCCGATCCCAGCCATAGCCGAATCCCTGCTGTTGTTGCTGGAAAAAAAGTGATAGAAAGAGGATAAAAACCTAGAGATCCTCCGTCAGCCCCCGGAAGTTAGGCCTTTTCCTTGTCACCGAGGGTACTGACAAGTTTTACTTAAGCCTTTATGATTGAAGGTCTTTGGCCTTCTCCATCTCCCTCACCTCATGCACGCCATCGACGTCCTACTGGACTCATTTACCAGGCACTTCAGACATCACAGGTACTCTCCTTTAGAGAAAATCTTTATTCTATGGGCATTGGAGAGACTGGGAATGACTTACTTCCATGAGACCTTCGGTGATAGGAACAAAATAGAGAGGTGGTTTTCCACAACAACGTCAACTCGAAGACTCTGAAGAGCATAGAGGAGATAGCAACGGCGGTAGCAATTGTGCATAACCTTGTAAGGATAGGAAGAGGGAGGTAATACCAACTTGACAGTACCGTCACCGAGTAAATAGTCGCCATGAGCAGATGGAAATGGTAGTAGAATCGGTCGAGTAACAGCTTATAGTGGAGCCCATAGACGCGGTGAACTGGTAAGTATCAGGGAGTGAAAAGGGGTGGGTTAGTAGATGGCTGTAGTGTTATCAGTACGGCCGGGTGTTTAGGGCCTTGATAGGCGCCGTCTCTTATCTTCTTCTACCCTGCTTTCGCAGGGGCCCCAGCCTTACGGCGGGTCTCAAAAAAACTCAAACCCTCTCTTTTCGAGAGGGGCCGGACACCCCCAAGGCTTCCCCCACCCGGCCGCTTTCCTTCGTTAACTGGAGTTCTCTGGAGCACCTCCAGATATCCTCCAGCAACTTCTTCGTCTTCAATATTACCTTCTCCGGCTTTTTCTTCGGATTGATGTGAAACAGCTTGATTGCCAGTTGATTGGGGGCGAAAAGGAGCTTCCCATCGTATTGGAACACCTTCCTCTTCGGCTTGTTCTCTGTTTTCTCGACCCCCCTCCTCTTCCTTACCTTCTTCGGTACCGATTGGATTCCGATTCCTGCCTTCCGCAATACGTCCGAGACCTTACACCTATAAGCTCAACGGAAAGGAGGTCTTTGAGTAATGGATGTTCTTGATGATGAGGAATTGAAAGAGTTTAAGCTGAAGTTAGAAGGAATACTTAAGGAGTTTTTGGATGAGGACAGGATAAAGGTCTATGATTACCTGAGAATAGTGGTTACCAGTTTCAATAAGCCAAGCAGGATGGCCTTTCTTAAGGGGAGCATAATCTACGTTAGCATTAAGGCAAGAAGGTATCCAGATTTCGTTTTAAGATTCATAAAAAAGTATTCATAAAAAGCTCACCAACTGTTTGCGGCGCTACAGCGAGAACCCTGGAGACCAGGTGAAGACTCCTGTTGCGAAGCTGTAGACTCCTACCTTCACCCACTCGTATTTGTCGCCGACCCTTTGGACGACCCAGAGTTCGTAGTCGGCACCGGCGAGGTCACCGGCCTTGTTGAGGATGACGGGCCCTATCGCGCCGTAATAGCTCCTCGCGACCTCGGGCATCACCTTCCTGATCAGGTCTGCATCGACCTTCTGGACCTGCAGCAGCGTCAGGGCGTAGACCCAGAGGATGTCGTATGCAGCGTAAGCATAAGAGTCAGGCTCCCTGCCCAGCTTCTGCTTGACGTAATCCCTCACCCTCTTCGACTTCTCGTTCTCTGACGGCGCGAAGATCGGGTTCACCCACTTGGTATCTGCAACGAACTTCGCCGCCTTCGGGTCCTCCAGGATCTCGGCCAGCTGCGCGGTGCCGTCGCTTCCGAACCACCTCACCTTCGCTAGGTCAGGATAGTCAGCAGCGGCGCTCATGAAGGCGACAGCTTCGCCGAAGGCGACGTACTCGATGAAGATCTTCTTCGGATCGACGCCCTGATCGATCAGCTTCTTCACCGTGTCAGCGAGGGCTGCTACCTCTGCAGAGAACTCACTCTTCTCGGGCGCATACCTGATCTCACCAGCTATGGTGAGTCCAAGCTTCCTAGCCTCATCGCTGGAGGTCCTGTGAAGGCCGTCGCCCCAGGCATCCCCTCTCCAGACGTAGATGATGTGGGTAGCACCCAGAGCCTTCGCAAGCCTCGGTCCGATCGGGCCCTGGATGGTGTCGTCTGGGCAGAACCTCAGGACGAAGTCGTCAGGTATCGCGAGGTCCGGCGCCGTCGAGGACTGGCTCACCAGCAATATCTTGTTGGCGTCCGCGTAGCTCTTGATCCTCCTGATCTCAGCGCTGGTCATAGGACCTACGATCAGCGTTATCCCCCTCGCGTGGAGGCTCTTCAGCTTTGCGTCAGCCGTCTCCGGCTTGGTCTCGGTGTCCTCGATTACCAGCTTGATGGTGAACCCGGCTCCTATTGTCTTCAGGTAGTCGTTAACCTCTTGAAGGGCCAGCTCCAGCGCAGTCCTGCTGTTCTCACCATACGAGGCGAGGTCGCCCGTCAGCGGAAGGAGCGCTCCTATTATTACCTCGCCCGTGAGACCGGCTGCGACAGTCCTCGTTACGGTTACAGTCGGTCCTGGCGCGGTCACGGTTACTGTGGCTCCACCAACCGTCACCCGCTCTGTCACCCTGACGGTCTCCGTCCTCGCAGGAGCCACAGCCGGCCCTAAAGCGAAGGCGCCTACCGCCAACCCTACAACCAGCAGCACCACCGCAAGCCCAGCGGCCGCAGCAGTCGAGATTCCGAACGCATTTCTTGCCGATCTCATCGCAATTGGATCCACTATTGACCGGTATTTAAGAAGTGCTCCCAATCTTCACAGTTTCGGTATAGAATCTGACCGGAATCAATTTTATAACGGGTCGATCAAGCTGGAGCTACGTGGTCGTCGACCCGCTGCTGAGGGACGCGGTGATCTACGCGAGCACCCTCTCGATGCTGAGC
>Ga0080007_1067475_pt1 | contig 10193 bp, 10 predicted proteins | sample OctOCTMetagenome_FD_69210 | JGI IMG/M metagenome (GOLD analysis project Ga0080007, IMG submission 69210) | Hot spring and microbial mat streamer communities from Octopus Spring Streamers, Yellowstone National Park, USA - OCT_B (SPADES... | ecosystem: Environmental > Aquatic > Thermal springs >...
AGAGGAGGAGGCCCTTGTGTCTAACGGGTATCTGCATCTCCGTCGTAGCGGGCTCAGGCACCGGAGGCGGCTGTGTGGGTACCTCTGCGGGGGGCGCCTCCCGTGGGGGCGCGCTGTGGGGTTGGAGTTGCGGTGGAGACAGCTGTGACGTGCGCCAGTCCTCTCTCATGTCCGCCGCGCCGGCGTCGTGCTCCAGCCTCTCGCCGCAGAGCATGCTCGGCCTATAGAGGCACTCGGCCCAGTCGGGTTTGTCGCTCATGCCGCCTCCTTCAGCGCGGGGTCTAGCGGGATCTTGACGTGGTACTTCAGATCGCGGGGAGATACATAAAGCAGGCCCATCGCATACGGCTTGCTTCCGGCGGAGGCGGCGCCGCCTGTCGTCTCTCTAGGCGTTGTGGCTGAGCGGAGGTACTCGTAGTCGTGCCTGTCCAGCACCAAGACCTCAAGACTTCTCCGTAAGGCTCTTGTTGTTCCGCCCAGCTGGAGGACGAAGCCGGCGTTCTCTATTACGTCCTCCGCCACGTGTCGAGCCAACTGCGCAACTAGCCAGAGGGCGAATCCGTACTTGCGGCCGCCCATGCTCAACTGCCTTATGAGGGTGAGGATGGTGTTGGTGACCAGCCCCGTCTCGGTCACCCTCGCGCTGTGTAGCAGTAGCGCCGCCTCGTCTACGACAATTAGCGTCTCCACCCGCTCTGCCTGAGGCCTGGCGCCCCACCGCGAGAGATACCACAGCAGTATCAGCGAGACGAAGAAGGCCTGCGCCGCCGAGTCGTGCTTCAGCGGGCGCAGATCCCACACCACGTGTCCCGCCGCGCCGGTTACGTGGACCTCCTCCGGCTCCTCGACGCCTGCCGCCTTGGCCACGGCCTTCACCGCCGCCGCCACGTCCGCGGCGCCGTCTGCGCCGTGCGGCACGAGGCCGAACTCCATTAAGAGCATGTGGAGGTATCTGCTGTTTTGTAGCTCTCTGATAGGCGGGATGTACTTCGGCACCTCGTAGACGTCGGCGCCGATTTGCCTAGCCAGCTGGATGTAGTCGCCGTGGGGGTCTACGACGGCGATTTTGAGATCCTCATGCGACTCAACAAGCCGCATCAGCAACGTCGCCACGGCCCAGCTCTTCCCCATACCGCTCGGGCCTAGAATCACCGAATGTGCCACGGGCATGGAGTCTATGTCTACCTCCACCGGCCGGTTGAATCTGTCGTAGCCGACCAGCAGCCTCCTCCCCGAAGACATCAACCTGCCGCCGTAGAATATCGGTGCCCTAGCCAAGTCGTGCGTCAGAGCCTTGGTCATGTATGAGCCGCTGGGCGTCCAGAACAGCACGTTGGCCAACACATCGCGGCGGATCTCCAGCTGGGTGGCTAGCTCTTGACTGCCGAATATCTGCATGTAGATAGGCCGCTCGTCGTGCTTCAGCATCCGCTCCAGCAGTTGCGAGGTCTTGTGCAGCCTGACCACTACGCCGCGCTTCTCCGAGATGCTTTCGTAGGCTTTGCCGAACTCCTTTTCAACGCTTTGCTCCGGCCTCGGCGTGAAGACGGCGGCCCACTTCTTCATTTTGGCGATGGCGCTTGCCTCTGCCGACGCGTAGAGCTCCAGCGTCTGCCGCGCCGTGCCGATGTCCCGCTTCGTGCCCATTGTCTCGAAGGCAAGCTCCATGTCTGCCTGGCGGTACCACCTACGCACGTTCCGGCCGTGGTACAGCAACAAGGCGCCCACTAGGAAGAAGGCCGGGTTGAAGAGGGCAAGGACAAGCGGCGCCGCGGCGGCGTAGTAAAGCCAGCGGTCCGGCACCACCTTCAGAGACACCCACGTCGTGGGGTGCAGGACGAAGTATGTGCGGAGCACGGACTCGACGTGGGCGATGCGGGATTCATCCGGCGCCTTAGCTGTGTACCTGACAAACCGCTCGTTCCCCAGCTGAACCACCGCCAGATGCTCCCCGGGCTGGAGCGCCAGCGAGGCGTACATCTCGTGGAGGGTCTGAGCCGCAGATATGCCGAATTCTGAACGCGTCGGCTCAGCCTTCCAGAGGATGTGGTAAATCCTCCGGCGGGGGTCAAAGGCGGCTACGTAGCCGCCTATCCGCACCTTCTCCCTGTAAGGCTCAAGAGGCCATTTCATGGAGTACAGCCACAGCAGTAGCCACTCCCCCCACAGCGCCGTTGTTGCAACTGCCATAAGGGCCGTGAGGGGATGCGGCGCGAGGAGCGCCGCGGCGAGGGCGAAGAGCGCGGCGTAGATGTAGATGCGGGGCCTTCTCATTGCCTCAGCAACTTAGCCACCTCCTCCCTCTTGCCGGCGTAGAGGAGCGTGATCACTATCTCCACGTCTGCGCCGATCCGCTCCGCCTCCCTAACCAGCTGGAGGTCGCCCTCCCTGCCCGCCAGTCTGAAGTGCACAAGCATGCGGTAGCACCCCCGGCTGTCGGCGCAGGCCTTAGACAGCTCCCAGAGGTCTTTAAACAGCGGCTTAACGCCGTGCATCTTAAGCGCATCCCAAATCGACACCTCGTAGATCTCAGCCTCCACGTCCTTCTTGTATTTCCTCTCCGCCGAAATGATGTCTTTGAACTTCTCCCGCGCCTTCCACGCCCTCTTCTCCTCCTCTTTTCTCTTCTTCTCCAGCGCCTCCATCTCTCTTTTTTGTTTTTCGAGGATGTAGTAGTAGGGGTATCTCTGTATTTGACGTCTCCACTTCATCGCCTCGCCTCCTTCTTCACAATCTTCTCCAGCTCTTTCATGAGTGTGAAGAACTGCCGTCGCCACTCTCCGTGTCGGGGGGCCTTGGGCGAGTGCGCCAAAACCGGCGGGATCCTCCGGGCGTAGGCCCTAGCCACGACGGGAGAGTAGGGCAGGGTGACTGTTGCGGCGGCGTCTTTGTAGTTGACTGCCTTCTCCTCAGCCATGTTTAGGACAAACAACGGGTATTTTGCGTCGGCTTTGAATTCGTTGATGAATTCTAGGCCGGGTGGGTCGGCGACTATTATGGCGATGTCGAGGCGCGGCGTCTTGCTCACAGGAGGGAGGTCTATTACGGCGGCGTCTAGCCTCATCTCCTCCAGCGCCTTCAGCCCCTCCACCAGCCTATCTGGACTGCGCACCACCGCCACCGGCACCTCCTCCCTCCCCGCGTGGATTCCCTCGGCGGCGTCCACCCCCATCAACCGCGCCGCCATAGGCACAGGCGAGGCGTCGATGAGGCCGGCGGCGGCTACGGCCGCTGTCATGTACAAAACTGTAGAGGAGGCGAGGACGGTCTTCCCCGTCCCGCCCTTGACAAAACAAAAACCTATTTTTATCATTTCTTTAGTAGTAGAAGGGCTACCCTTAGGAAGGGGTCGTCTCTGCGCTGGAGTAGCGCCATCAGCAACACCTCCCGGTCTATGCACGTGGCCAGCTTCAGCGCCACGTCTTCAGGCGCCTTGGCCAAGGCCTGTATCAGATGCTCCTCCCACCCCATCTGATCCCCCACGTGCCGAGGCGCGGGGGCCGGGGGCTGAGGGACAGCCGGCTCTGCGCCCCGAAGGAGCTGAGGCGCCTGCGGCGCCGCCTCCGGCTCGTTGAGTTTGAGGGGTGTGCGCGCGCTCTGAGGCGGCTGAGGAGGCGCCTCCTCCGGCTCGTTGTTGTTGTCGTAGTTCTCGAGGATGTTTACCAGTCCTTTTTTGATTTTGAGCATATGGCCCCCGGTGGGGGGCCGGAAAAACCCTAACTCCGCCTACCTGATGTACAGCAGGCCGTTGGCTGTGGAGCCGATCCTCAGCACTCCTTCCGTCTTTTCTATGCTGACGGAGGAGCGGGGGATCTTCAGCCCGCATGATAGGTAGACGTACTGCGGGTCGGCGGTGTATCTAAACCTGCCCCACACCACAAGCTCGCTCCCCGGGTTCTTCAAGACAGCCTCAGCCGCCTTGCACACCGCCGGCGATGAGGTATACGACAGCCCGAAGAAGGCCGCAAGCGCTGTAACGGCCATCAGCATCACTGCCGCGAGGTCTAGATACTCCTCGATCATGGCTTGAACCGGCAGTAGAGGCTCAGCGCCTTGTAGGCCAGGCCTGGGTAGGCGTTTATCACGCCCGAGGTGGCGCATGCGGCGAGTCCAGTCACGCGGTATACGGCGGAGGGGTCTCCCGCCTCTGCGTATTTATACGCCTCCGGCCAGTAGAGAAACACCGCAGACAAATCGGTCTTGCGCACCTCAACGGGCTTGACGAACACCATGGCCGCCACAGCCAGGGCGAATATGACCGGTATGAACACGAGTTCGAGTCTCATGAAAATTCTGAATGTAGATAGGGGAAAAACCTTAGGGGTTTGGAAAAATCAGCAGTTTACGACCACCAGCCTCACCTTGACGCCTGACGCCTCGGCCTCGGTGGTTTCGGGTCTGAAGTCTGTGCCGGAGCGGCAGGTGGCGGCGTAGTGGGTTATTACATTGCCTTCCACCCACGGCATGACCAGCACGCAGTTGGTGAAGGCGATCGTGGCGTTGCTCCGTGTGTAGGTCTTGCCGAGCAAGTCTCGGATCGACGGCGGGCACTGGCCCAGGCCCAAGACGTAGACCGGTATGGCTGTTGCCCCGGGGCCGGCTCTGTCGGTGAGCACCCACATGCCGTTTATGTACGTGTAGTTGGCGGGGTACAGCCCCACAGCCACAGGCGTGTCTAGGTGAGCCGCCTTCCCCGCCGCTATAGACGCCGCCGCGGATATGAGAGGCGCTTGACTTGAGTTGAACACGCCCAACACGGCCGCGGCCACTGCGGCTGTGGCGGCCACAGCCGCGACGGCGGCGAGGAGGTACCTAAAGGTCAGCATCTCCGCACGACGTCTAAAACGCTTCTGGCACCCTTGGGGTATCCTACAACGTCGGCCCAGGTCTTAAACAGAAGCGCAGTCTCGGGACGCCAGATGGTGACCGCGTCGCCGGGCCTCGCGGCCAGCTCCTGCTCTACAAGCGGCAGGACGAGGACGGGGTCCCAGGGGAACAACCTGGAGGCGTTGACCAAGAGGCATCTTCCGCCAGCCTCTCCTATCTTGACCCACGTCCCGTTGCGCTGGGCGTAGAAGGCGAAGCCGGCCACGGGGCCGTCTGCCTTGACCTTCACGAGACCTCTCCACGGGTCGGCCAGCTCAATTCTTGGCTTGGCGAAGCTGTTCATAAAATTGAGCCTTGCCCACAGCTCAGCCTCACCCCAGTAGTCCATGGCGGCTGAAAGTTGCGCCACGTAGTCCGCCTCCCCTAACAGCGACCCTGCCTTCACGGACGCAGAGACACACGAAAACTGCGTCTGTCTTCCCCCCTCGCCGAAGGCGTTCACCCCGTGGAAATACGGAACGCCGCCGAGGTAGAAGTACAGTGTGATGTCGAGGCGTGGTGCGTTGAAATATAAAGGCGTCTCCGTCATGGTCTTGATTCTGTACGAGACGTCGTTAGACGCAAAGAAGACGAAGTGGTGACGTCCCTTGTCGTCCTCCACGATGACACGTATAGGCCCGGTCCAGTTCACCGGCGTGACGTAAACCCCGCCGGCATCCACATAAAGCGGCTGACAAGGCGGAAGCGGCGTGTATCCGCGGTGCCAGCCGGGCCCTATGTAGACTGCGTCGAGGAAGTCCCACCTCTTCGCAACTTCGTGAAGCTTGTAGCTCCTAACCCATCTATACTCCACGCCGCCTCTGCCTCTGCTCACCACGTATCCCATCTCCACATAGATCTTGACAGTTGTCTGCTTGGGCCTGCCTAGGTACATCAAGAGGAACGAGTAGCCGGCGCCCGGCAACGCCAAGTCGACGGCGGGGCCAAGAGCCGGACCCCAAAGCGCCGGCCTAAAGTCGACACATATCAACGAGTTGCACACAGTAGTCGGCACTATGTACAAAGCCCAAGATGTGGAGTTAGACACCATAGAAGCCACGCCGAGAGGCAGGGCGTCGGTGAAGCCAGGCGGCCTGTTGTCCCCCGCCACCGCCTCAAACACATAGTTGTAGAAGTCTCCATGTGCGGTTTGGTGGTAAAGCCGCCCGTAACTCGTAGAGGTGTATCTGTATTCCGGATCTCTGTATACAGACCCCAGCATGGACACGTGGTGAGGCACCGCCGTGATGCAACTTGCTCCTATATCCCAGTCGCCTGTCTGGGCGTTAAACCCCCAGATCCTGAGGTGGTATCGATACCAGTGGTAGAGCACCGGGTCGCCGGCGACGACGTTCATGAAGTCTTTAAAGCCTTGGCACGGGTTGAAGTGGCTAGCCGCCAACCAGTCAACCAGCTCTATTTTGCTGATGGGCCACTGACTGCCCGGCCTGCCTACGCGCGAGTAGCCCGTCCACGTTCCGTTTACCTTGGTAAAGACGTTTTGCGAGTGGGTGCTGTGGAGGAGCTGGCTCGGCCACTGTCTGCAGGGGTCTGGCGGCGCATACCAAGCCGTCGTTACGGCTCTAAATCCCTCATCTACTGCGGCGGCGAAGCCCGACCACTTGATGCCTGCTGTAGGCCAGTCTCTTCTCTGGGCGTCGTATTTCAGCTTAGCCTTTTCGCCAGCCTCCTCGTAGTGTTCTTCTAGAAGCCTCCCCTCTTGGTCTGCGGCGCGTAGGTAAGTGCCGGGGTAGGAGTTTATCCAGATGCCGCCGCGTGCGTCGAGGCGCCACAACACGGCGGCGTGGAGATACGCAACAGAGCCCAGAGGCATGTGGACTTCGACGGGCGTTCTTCCTATCAGCGCGACTCCGCCGCCCCCCAGCGACTGGAGCGGATCCAGCGCCAATGCAACATACGGCGTTAGGATAAACGGCGTCTTGTAGGCAACCGCCGCGAGCGTCCAGTTCCACATCCACCCGTCGCCGACCCACGTGGCGTTGCCCTCCCGGCCTATGATAAACCCCTCAGGAGGAACTACTCTAAGCCTTGGATCAGCGCCTCTGGGGACTGCGACAACACGTGATATGTACAGCGGGACCGGCTTCGGCGGTCTGGCCTCCACATGCCACCACTTGGTGGGGACGGCAAGCACGTTGACGGTGATCTGCGTCCTAAACGATAAGCCCCCCGACGGCATGCTGTATATGCCCCACGAGCCCGCCTCGTCTGTAGACACGGCGGCGGTGTCTCCGGGGAAGTTTCCGAGTGCTCGACTGTCTGTGTAGTACAGCGGAGAGGGTATCACGGCCTCTACTCCGTATCTCTCAACCTTGTCGCCCGGCCTCTTCCCGTTTATCACAAGAGCTCTCCAAAGCTCTGGAGACGATGCCCGCGTCACCTTGTTCTCGCCCTCGATAGGCGTGCAACTTGGCCACGTAGATGTGGTCGGCAGCTGAGCACAGAGCGGGCTGTGCCCGACTTTATCCGGCCTCAGGGAGACGTACAGAGTTTTGGTTTCTGAGCGCGAGACCGCGTTGGTGGGTACTGTGAAGGTTATGGTGGAGGTCTCACGGGGCGACGCGGCGTCGACCAGCCAGTAGTACCGTGTCTCAGTCCACCTCCATTCTCCGTATCTAAGCGTGGCGGTGCATACGTACCGCGTCAGCGTCCACGGCCCCGGCTTCCAGTACTCCACCGTGACGCTGTAGGTTAAGTCTCTCTCCCACTCTCCGCTGAATACGTGCTGTGCCATGTATATCCGCGTGGTGTTGTGAAACGACGTATCCCAGACTTCGACCTTCGGGGCGTTTGTAAAGAAATAGAATCGGCCGCCATCTCCCATTACGGGACCGACTGCGCTGAAGTGGAATGTAATTGATACGCCTTGGGTTGTGTCCACGTTGCCTTCCCATATCTTTTCACACGTCACGTTTTCGACGGTGGTCTGCGCCCACACAAGCGCCGCTAATGCCAGGACTAGGATTAGGCGTAGCATGGAAGAGGCAGGCCGCCTGTGGAAAAACCTTAACGAGGTGGGGGAGGATCAATTACAGGAATGTTAGTTCCTTGTAATTAGGACGACGCAGACGCGATCTGCTCTGGACAGGTTAGCGGCAGTTTTAATGGGTAGTCCACGAGCATGACGTAAAGCGCCGCCGCCGGCGCGGCGGCGTAGAGCGTCGTTGAGCCGCTGGCGGCGTTGTGGACGAGGGCCCACTCGACCTTGACGTAGTCCACAAGATCGTCATCTGCGCCCACCCTGGGGTCTAGGCCTGCGGCGGGTGGCCTGCCCCACGCCCTGTAGTAGCCGTACAGCCAGCTGTAGTACTGGGTGAGGTTGCGCGGCACTACGGCGTAGACTTCAAGCCATGGCAGTGGGTCGAGGGAATGCCTAAGCTCAACCTCGTAGAGCACGGCAGGCTCGCCCCGTGGAAGCGCTATATATCTGCACCTCGTCACGTTTAGATAGATCTGGTAAACTACATTCCCCCCGGCTCTCTCCAGCCTGTAGCCCACCGGCAGATGCACCGGGAACTCCACCCACTGTCCCGTGCCGTAGTCGTACGCCGCGGCGTTGGCCCCTGCCGCCCTCACCACGTTGACAGAGGTGCGGAAAAGCGTAGAGTCCACCCTCGGAAACGAGGAGAGGTTGCTGGCCAGCCACTTCTTGGCGCCGTAGAGCTGGTCTGCCAGGTTCACTGTCGTGAAATTGGGCGCATGCGCCGCGGCGTAGAGCACCACAAAGGCCACGACGGCCAGCGCAGTTAGGCCGTACGCCAGCGACCACATGTCAGCTCCAGAGACACTCCTTCGCGAAGGACGCCACGGCGTTCACGGCGGAATCCTCCGACTCGAACCACACGGTGGTCGCAAACCAGTTGACCGTGTAGCTGATGAGCATAGGCCCTTCTTTGTTCCACGCCCATATCAGCGTCCTGCCGCTAGCCGGATCGGACACATACACCTCATGCCAGCGCCACCCCCACGAGCGGACGTGGGTGAGGACGATGTTTGTCTGGGTGAAGGTGAGGCGCCAAACCTCCTTCCAGTACAGCATGTCGTGCGTCCAACCGCTGGAGTCCTCTTCCCAGGCTAGGAGGAAGTCGGCGAAGGCGTCTGCGGGGCGTGCCGCGTACAGAGGCCACCAGTAGGGGTCTGCGTATACAGTCACGTAGCTGTATCCCCTCTTCCAGTAGCTGGTGAGGTCGAAGATTTTGAGCGTTGTGGAGGGCCGGAGGTCTTGCGTGTTGTTTGACGTGAACACCTGCGCCCTGACTAGGTCTGAGATGCGGATTTGAGCTGTTAAGGTGTGCCACTGGTCGAGGAGCGGCGGCGCGTGTATACGCACGCGGTAGACGCCCGCCTTCGAGACGGAAAAAGATGCGGAGCCGGGTACCGCGCTGGCGCGCGAGGCCACAAGCTGTCCCTCCTCGTCGTACACATATACAGTAGCGTAGCCCGTGCCTCCGTCGAAATTGATGGTGACCCCGCAACCACTTGTCGCGTCCGTGCTGACGTAGACGTAGACGAGAGGCTGATCCGGCCCCGGGAAGTCTGAGATGTTTAAGACGTCGCGGCCGAACTTCGGCGGCGTGTTGCTACACGACGCGTACGCTATTCCGTTGATCACCCAGAGGTACATGGCTGAGCCGCACGCGGCGCTCTCCCCTACCGACAGAGGCCTTCCGTCTACGTAGGCCCATCCGTACCTCGCCACCTCCCTCGCGCCTAGGTAAAGCGCGGCGTAGTCGCCGTACTGCCGAATCCAGTACCCACCCGTCAGCTTAAACGCGCAGTCCGAGCAGGCGGGCACCGGCGTAACGGCCTCCCCCGCGGGGAACAGAGACGCGATTACGGCGGCGGCGAGGGCCGCAAGACCAGCGAAGATTAGGATATCCCTAAGGGCGATCATGGCGTCCCCGGACAGCTGTACTGCACCAGAAGCCACCTGCCTCTGGAGGTAAGCCCCACGGGGACGCAGTTTTCCTCCACCTCTGTGTCAAACGGCGGCGGGCACCAGAGGCCTGTGTAGGGGTCGGGCCCGATCCTCACGGGGGCGCTTGTGTATCTGGTGCAGTTGTAGCCGCCGGGGTAGACCGTGAAGACGGCCGCGAGGGTGCCGGGAACCTCCGCCGCCCTTCTGAAGGCCTCTACGTCACTTCCGGCGTACTCCACGGCGTAGAGTCTGCCCATGTGGCTGTAGACGTAGACCTTTACAGTAGGCGCGTCCTTTGAAGGCGCCGCCGGCACTTCGACTGTTTTCGACGGTAGGAACGGCTTGAGCGTCGCCGCTACCATTACGAACAGCGCCGCGAGGGCGGTTG
>Ga0080007_1068844_pt1 | contig 10191 bp, 9 predicted proteins | sample OctOCTMetagenome_FD_69210 | JGI IMG/M metagenome (GOLD analysis project Ga0080007, IMG submission 69210) | Hot spring and microbial mat streamer communities from Octopus Spring Streamers, Yellowstone National Park, USA - OCT_B (SPADES... | ecosystem: Environmental > Aquatic > Thermal springs >...
CGTAGACAGCCTCAGGCTTAGTGGCTATAGGGCTAACTATAATCTCCCTCTTATCAAAATCAGCAATCAAAGCCATAAGCATCCCAGGCTCGACACCAAGAGCCTCCCTAACAGCCTGGGGGATCGTTATCCTACCCTTAGAGTCGACCTTAACAACATCAGACAGCCTAGCCACCCCAGCCCACCTCACCACCTGAAACCTACACAACCAAAGATTTTAAGCGTAAACAATGGGAAACACAGAAAACAAAACTCCCACCAAAACCCTCCGATACCTATGTAACCGGGAGCTCCATCCCCATAGCTACTCATATCGGATGGAGTGGAGACCCTGCAGTGGCATAGCTCCTAACCCTGTGGGCACCCCCTAATGCTAGCCTTCTACCACTTGTTCATGGTAACCTTCCGTTGGGGTTCTTGAGGCCGTCTGGATGGGGGTGTGTCATCCTGTCTTACAGCTATATTGTTATCTGCATGCTTCTATTGTTTGTATCATCTGTCTTGGGTTGTCTTGTATCTCCACTATTTTTCCTAGCTCCATCCTTATTAGTGTTTTCGAGTTCTCTACCAGAGCTCTTGGCATTATGTGTGTTGCCACTACCACTGTTGTCTTGGACGCTCTCTCTACGAGCATCCTCGTCACTGTTTCTACTGTAGCGCTGTCCAGTCCTTGGAATGGCTCGTCTAGCATTAGCACCTCCGGGTTTCCTGTTAGTGCTAGTAGTAGTAGGCATCTCCTCCTCATCCCCGTGCTGTATGTCCCATAGGGTCTGCTCCAGTAACCTCTAACCCCTATTGCCTCAGCTAACCCTCTAACATCGCCCCAGTTGTAGCCCCATATGTTGGCTTGTAGTCTCGCCATGTCGAGGCAGGGGTTCCAAGGTGGTATGTTGACTCTATCGAGTAGGGCTTTAAGCCTCCCCGAGAGCCTTCTAGAATCCCTCCAGGGGTCCAGGCCTAGGATCCTGGCGTAGCCTGAGCTAGGCCTCTCAGCACCAGCTAGTATTGATAGTAGTGTGCTCTTACCACTACCATTAGGGCCCACCACTATGGTTAAACCACTACCCTCGATATCGAAGCTAACGTTATCCAAGGCCACTGTGAAGAGGTACCTTTTAGTCAAACCCCTAACCTCGATTACAGGCACTCACCTCTCACCCCTAACCAAACCCACTATGATCAAGGCCGTTAAGACTAGGAGGTTTAAGGCTATGAGAGCTGATAGGATGGTCCTAACGGTAGCCTCCGTCTGGGCGACCTGGTATACAGCTATAACACCGTTAACACGAGGAGCCCCCTCCAGGGCTCTGGAGTAGACGACGAACTCGTAGAAACCAGGTCTTGGGGCTTTAAGCTCGAAGGACCCCCTGAAGGGGCCTCTAAGCGTCTCGTTGAAGATAACCCCGCCATCGGCCTTAGTGTAGACTAGAACCTGGGCTACAGCGCCAGGCGGGACATACAGTGTTATGTTAAAGTAGCCCTCTATTAAAATCTCGCGTAGGCGGGTTACATGGGGCATAGTGTCTACAGGGAATGGTGCTGATCGGTTTACATTATAGGGGGAGTTATCCCTAGAGTACACCCCAGCCCACAGGAATGCTAGCACTATGAGCGTTAGAAGCGTGATTGATGGGATCCTAAGGCTCATCTCAGACTAGACCTCCATAGTAGCAACGCTATGGTTAACACGATAACAGCTAGGAGAACCCCAGCTAGGATGGAGCTCCTGACAAGGGGATCCCACACACTCCCCCTCTCCCCTCCCCATATTAGCTCTTTAAGAACTCTATCATAGTTTGTAAATGATATGATGAGGAAGGATACGACTATAGATGCAGCTAAGCCTCTAAACGTAGACCTAAGGATGGCTATTATCACGAGGGGGATTGCTAGGGATAGGAGTGTGATTGCAACAGTGAGGGATAGAGCTGTTAGGATGAAGCTCGGGTACGTTAAAAGGTATACCTCGCGGAGAGCGAACGCTACTAGGGCTGCCAAGGCTATTGTCGCAACGTAGACCAACAGGGGGATGGCCATGCACACAGCTGTGTAAACGCGGTTTGGCAGGCTCATTACGCTGTAGAGTAGAGTGAAACCCTGCTCCCTACCATAGCTGATAGCGTATGCAACTAGGATAGCAGAGGTTACCAGGAGAAGGGGGAACACTCTCATAAGCACCCCGCCGAACAAGTCGACGTACAGAACTGCAGAGATGATTGGATCTCTAAGCCCAGCCTCGACTAACCGCAACATCTCGGGGAAATCAACCCTTTGAGTGCCCACGCCATTCACCAAGATTGGAGTGCTCACTATGAGGTAAGCAATATAACCCCCAATACCGGCTGAGAGGATAGCCGCAAACGGATCCCTCAAAACATCCATTATTAAAGGCGTTAACCTCACCTCTGTCTCACCAGGATCCTGTATGCTATTGCTGCCACTATTGTAAGGCTTAGAGCTGCTAGTGCTATGGTTAGGAGCTCTACCGCTATGAGCCCCTCTTGCCCCCTGGCTTTACCGTCTACGGCTTGCGTTATCGCTCCCGGTGGTATGGCTGGCATTATGGGTGCTGGTTGCGTGGCTGGTGTTTCAGGGGGTTTGGTTGCTGGTCTTGGTTGTGTAGCTGGAGTTGTTACTCCCGGTGGTGTTGCCGGGGTTTCAGTTGGGCTTGTGGTTGTCCAGGCTACCTCCACCGGGGTCGTTGTTGGTGTCGCTTGTGTCTCCACGGGCGCTGTTGCCGTAGGCGTAGCCTCCGGGGGTTTCGGTGTCTCGGTCGCAGTGGTTGTAGGCGTAGTCCTAGCCTCCTCCCGCCTAAGATCAACCAGTACAAACCACCAGCAACCTTCGAATCCAGTGATCTTAGCTGATAGGGGTATCACGTAGCTCAAAGGATCAAAAGCGGAAAAGAATTCTTGCATGAGCTCGAAAGCCACGCCAGTACTAACATCGTAGGTTGCGCCAAGAGTGATAGGGACAGAGGCGATACCTTGTATTCGAATAGCTCTTAACACCTTTCTACCGGTGAGCTCGTCTATGAAGGAGTATGTAGCATCGTGTATTGCAAGAACTGTATCTGCTGATGCCGTTGTTTGGAGGGTTGTGCCTCCTCCAAGTAGTCTTTCAGCTACGACTCCCATCTTCTCCTTTATGTAGGTGTAGTACCCTCCTATTAAGCGGACGGAGCTTTCAACCCATTTCTTGCTTAGTGTTATTCTTAGATCTGCTTCTTTGAACTCTGTGCCCTTGAACCTCCTGTATAGTATTACGTCTGTTAGTTCTACCTTTGATTCTTCGTATAGCTCGTGTGGCATTAGGAAGAATGGCCATCTCCCGGCATACTCCCCCCTATAGTACATTGTTCTATCCTGTGCTGATACTTGCACGACTTCTTCTACTACACCGTAGCCTAGGGTTTCTCTCCCAGCGCTTAGGGTTAGGTTGACGCCTAGTATTACTGTGTAGTGGCTGCCATTAAATCCAACGACATGCCACCATAGTGTTGTGTTGAACGATACTACGCCCTCCATCGATAGATGTTCGAGTCTGCGTGTAAATGCGAATAGTGGTATGTCGTACTCGCTGTTCCCGGGGTCGAAGTCCCTGAGCTTCCCGGCAAACTCTATAGCCTCTCTGAGGAATAGCCTGCTATCTGCGTCTAGCTTGCTGGTATCAACGTGTTTGCTAAGCTGTTCTACGGCCTTTGTTATGTTTGCTAGGACTTCTGGGTATTTGTAGAAGAATGCTGCTGACGGGGCTATAGCGTATGCAAGCTTCCCCACATCCCTGGTTAACCACTCCCACTTAGGCGGGCACACATATGTAGCTTTAACACCAACAAGGCCAGCCGGATCAACCGTGGAGCTATGAGACCTAGGCGTTGTAAGACCTGCTATCAGCAGCAGGCATACAATGAAGCCCGCGGAGACAACCAGAGTAAACCTGGAGACCACAAGAGGACACCCCTGATACTAAAAACGGTGGGGAGGTTATAAAAACTAGTGATTGATTTATGTGGCTCCACACGGAGGAGCCTTCACTGCAGCTGTAACGTAATCCCAATGATCTCGACGACCATCGCCATCAGTATCAATACCCATTATGGTTACGGAGTAAAACACGTCACCAGCACAACCATTCTCTTCATACAACCCAAATTTGAATACTGACGCAAATGGCGCGTTCGTAGAGCCACCACCATCAGGTATAGTCAAATAGAAGTTACCATCACTAGGCACAAAGAAACATCCATAAGCCCACGCTAAAATATAGTACCAATAGCCACCCGCATAGCCAATTTTAGAATTCGAACTCGAATAACAATAGGCTTGATAGGCTTGAGCTTGCCCCACTAGGCTTGCTATCACTACCATTGATAGTGTTAATGATAGGAAAGCTTTTAACCAAAAACCACACAATAACTAAAAGTAGAGGGTGGATGGGGGATGAACAGGCTATTCAGTGGTTTTTGGTTAAAAGCTTTCCTATCATTAACACTATCAATGGTAGTGATAGCAAGCCTAGTGGGGGGTTGATTTGCTCGAATCAATGTGCTTTTCTAGGGCTACGTTTTAGGGTTGGAGCTTGGAAAGCTACTGTCCGGGTATCGGGTTTTTAGGATGTTTAATGGGGGTTGAGGGTGATTTTAGGGGCTGGGTTTGAGCGTGTTCGTGGTTGCTGGCTTCCCCTTGGGTTTTAAACGTTGGGGTTGTTGTGGGTTAGCTTACCTACCTAGGGATCTCTTTGGGTTTCATGGGGTGTTTCTTGGATGCTGTGGTGGGGTGGATGATGGGAGTACATAAGCGTTTGTGTGGAGTCTTAAGGGATTGGGGGTCGTAGGGTGTGGTCTTTGCCTGTTTCGGGGGAGGAGGTTGGTATCCTACGTGAGGTTTCTAGGGGGTGGCCTGAGGTTTTCGAGTTACATGTTAAGCTTAGCGTTGGCAGCGAGCTTGACGAGAGGAGCGTGGGGTGGTTGGAGGAGCTCTCCAGGGCTTGTGGCTGGGATTTAGGGGATGTGGTTGAGGAGGTCGGGAATCTCAACGTCGACCCCTCAGAGCGCGTCTACAGGTATGGGCTGTTATAAAACTATTATGTTAGAGTTCTAGATAAACAGCCTGCCTCGAGCGTAGAGTGGGCAGATGGGGGGCTGTCGTGGTCGTAGTCCTAGAGTGGACTTTGCCTGACTACAGCTTAAACGGCTGCCTAGCACGTGGGCTGGTGGTGTTAAGAGGTGTTACACTAGGTTAGCTGTTGAACTGCGATTAATCCCAGTTAGCCTGGTGGATCCAGTCGACCCTCCTAGGAGCTCTAGCTGGGGGTGACACCTGGGGCTGTAAGGGGGTTTCCTCATGTCCCCTATCTAGGCTGGGGTAGGGGGCTCTTTGGTCTTAGGTTGTCTTAGCGCACCGTGCCTTACCAGGGTTTCGTATAACACCTTAGGGTCTCTTGAGTAGAACCTTAGTCCGATCGTGGAGCCCGACTCTCCTCTACAGACTATCTCTACGAAGCCCCTCTCGTAGTTCACCTCAAGCGTGATGCCCGGGTTTAGGGGGAATTGTATGAACTTCCATAGTGGTGGCCACCTATACCTATAGGCTATCCCCTGTGTCACCACATAGTACTCTTCAGGTGTGTACGTGACTGTTATTGGAGTTGGCCCCAAGACCCTACCAATTATCAGGCCGAGGAGGAACAATGCCAGGAAGAACCCTCCCCATACCGCTAGGTACGCTAGAACCCTTGCCAGGAAGGGGCTCCCGGTAAGCTCCTCCAGCACCCTAATGACATGCGGTAGGATATGGAAGATTACCAGCATGCTACCAATAGTGAATACCACCACCAGTAAGAGTGTGAGGGCTACGAGTCTAAGGTCAGACTCCCTCCTCGCCCTCTCCTCCTCTTCAGCGGCAGCACCTGGATCCCTTGATTTAAGGGCCCCCAAATCCCTCTCCCATAACAGTTTTACGCCACCAACATCACGTGATAGCATGTACCTCCCGAAGGGGTCTGATAGGAAGAAGTAGGGGCCGTAGCTGATTGCAAAGTAGACTGCAAGTATGAGCACCATAACGTAGGATCCCAGTGACTCCCCCTCTCTGGAGATATCTAGGAGGGCTGAGAGCACAGCTCCTACCACGAGGAACACTAGTAGCGAGGCGAGGCTCCCTAACCTGCTGCTCTCACCACACGGCAAGAGGGGCTCCCTGGGGGTTTGCTTGGAGGCTTTCCCTATAAATCTACATGTTAACTCCCCGGTTTACGTCCTGCTAGTGCCATCCACGCCGCGTACACCCGCAGGTCTTATGATCTCTAAGGTTGTGTTTTTAAGGGCCTGACATTACGTTTTGGAGAGGTGTTTGGGGTGCGAAAGCTTTATAGGGTTTACTATAACACTTATAGTGATGAGCTGCATAGGCGGGTTGTGGAGGAGCTCTCCCGTAGGTTTGGGGTGAGGGTTATTGATTATGGGAGCCGTGTAGCGGTTGGGTTTAGGTTCTTGGAGGTCTTCTTAGAGGAGCCTGGGTTGGAGGAGGAGATTAGGTCTATTGTGTCCTCTGTGATAGGCGATGTTAGGGTTAAGGTGGACTGGATTGATACTGGGAGGTGATTTTAGGTGAAGGTTGTAGACTACCTGTCCAAGCTTGAGTACAACCAGTTCAGGGTGGAGGAGTGGGTTAAGAGCTTCTGGGAGAGGGAGAGTGTGTACAAGCTTGTTAAAGCTAAATCTGCCACCTCTACCAGGAAGTTCTACTTCCTAGATGGGCCTCCTTACGCCTCTGCTAAGTCCATACATCCTGGTACTGCTTGGAATAAGGTTGTGAAGGATATAGTGTTAAGGTATCATAGGATGGCTGGGTACAATGTTTGGGATAAGCCTGGCTACGATACTCACGGCCTGCCTATAGAGGTTAAGATAGAGCAGAGTCTGGGGCTTCAGGTTAAGAAGGATATATACGAGAGGGTTGGTGTGGAGAAGTTTATAGAGTATTGTAAGGCTTTCGTAGATGAGAACATGGAGGCTATGAGTAGGCAGTTTAGAGAGATAGGGGTCTTCATGGACTGGGGTGATCCTTATGTAACCTACACCAACGACTACATAGAGGCTGGATGGTGGCTCATAAAGAGAGCTCATGAGAGAGGGCTCCTATACAGGGGTTATAAGGTTTTACACTGGTGCCCTAGGTGTGAGACAACACTAGCAGACTACGAGGTTTCAGAGTATAAAGAGCTAGAGGACCCCTCCATATACGTTAAACTACCAGTAAGGGGTAGGAGTGGAGAGTACCTCCTAGTCTGGACCACGACACCCTGGACGCTGCCGGCAAACACGTTCGTCATGGCACACCCAGACCTAGACTATGTTAGGGTTAGGGTTGGAGGCGAGATCTACATACTAGCTGAAGCTAGGCTAGAGCATGTCATGAGGGAGGCTGGTGTTAGCGAGTACGAGGTTCTGGAGAGGTTTAAGGGCCTTAGCTTGGAGGGCCTAGAGTACGATCACCCCTTAGAGGACCTAGTGGACGCTCAGAGGGAGCTCAGGGGACATCATAGGGTTATACTAGCACCTGAAGGTGTTACACCATACGAGGGCACAGGCCTCGTACACTCAGCTCCAGGCCACGGTACTGTAGACTACGAGGTTGCAGTAAAACATGGTATACCAGTGGTTTCACTCGTAGACGAGGTTGGTAGGATGACTGAGGGGGCTGGTAGGTATAAGGGTTTATACTTCAGAACCGAGGCTAACAAGGCTATAATAGAGGATCTTAGAGAGAGGGGAGCTCTATTCCATGAGGCAACAGTGGTCCACAGGTACCCTGTATGCTGGAGGTGTAAGACACCACTAGCACTTAGAGCTACAAACCAGTGGTTCATAGCTGTTACCAGGCTTAAGGACGAGTTGTTAAGGGAGGCTGAGCGTGTAGAGTGGAGACCTTCATGGGCTAAAACAAGGTTCTATAACATGTTGCAGGAGCTCCGAGACTGGGTTATAAGTAGGCAGAGGTTCTGGGGGATACCTTTACCCATATGGGTTTGCGGGAGTTGTGGCTACACACACGTTGTTGGAAGTGTGGATGAACTTGAAGCAATGGGGGGTTACAGGCCTAGGGATCTACACAGGCCGTGGATTGACGAGGTTAAGCTAAGGTGCCCGAAATGCGGTGGCGTCATGGATAGGGTTCCGGATGTGCTCGACGTCTGGTTTGATAGTGGTGTAGCCTTCTACGCTAGCCTAGGCTATCCTATGAGAAGGGATCTATACGAGTCCCTTGAGCCCGTTGACTTCATAGTTGAAGGTCACGATCAGATTAGAGGGTGGTTCTTCAGCCTTCTGAGGAGTGGTGTAATAGGCTTTGGTAAGACCCCGTATAGGAGGGTTTTAGTCCACGGCTTTATGCTCGACGAGCAGGGTAGGGAGATGCACAAGAGTCTAGGTAACTACGTTGACTTCGAGGAGCTCATATCAAGGGTTCCAAGGGATGTTGTTAGGTTCTGGCTCTCCACCAACACCACATGGGAGGATCTTAGGTTCTCCTGGAGGGCTTTAGAGCATATGCAGAGGGATTTCACGGTCATGTGGAACACCTATGTGTTTGCATCAACCTACATGGGCTTAGACTCCTTCGACCCGGAGGTTACAACTCTTGAAAAAGTCATGGGCGACCTTGAGGTTGAGGATAGATGGCTCCTATCAAGGGTTAATAGGCTGGTGAAACTGTACAGGGAGGCTATGGAGGATCTAAGGATACACGATGCGGCTAGAGCTCTAAGATCGTTCATACTAGAGGATGTTAGTAGGTTCTACATAAGGCTTATAAGGAGGCGTGTATGGGAGGAGGCTGATACGCCTAGTAAGAGGGCTGCCTACGCAACCCTGTACAAGGCTCTAAAGACATGGCTAGCCCTAGCAGCCCCCATAATACCGTTTACAACTGAATACCTATACCAGCACTTCGTGAGACCGGCTGAGAGCAGCTCTCCTGCGAGCGTCCACCTGCTGAGTATGCCTGAGGTCGACGAGCACCTTATAGACGATGACCTGGAGCGCGACTTCGAGATCGCCAGGGCCTTCATCGAGGCGGCATTATCGGCTAGGGCTACCGCAGGCCTTAAGCTTAGGAGGCCTGTGAGGAGGGTTGTAGTAGCGGCTGTTGATGAAAGGGCTTTGAAAGCCCTTAGGAGGCTTGCCAACGTTATTGCAGAGATGGTTAACGCTAAGACTGTGGAGGTAGTGGGCACAGACTTCTTCGAGAAGCTTGGAGCCTACAAGGTTGAACCCAACCTGGGGGAGATTGGCAGGGATTACAGGAGGCTTACACCAACCATAGTTAAGCTCCTAGAGGATAAGGGCGTGGAGGTTGCAGGGGAGCTCCTAGCTAGAGGGTACTACGAGGTGGAGCTTGAGGGCGTTAAGGTTAAACTAGAGCCTAGACACGTTGATGTTAAGGTCGAATACCCGGAGTGGCTATCAGTTAGGAAGCTCGACTACGGTATTGTAGCAGTGGATACACGTATAACGGTAGAGGAGGAGGCGGAAGGCTACGCTAGGGAGGTTGTTAGGAGAGTACAGCATATGAGGAAGGAGCTGAGGCTCAGCATAGAGGATAGAGTTGAAGTCTGGGTATGGGGCGATGATGAGATAGTTAACGCCACCAGGCTTTTCGAAGAGTATGTGAGGAGTGAGACTAGAGCGGTTAAGATAAACTACGGGAAACCAGCGGAGAAGGTGTACGCGAAGGACTGGGATATAGAGGATAAGGTTGTATCGATTGGAATCAAAAGAGTATGAAGCCTAAACCTGTAGTTAGAGCGAGCGAGGTAAGGCTATACACATACTGCCCCCGCCTCTACTTCTTCGAAACCCATGTTAAAGCTAGAAGACCCCTCAAGGCTTCACTCAGGCTAATACTAGGTAGGCTACAGCACCTAGCCCACGAGGTGCTAGCTAGGCTTAGAGGGTATAGAGTTGAGGAGCTCCTAGAAGCAGACATGGGGGGTGTTAGGCTTAGAGGGAAGCCTGACTACTACACGGTAAGAGGCTCTACAGCTGTTGTTGTAGAGTTTAAGAGCGGACGCGGACCCAGGGTTGGAGCTTGGCTGAGCGATGTAATGCAGGTCGTATCATATGCAATCCTACTAAGTAGGCTAAAGTACACCAGCGTGGTTGGTATAGTCAGGTATAGGAGGTCTACT
>Ga0080007_1086088_pt1 | contig 10177 bp, 11 predicted proteins | sample OctOCTMetagenome_FD_69210 | JGI IMG/M metagenome (GOLD analysis project Ga0080007, IMG submission 69210) | Hot spring and microbial mat streamer communities from Octopus Spring Streamers, Yellowstone National Park, USA - OCT_B (SPADES... | ecosystem: Environmental > Aquatic > Thermal springs >...
AGGTATAGATATTTTTAATTTAGCAAATATTGCATATATATTTGTTCCAGCTTTTTCCTTTTCTATTTTACCAGTTCTATATGTAGAATACTTGAAAGGAGGAATTCTAGATTGGGGTTATGCCAACATTATAGCAACGATTACAAGCATTATTGGGTCATATTATGTAGGATACCTTGTAGATAAATTAGGCTTCAAAAGAACCATATCTTTTGTTATTGTTTACTATCCGCTATATTATTATATCCTTTACATATTTCCAAACATACCTTTATTTATCATAATGTATTCAGTTCCAGCATGGCTTTTTTTATGGATACCTGTTTTTTCTTATTCTTCTAAAATAAGTAAACCTTATGAAAGAGCTACAGCACTTGCTAACGTTAATTTATACATAGGAATTTTTAGAAGTTCAGGAGGAATTTGTGCAGGGCTAGTAATAAATGAAGTTGGTTTTAAATCGTTTTTGCTCATAGGAACAATAATAGCCTTGATATTTTCCTTTATAATTATTCTCTTAAAAGAAAAAGTTTAATATAAATTTTTATGCAAATATATAAAAATATATTAAAATTTTAAAATTTAAATATCGGATTGAAAAGTAATACATTATGAAAAATAAAGTTATTATCATTTTAGTTTTATTATTTATCATTTTATCAATAGTTTTATTAATAAATATTCAAAATCTCCAAAAAACGGAAATAAAAAATGCTGAAATTATTATGATAGCAAAACAATGGAGATTTGAAATTATTAATGCTACAGGTATTTTAAAATATGAATATATTCCAATGGGAGAAACAAGAGCAAATTTGACAATATATTTAAGCAAGAATACAATCGTTACAATTAAAATAAAAAGTATAGATGTTGTCCATGGAATCGGAATAGAAGGATTTCAAGTCATGGCTACACTTTCTCCAAATGAAGAAGTTGAAATAAAGTTTTTTGCAAACAAAGAAGGAAAGTTTAAGTTTTACTGTACAGTTTTCTGCGGCACGGGCCATCCTGAACATCTTGGTTATTTTGTAATAATATGATGTATCATATTGAACCAAGAGAAGGAACACAAATTTTTCCTGTTGATCTAATATTAGGAAGCATATTAGCATCGACAATTCCTCTTTTGATAGGTATCTTATTTGCTAAGAAAGTAACGGGAAGGATTTTGTTTACTGGATTCATCATAGGATCACTATTCTTTTTATTCTTTGATCTACTGAAGCAAACATCAGGATTAAGCGAAGCTAGAATTAACAATATAGTAGATATTGCAAACTATATAGGATTTGTGATAGGAATAGGAATTTTTCTACCTCTAATAATTTCCAAGGGTGAAAGTCCAAACATTTACATTGCTTATACATGGGCATTGTTAGGAGTTGGTTTTCATAGCTTTGGCGAAGGAACAATAATAGCTTATGATTTTCTTACAGGCGAAACTTTAATTTCTTTAACGCAAGTTATTAGTTTTTCATTACATAAATTTGCTGAAGGATTTGCAATAGGGATCTTGTTATATGAAATAAGCAAAGAGATAAAAGATACCTTAGTTTGCTTTTTATTAGCTACAATTCCTTTCATTTTAGGTTTAACTTCTGCATTTTACTATCCTACAGCAGAATTAGCTACAGTATTTTTTGCAATTGCATCAGGAAGCACAGTATTTTTATTAGCATACTTTTTAGCTAAAATAAGAATAAATGAAAGATTAATATTAGGCATCATTTTTGGATTATCCTTCATCTTTTTTGCAGGCGTTCTGCATTCAATATGATCTTTCTAATTTTAATAATTTTAATATTGAATCCTATTTTTCAAGAAACTTTTACAAATCAGCCTTCATATGAACAGATAAATGATTATATTAAAGAAATTGAGATTCCTACAAAGAATTCAGGATTAGCAGGATTAACTATCGATGAAGATAATAACGTTTGGTTCGTTGAAATTAATGCAAATAAAATAGGAGTATTATTTACTAATAATTTTACAATAAAAGAATTTCCGTTCAAAATAGATAGGACTGCGAAACCAGGAATAGAATTCGTAGCATTGAGTCAAATTAAATATGATAAAATAAGAAGAAGTTTATGGTTTACATGGTCTCCTTCAGATTCAATTGGTAAGTTTGATTTAAATAGCCTTAGCTTTGAATTTTATAGTATCGATGAAAAAGATAGCGGAGTATTCGACTTATTAATAGATGATGAAGGAAATATTTGGGTTACTTTGCTTTATGGTAAAAAAATAGTCAAATTTTATCCAGATATTAAAAAGTTTGAAAAATATTTAATTCCAGATCCTACTGGCGGCCCAGCTATTTTAACAATGGATAATTATAAGAATATTTGGGGCACGTTAAACTTTGGTAGAAAAATATTTAAATTAAACTTAGAGAAACTGAAGCCAAACACTTCAGAAGGCGTAGAAATATTTGATAATTTTAGTTATAAAAATGTGTTCATTTCTCCACTAGGAATTGCTTATGATCATAAAAGAAATTTATTATGGATAGCAGACCATGGATCAAGTGCAATTTATAGCTTTAATCCTTTTAATTTAACTTGGAAACAGTATCTTGTTTATCAACCATTTCCTTATGCATTGATAAATCATGTAAAAGTAGATAGCGAAGGAAAAGTATGGTTTGCATCTCATTTTGGAAATACAGTAGGTTATTTGAATCCTGAAGAAAGATCCGTTGTTGAATTCATAATTCCGACTTCAAATTCTACTACTTTATGGCTGGAAATCGATAAGAATGATAACGTTTATTTTACTGAATTCGATGGAAATAAAATAGGTTTTATAAATAACACTTCCAAAATAAAGGTTGAAATCGACGTATATAAAAAATACATTAACTCAGGAGAGGTTGCTGAATTTGAAATCAATGTAAATTTTTTGAATATAGATGGAATAAACGTTACTCTGGATTATTCCAGCATTTATTTCTTCTTAAAAGATAAATTAGAGATAAATACTAATCTAGGAAAACAGTTTTTATTAAAGAATAATACAAGTTTAAAAATTAAAATAAAATACAATGATGTACCTCAAGGAGAATATACATTTTTAATATCCTTTAAAAGTCAAAAAATTATAATTAGTTTTAATGTTTATTTATCAGTAGGACCAAAGCCCTTTGAATGGCTAAATATTACTTTAGCAATAACAATTCCTTTAATAATCACAATTTTAATTTTTATATTTTTAAGAAAAATTTTTTATAAAAAATAATGTTATAATCATAAAAAAGATAATAAAAACAATAAAGGTGGGACTGCGATAGTTATTATTATACCGTTTATTAAGCAAGCAACAGTTGTATAAGATTTAAAGTATCTTGAGATGAAGGGAATAAGAAAAATGTGAATAATTCTCTTAAATAAATTTAAAAAATTTATCTAAAAGCTTTTCTCATCATTTAATGAATTTTTTGGATAACTAAGCGTGAGTTTTTGCAAAATTCGCTAATTCGATGCATAAAAGCTTATAAGCTAGTATCAGATTAAATAATTAAAAATCCCACAAAAAGAAAAACAAAGCGTAAATCCATTCAGACGAATATCCCATAAAGGGAATTGAAAGTTTGGAGGTGCCACAACTATGGATATTATTTTAATATTTTTAGTGGATTGAATATTGGAATCCCATAAAGGGAATTGAAAGAAATATTTTAATTCAGTTGTTGATACAAATTACAATAAAAACAGTTGTGAATAAAAGAATATTCGAAATTCTTAGAATTGAACTTTTTAAAATTAAACCAAATATTATTCCTACAATCAACGAAAGCAATATTAATAATAAAAAGCTTACTAAAGGAAACATAAAAAATAAACTTATAAGATCCTTGATGAATCTTAATGAAAAATTCTTACCTTCATAAATTGCAAGACTTTATTAATTGTTAATCCAATGATTCTAACCATATATCGGGTCAAAACTTCATAGTTATTAAAAATAATGATTAAAGAAAATTAGTAGTTTATTCGAATAAGCATTAGTTGAAATAATAAAAGAAGATTTTAAAAATTCAAGGCAGTTTTAAAGTAAACTGTGTTAGCTTTTTAAAAATTTTTCTAATTCGTTAATGTTTTCAAAAACCTTCACATTTGGATTATAATTTTTATAAAACATTATTTCTTCTTTTTCTACGTTATCTGTTACTAAAATTAATGTTTGAATTTTTGTATCAAGACTAAGCACAAAAGATTTTAAGAAAGTATTTTGTAATTCTTCTTTCTTTGTAAGAAATACAGCATAAGTCTTATTTGCTTTTTTTATCATATAATCAAACACATGCGTTACGCCACTTATTCCTTTTACTTGGTACTTAGTAAACACTTCGTAATTTAATTTTGTAAATAACCCTTCAATTTGCATGGCTTATAAATAATCTTACTTTTATTCTTTTAAAGATGAAAGATAATAAAGAGTTAACGCTTTATATTTTTGTAAAAATTACAAAGTCCAAACAATGTTGTACTTGTAAATTTTGCAAGAGTAAATGCATTTACCCATGCTTATTCTGAGAACGAGATGATCACTGATTTAAGTTTTGAAGCCAGCACATAGGACTTTGCAATTAAATCATTCATAAATTTTAAACAAAAGCATAATATATTAAGATTTAGCAAGAAAGCAGATGAGTAAATAACTATAATTGGAAATTTTTCAAGAGTAAATAATCATCAAGCTCTCCTATACATTATAATCGTTACAGGAATGAATATTGAAAGATAAGTTAGATGCACAATTAATCTTAACCATTCCATGCTTACTGAATAACCAAACATTACAGCAAATATTGAACCTATAACATTTTTATGATGTAGCAGATCATCTTTACTTATTTTAAGGTCATAAGCTTTTTCAGCCCAAAATCCCAATTGTACATTGGAATCTTCTAAATATTCTATTAGTTCATGTGTACCATATCCAGCCAAACCTCCTGCAAGTAAAATGATAATAATGCTTGTAAAATAAAAGAATCTTCTAATATTTATTTTCATTCCCAACTTAAAAATCCCATAGGATAAAAATAATGCGAATAAAATTCCTAAAATGGTTCCAATTATTGTATCTTGAAAAGCAATAAGAATAAAAGGAGTTAAAAATAATACAGTTTCCAAAGCTTCTCTGAACACTACAACAAATGCAAAGGATGCTAAAGCGAACATTGTACCTTTAGTTATTGAAATTTCTATTTTACTTTCTATTTCTTTTTTAATCGTTTTACCTTTAGTAATCATCCAAAGTATTACAGTTGTTAATACTGCTACTGCTAAATATGCAGCTAATGCCTCAAATAATAACTGAAAACTACGAGAAAGAGTGCCATAAATTAAAAATACAAATGCTCCTATTATTATTCCTAAAATTATAGCTAAATAGCTACCTGAAAAAACATATTTAACTAAATTATTTCTATTCGTTCTTATGAGGTATGCTATCATAATGCCAATAATTAAACCTGCTTCAAAACCTTCACGCAAAGTTATTACGAATTGCCCAAGCATAATATTACATCATATAACGCCGTTATAAATCTTTTTTTGTTAATTTTAAAATTAACAGTGTTATTAATTAGAAAGATTTAAAACAGAAGTAAATTTTCACATAAAAATATTTAAAGTCTAGTTGAAGATTTTTATGATTAAAGTTAGGTGTTCATTTATTTAGGATTTAGCTATGCTGGATGGTCCTTGGCGGGCCATTATGAATTTTATGCAATTTCTGAAACACATGCTATAATCAAAAGTCTAAAGAAATATTACCGCATATGAGTTAAATAAAGTATATTAGCTTTCTTAAAAATTAATAACATGTGCTTAGCATAGATGAAATAAGAAATGCTATAATGGAAGTATGTGAATATGAGGAATGTGTATATGCTTTACTTTTCGGCTCCTTAGCTCGCGGAACATTTAAAGAATATAGCGACATAGACATAGCTATAAAATTTAAAAAGGGCGATGATTATTTAAATAAAACTTTAAGGATTATGTCGAAGTTAAGTATTAAATTAAACACCGATGTGGATGTTATTCCTTTAAACATATGCGATACAATAATTAAATATGAAATTTATTCAAATGGAATATTGCTTTTTTGTAAAGATTATAATGAATATATGGATGATCATGTAAACGCAATAGATGAATATTTGGATTTTGAATATGTTTTTAATAAATTTTACGAAAGAACTGTTAAAGAAATAAGAGATGCCGCCACTAGGAGTTAAAGCTAGAATTGATAGATTTTGGAGAGCAATAAGAAGGCTTAGAGAAATATCTGCTATAGATGCGGGGAGATTTATAAACGATGAAAATTTAATAGATGCTTGTGAAAGAAATTTACAAGTTGCAATAGAGGCAACAATAGATGTGAGTGAAGCTCTTATCTAATATATGAAATGGAGAACTCCTAAATCATATAAAGATGTTAGTTTAATATTGTTAGAGAATAAGGTCTTAAACGAATTTTTAAATAATAAATTTATAGAAGCAATAAAATTTAGGAATATACTTGTTCATAATTATATTTATTTAAATCCTAAACAAATCTATGATAGAATAAATGATTTAATTAATATATTAACTCAAATAATGAATATTGTATTAGAATATTTTCAAAAAAATAATATAGATCCTTAAAAATTATATTTTCAAAATCTATATAAAAAAATGCATTTTGCTTTAAAGCAAATGATTTTAGGAAAAAAGTCTTTCCTGCTCTTCTTGGACCTACAATTGCTGTGGCTTTGCCTTCAGTAAAGTTTATATTTAACTCTCTATCTATTATTTTCAAACGCTGAATATTTTCCTTTTCATTAGAAAAAAATTTAAATTTTTTTCCTAATTACTAGGAAATTTATAAAAATAGTTTAATTACAAAGAATACGCGGTTATTTAAGGATATAAAGTTCAAAAAAAAATATTGGTATGAAAATTTTGGCTCTGCATTGTGATCATGTAAAATATGAACCAATAGCCAAGGAAATTAAGATAGCTGAAGAAGCAGAAAAGAAACCAGTTTTAATAAAAGAAGTGCTTCTATTATTAACAGCTATAGAAAGCAATGACAATGAAGAAACTATTAATAAAATGGTAAAAAATGTAGAGAAAGTAATTAAAGAAATAGGTGCTAAAAGAGTTCTAATTTATCCTTTTGCTCATATTTCCACAGATCTTAAAAAACCTTCAGAAGCTTTATCTTTACTTAACAAATTTAAAGAAGAATTGTCAAAATTAATAGAGACACATAAAGCTCCCTTTGGCTGGAATAAATCCTTTGAATTAAAAGTAAAAGGTCATCCTTTAGCTGAAAGATTAATTACAGCATGAACTGGCTTAACGTTCAAGGCTTAAAAATAAGATACTTTGTTCAAGGAGAAGGAAATAATATTGTTTTTCTTCATGGATATAGCTTTAACATTGAAACTTGGTTAAGCATAAACATTATAGAAGAATTGTCCAAAAATTACAAAGTCTTTGCAATAGATATGCCCTATGGCTTAAGATCAAGATCTGACAAATTTTATTCAAATAATAGAGATGAATATGCAGATTTCTTAAATAAAATCTTTTTAGAATTGAATATTATATCTCCAATAATTGTTGGAGCTTCTATAAGCGGTGAAGTTACTTTAAGATACATACTAAGAAAATATGATGCAAGAGCGGCTGTTGTAATTGCACCTTCTGGAATTTCAGAAATTGAGGAAAAATTAAGCGAGATAAAAATTCCATTGTTAATTGTTTGGGGAGATAAAGATGATTTAATACCATTAAGAAATGCTTATATTATAAAAGAAAAAGTAAAGAATTCGCAACTAAAAATAATGAGCAATGCAAAGCACGCATGTTATTTAGATAAACCTGATGAATTTAAGGGAATTTTAAAGGAGTTTCTATCAAGTTTAAGATAATCTAATCTAAATCTAAGTTTATATTTTATTTGCAAAATAAAATATTTAATGAAGATTATTTTCATTCTATTGATTCTTATATTAAGCAATTTGAATTACTCTGCAATAGACTTAAGTGCAAATCCCTCACAAAAACTTTTTGTATCTTTAACCCCATTTCTACTAAAAAATGTTTATAATGCTCAAGAAGTGAAATCTCAAGAAGAATTCAAAGTATACATATCAAATTTGGAAGGATGCGAATTTAGAGCTATAACAATTACTGCAAAATATTTAGGTTCAACTAAGTATTTTGATATTTATTTAAATTCAGATTATACAATTAAAAACTCCACATATAATATCTTAACCAAAGCTGCAGACGAAGTTTATGATAGAATTATTGAATACTTTAACAAAACACCTTATAGTCAAGACGGTAAAATGATTCTTTTGATTACTCCTTTAAATGAAAAAACTCAAACTTTAATGGTTAGTGGTTATACCATGCCTGGCTATGATGTAAATAAAAAAAGCATAATTTACATAGATATAAGTTTCATATTATATTCAAATGAAATAGCATTTAAAGATATAATTGCTCATGAATTAACACATTACATTCAAGCTTCCTACATTTCATTAGAAGGTGAAAATAACTATGATTTATGGATAATAGAAGGTATAGCTAATTTTATGGCAGACTATGCAATATTAGGTTATAATCCGGTAGCACCTAAATTAGATTATCTTAAGAGATATACAAATATTACTTTTGCTAAAGAAGCATCTTGTTTAGATATCGAAGGTTACTTATCAAGCTATTTATTATCTTATTTATTCCTAGTATACCTATCTGAAAAATATGGAATAGATATCGTAAGGAAAATAATGGAGAATTATAGATATTACAAAGGTTTTACTTTAATCGAGAAAGTTACAGGAGAAAGTTTTACTAATTTGTATAAGGAATTTGTGCTGAAAAATCTAATAGGAAATTATAGAAAAACTCCTTTTATCTTTGAAAATACTTATTTCAAATATGAAGCTAAGAAGAAGATAGGATTGGGAATAAACGATTGGAAAATTAAGCCTTTAGCGTTTGATTATATTTCAATAGATAATTTAAGTTTGATATCTCTTACGACTTTCAACGATAAAGTTCAAGCCATTTTATATAACGAGAATTTAAATAAAACCTACGATATTCCATCCAATTCTACATGGTTTAAATTCTTTGAGGAAAACAACAAATATACACTAATGATCTTAAACTTTGGTAATCTAACCGAAAAGTTCTTAATTTCAAATTACAAAATAAAAGAAATAGAAAAATATGAAATAAAAAAAGGATTTAATAAAATTAATATTGATAAATTAAATATTTCATTAGAAATCAATTCAAAAAATAATACTTACTTATATTTTATATTAATTGAAAATTTAAATAATATATATGAAAAAAGTAAAATTACATATACCTTTTTCCTTTATTATAATGAAAATGTAATAGAATTGCCAATTTTAATTAAAATTAATTTAGATAATAAAATTTATCAAATTAAATATTTAGATTTAAAAGAATTAAAAACCAATATCGTTGAATCAGAAATTGATAATAATATTCTTTTATACAAAATATATAATCAAAATATCTATTTAGAAAATATAGATTATTTTGTAAAAATCTATGGAATAGACATTGAAAAATTACCTTTTTATTTTACATTAATCTTTTTAGTTGCTATTTTATTATTTTTACAAATTTATACAATAAAAAGAGTTAAAAAAATTTGATTTAACCTAATAATAATTTTACTAAATTTATTCTTTTTATTATAAAATATAAAATTAAAAATATAACAATTAAAGGTAGAAAAGTGTAAGTTAAGGAATTGAAAAGGACATATATGTTAATTTCTGGTTCGAAATATCCTATGAATTCTATCATAAGATTTACATTCCATGCTGTGAAATAAGTTGAAATAAAGTATGCTAAAGGAATGGAAATAATTATTAAAATCAGGAGAAAGATGATTACTATTAAAATAATCTTACGAGAGGTATATCCTAATAACATTAACATACCTATTTCTCTTATTCTTGATGAAAGATTTGTAGCCAAAATTATTCCTATTAAAGTAATGTTAGATAAAATTAAAGATAAGGAAAGGAAATTAAGGAATACAAATGCTATGGCACCTCCGCTTTTACCATAGTTTATAGATTCTTCTTTGCTTCTTACTGTAACAACGA
>Ga0080007_1080160_pt1 | contig 10173 bp, 6 predicted proteins | sample OctOCTMetagenome_FD_69210 | JGI IMG/M metagenome (GOLD analysis project Ga0080007, IMG submission 69210) | Hot spring and microbial mat streamer communities from Octopus Spring Streamers, Yellowstone National Park, USA - OCT_B (SPADES... | ecosystem: Environmental > Aquatic > Thermal springs >...
AGGTTGTGAAAGGCACGAAATGTTGGCTTTGTTGCGAGACGAACAGGAGAAACCTTTCATTCCCGGCTCATCATTGAAGGGCGCATTCCGAACTGTCGCCGAAGCCTTATCCAATTCCTGCTTAAGCCAGTTGGAGTTTGAATGGGAACTTATGCGACGACCCGATGACCCAGAAGTGCGCATCAGCAAAGTCAAGCGCTATTACAGTTACCGCTTAGTGCAAAGCCCACAAGGGGTGGGTAGGGTAACCAGATTGGCGGATCGGTCTCAGAGGGGCGAAATCGTTAGCGGGAATAAGTATCGTGTGTTTTACCGAGAACCTCGTAGCGTGATTGACGGACCTGTACCAATTTGCCAGCAACAACTTCAAAGTGCCAAAGATGGAAGTGAAGTCACTGCGCAAATTATGACCTTCCATTACCGACGCCGAGTAGGAGGGCGCAATTTAGAAATTCCCACCGCTGATCTGAGCCGAGGACAGCAGCGTGGCATTCTGAAAATTACGAACACAACAGAAGCAAAGAACTCTCAGCGTTTTATTGTGTTAGGTAACACAACTGTCAACTTTGATTACGAAGCGCAATTGAAATACAATCGAACCCTTCGTGAAGGCATTGAACAGGACAAAGCATTGCCTAATTCTGACCTTGTTCAGTGCGAAGACCCTAATACGAGGAAGTTCGTTGGATATCGCCGGAAACGTCACGAATTAAAGATTGGTGACATTGTTTACTTTAGGGAGGAAAATGGCAGAGTCGTTAACATGGGACCTGTAGAGCTGTATCGTGTCCTTTACAAGCACTCACTGGACGAAATTCTGTTGAGAAAGCACAAAGACTTTTTGCCCTGCCAGGAGTCAGAAAACCTTTGTCCTGCCTGTCGGCTTTTTGGGTGGGTAGCCCCAGAAGCGGAAGAAGAAGCGACAGCACTTAAGGGCTTCATCCACTTCAGTCCTGCCCGATGGGCGGGCGAAAGCGAACCAAAGACCCAATGGGTTACCTTGCAACCGCTTGGTCAACCCAAACCAAGTTGCTGGCAGTTTTACCTTAATTGCCAAAATGTTGATCAGAACGCAGGCTACAATGACGACAATGCCACCATTCGTGGTCGCAAGTTTTACTGGCACAAGCCAGAAGTTAGTGCAAACCAGCCCCAATCAGAGGCTGATGTCAATAGCGTTTGGGATCAACGAGGTGGCAATGGGCAGCCTTTAGCGGATGACCAAAACAAGACGGTGGAACTTCTGCTGCCTGACAATGCCGTCTTTGAGTTCACGGTGGACTTTGAGAACCTGAGCGATGCCGAATTGGGGTTACTTCTTTTGACACTGCAGCCCAATTTGCTGGGTGAACAGGCGTTGGAGGAAGTAGATGTTTCGTCCCAACTTTACCATCACTTTGGTATGGGCAAACCGTTAGGTCTGGGAAGCGCGGAGGTGCAAATAAAATCGATCACGCTTTTCAAAGATTGCCAGCGCTATCAAAGCCTTGAGGAATCTGTGGAGGGAGAGCAAGTGACAGCATTCGTCAAAGAGTTCGTCACTGCCTTCGTCCGCGATGCTGTGACGGAGCAAGAAGAGTTTCTTCAGCGCGCCCAAATACCCGTGCCTCCAGATGACGCTGAGGATACTGAATGGCTTAAAACCTTTGTCAACATGCCCCATATCGCTGATTTGCTGATAATGCTTGATTGGGAGAAAGCGCAGAAATTACCTGTCCAGTATCCACCGGGTCACAGCGATGCAAACAACAGGGAATACTGGGAAGCCTTCCGTTGGTTCGCCCATGAAAGCCAGCGAGACTTCCTTCGAAGGCCGAGGCATATGTTGAAAACACCGCAGGAAATCAAAAACGGTGAGCGGCAGGATGACTTTTCTGCCTTATCCCTGAGCCATCAACACCGTCACAGGGAACGCCACAGAGGCGGGTGAGGCAAAATGACAGAAAAGGAATTAGAGGAAGTAAAGGTTGGTGCCAGACAACAAAAATCCTTTGTAGTTTACATCTCTTGCGTTGGTAAAAGAGACCCCTTCGGAGAAGGGACAGAAGGTCCACTGCTTACATGCCTCCGCTACCTCATAGAGATTAAAGGAGTGCAATTCGACAGCATTTACCTTATCCCTTCCAGCAAGGAGGCAAGCCCTGATAGTCACACTGAAGACAATGCAGAAGATTGTCGTCGCATCCTACTTGAAAGAATGCAGGAGGTTGATATTCAAATCTACCCCATGAAGGCGAAGAATCCTGCCGATTTGAAAAAGGTTTATCCTGCTTTGCGAGATATTCTTGCTAACATTCGTTGCGAAGTAAAAAGCAAGGTTTCAAGTTGCCCTTGCCACCCTGTGTTTCACATCAATGTGTCCTCTGGCACAAAGCAGATGACAGACAGCCTTGCCCATCTTGTCAGTGTCGGTATCTTAAAGTCCTATGAGGTTTATCTCTGGCAAGTTTTTGACCCCTGTCATCACCCCGAACTACAAAGCAGGGTGCAACGGGCACCAGAGCTGGACTTGTTGATTCAAGAGCAAATTTTATTCCAACTGGAGCAATTAACAAAGCAGCACATGTATCAAGAAGCAAAAGTCTTATTAAAACAGGAGTTAACCGTCGATCATATTGCGTTTGCCAAGAAACTTTATGATGTTCTTGCGTCTCACGATCAATGGTTATATAAGTATGCCAACAACATCTTGCAAGAAATATTGTCTTCAGGGCAAGTTCCTAATTTTATGCAGGATTGGTTACAAGGATTGGCAAGTTGGTTAAAAGAAATTGCCAAAGACACTCCTCAAGCGGCAGTGCTGGCTATCGACCGCTATTACTGCGGTTGGCGCCGCCTGGAAAGCGGGCTCTACCCCGATGCCATAAACCATTTCTGGACAGCTTGTGAATTGGCATTAAGACACCACGGTGAAAACATAAGAGCCATCCGTCCTGCCGAACAAATAACGGCTTTTGAGTTAGTAGAACGAATCAGGGTAGCTAAGCAGAGAAGCCCTTTGAACAACGCCGAAATAGTGCTTCAAGGTCAAGTCCCCCGATCTCTCTTGGACGCTTTAGATTGGCTTCGTAAAATCCGAAATGAAGTGGAACACGGCAGTCGTCCAGTGGAAGAGCAAATTGCTCGAAACGCAAAGGAAGTCGCTGAGAAAGTCCTACAAACTTTGGGATGGCTAACTTCAGGAAATTTCTTGCAACCAGATATCGTGAAGTGCAATTTGCTCCAACTCATTCAAGCCATGCGCGATAGCCTTTGGCGATAGAGGGGAGAAAAATGCTGGTGGCAACTGTCCTAACCCTGCAACCGATTACTCCAGTCCGTTTGCCTGTTTCGCATGGTCGATTTGCATACACAGCAGCGTTGGAGTTGTTCTTGAGGAGAGATGCAGCGCTGGCGAAAGCGCTTCACGAAGCCCGACCTCATAAACCTTTCACTGTTAGTCCGTTGTTGGACGCACAGGAACGGGAAGGGAACGAGTTTTGCCTCCATCCCGAACAAGTCTATACTTGGCGGTTAACTGGTTTGACAAAAAAAGTATCCGAACATTTGCTTTCCTTCACACCCAATATGGGGGGCGTGCGAATTGGGGATGCGGTGTTTTCAATAGTTAATGTGGCAACGACGGCTGAGGAGCATCCTGAAGCGGGTCAAGATGATTACATAGCACTATGGGAACGATGGGGAAAGGTTGCACCACCTGATAGCGTGACCTTGCTCTTCCTTACGCCCACGACCTTTCGTGTTAATCACTTTGAACAACCTTTTCCCCTACCTCGTTGGGTATTTGGCTCCTTGATTGCCTTGTGGGACGCTTTTTCGCCTTACCCTATTGGGCAAGGAATGAGGGAGTTAATAGAAGAGGCAGTCATTTTGAGCAACTGGCGGGGAGAGACCAGAAGGGTTGAGTTAGGTAATCATCGCACAGTTGGCTTTACAGGCAAGTTCACCTATCGCTTTGCCGAGCGATTGCCGGAGTTGAGCCGCTTGATAGGGATGCTCGCCGAATTTGCCTTCTATGCTGGGGTGGGCTGGCACACGGCACATGGCATGGGACAGACACGATGGATTCGGGAGTGGAAAGATTGTCGCAAAATAAAGGACGACGAAGGAGAAAGGAGGGAATGAAAAATGCGCCTGTTCATCGCCAATGTCGGGGCAAGGGACCTACAAGTCAAAATCAATGGCAGGCTTTACAGTTTGGATGTCCGACCCCATGAGCAAGAAAAAGCACAAGTCCTTGAAGGTTTCCTTTCGGGATCTTTTAATCAAACACCAGACCAACTGGGCGTCAGAGCGTTAGGAAAATGGCTTCTGCAGCAGAAAGAGTCTCAACAGGAAAAGTTTCAACAGTTCCTTAAAGAAGTGGTTGCGTGCCCTATCTTGGAGCCTGCCCTGGATTTGGCTTTGGGTGAGGCGCAGACTGATGAGGCGCAGACTTTAGATGTCTATCTTCTTGGCACTGACCAACCAGACGATGCTCCAGCAAATCTTCGGGCAAATGACACCTACTGGGCAGCAGAAATTATCAAGCAGTGGCTTTGCCAGTATTACAAGAATCGGGAAAAATTGGGGCAAGTCTGTGTTCTTAAAATTAGCGACATTGTCCCAGCCCGCTGGGATGAGGCTTATCAGTTGATAGCGAGCCTAAAGGTGGCAGTAGATGGAAACCAAGTGGAGTTACGGAAACTACTGCAAGAAAGTCAGGAAGTCTTTGCGGAGATTTCAGGTGGAATTCCCGCATTGAATTTTGCCCTGCATCAGGTCGTTTTGAATGTTTGTGGTCGGAAGGCAAGAATCATCCAAGTTTTAGAAGGAGAAGGAAGAGCGCATTTACTGAAAATCCAAGTCTTTTGGGGCGACCGACTAATTCGGCAACTGCACACACTCTTGGGAAGTTACGACTATAAGGCAGCCGCAGATTTGCTGGAAAACGAAATCCCTAAAGATCAGCGGACAGAAGAAATTCAAAAAGCCATAGCAGCGTTGCGTCATGCTGATGCCCGCCTCAATTTTGACTTCCAAAAAGCATTGACGGCAATTGAGGATTATAAAAGTGTAGACCCTTTAGACCCTTTTCAGGATTGGTATAACTCAGCCAATCATCAAACCTTTGCTGATAGGGTGCGGGAAGCATTGGGGTGTCTGGAAATCTTCCGCCGAAGCCACCGCCTCATCGCTTTTATTGCACTGGCAGATGGCATCGTGGAAGGTTTAGTCCGTTTGGCAGCAGAAACCCTGGAGCCTACATTGCAAAAAATATATCGCGCTGATAAAGATAAAGATCAGCCAATTCCAAACCCATTTGTGCCCCGTCGGTATGCGAATCTTGGAGAGTTACCAAAGCCACTCCAGGGATATCTAGAGCGATATCTACAAAGTCAGCGTAAGGGGGCATCTGGCGAGGTGTTAGCGGACGAGCAGTTCTATGATGGCATCATCAATTACTATAGAAAAAAGAGCATAGGTCCACAAAAATCGGCGATTGAAAATGTCAATTCAGATTTAGGCCGCCTTCGGACTTGTCTGGGTGGCTTTCGCAACGGGCTGTTGCATAGCCTCGCAAATTTATCTGAGGATGCTTTGAGCAGTGAAGTCGTGCGGCACGGAATAGCAGAGCAGCCCGAGAATGCTTTGGAGAAGTTAGTGGAGAAGATGGAAGAGGTTTTGGAGAACATTCTGTCTCAACTCACCTCCACTGCTACTGACCCTCGCGTGGGTAAGCAAATCGAGAGATGGCTGGAGGCTTCACAGCAAAGTTCTAAGCAAGTCGCAAGTTCCCCAAAAAGCAAAAGGTTGGTTTTTGACGATATCAACGACTTTGTCCTGCAAACATTGTCAAAGGCATGGGAAGTCCCACTGCCTCCTCAATAACTGAGTTAGGTCACGATAGTCTCTAACCATTCGGGTTCAAGGTCTCCTAAACCCAAAGTCCTTCGGCGAGGGGCACATTCACCACAAAGCCGATAAAGGTGGCATCGGTCTTCTGAGGCGTTCATCAATGCTTCAAGGTGGTTGATCACTTCTTCTAACTCTTCAGGCGAAAGGTCACACTCAAAGACACTTTCCTGCACCCGCCTACCCCAACCTTCCAAAAACTTAGCAACCTGATAGCGTCGCCGGTCATCAGCGATATCGTAGGCGATGACATAACGCATTCCCTTCACCTCATATCACAACTCCAAAACTTCTGGCAGCCAAGTTTCACCCGACAAGATTGCCTTTTTTAACGACTGAGCCTGCTCTTTTATCCAATCCCTCAAAGTGCTGACCTTGCCATCTCTCCCGTAGCGGAAAGGAGTTGTCATCGCCCTCTCGTAAAACAGCAAGAATCGTTTCAGGCTCTGTTCCTTCAATCGCACCCCACCGTTGGGTTGGGTCAAGAAATCATCTTTCGTTAGCACCCCACGATTGAAAAGGCTCAGAGTTAATCGGTCAACGACGGGTTGTCGGGCAAGTTCCTGCAAATCTAAGGCTAAAGCAGGGTGGCGATTGCTTACCTCGTGCAAAAAGCCCAGACCGGGGTGAAGCCCCTGAGCCATCACAGCACTTAACACTTCGCTAAGCACCAACATATATCCCAGGCTCAAAATAGCGTTGACAGGGTCTCTGGGAGGTCGCCGGTTGCGTTCGGTAAAAGTAATTTCCGATTGCCGTAAGCAGTGACCGAAGGCGGAAAAGTAAAGGGCAGAGGCTTGCCCCTCTACTCCCATCACCTCGGATACCGAGGAGCGATTAGGGAGCGTCATGAGGATTTGTTCTATTTGGTCGGCTATTTGGGTGATGACAGGGTTGGGATGATTGCGAGCATGACGGCGCAACAATCTTATTTGATGGATGATTTTGGCTGAAACGATGGCTTTGGCGATGCCCAGTCGATAGGTTTCATCACGATACCGTTCCACCTGTGCCAGCAATAATTCGCTATCCCCATAACCAGCCGTTAAGACGCCATAGCAATTGCCCCGTATGTTGCAAAACAGCACTGGGATGCGCGCTTGGAGCAGGACTTGCGTGGCGGCAGCGCTAAGTTGGACTGGTCCCAACAGAACTAAGCGTTCTACCAACCTCAAGGGCAAAGTGGCAAGCAACTGCCCTTGCCACTCTACCTGTAGCCGAGCCCCTTTCTTTCGCACTTCTGCTCCAGGTTGCGTCACATAAAGGACGGGCATCGTCGCTTTTCCCTCCATCAATCCACAACGCTTTAGGGTCTTTGATCGTCAAAGACCAGAGCGTCCCCAAACATGTCTTGCGCTACTTCCTCCCATTCTTCCCTCTGCGAGGTGACAGGTTTAGGCAATGCTTCCCTTGCTTGCTGCAACAAATCTAAGGGCGTTGGGTCTTTGGCATTGGGCACGCAAGGGCAAGTGACGCCGGGCAAAAGGTCTTTCAGCCATTCCCGCAAGGTGGAACACCGAATTGGTCGGTGTCCAATATCCAATCGCTGAATCCACCGTTCCGTTATGCGGGGATTATAGTTGGAACACAAAGCGATGACTTGATGGAGGTAAGTTTGCCCCGCCTCTCCACAGTGCCCCAGAGTATAAAGGAGCGCCAACCGTTCCACATGCCGAAGGTGATGCATCTGTTTCGCCTTCTGGACTAATCCCCAAATCAGCGCGCACCCTTTCACCATCGGTGCAATCACTTCAGGTGGTTCGGGTAAATCAGGAGAGAACTCTCCTAATCTCTCCACTTTCGGTTGTCGCCCGTCAGAGAGAAGGGTCTGCGGGTTGATAAGTGGTGTGTCAGCGAGAATTGCCCAATCATCACCAGTGGGTTGACCTGCTAATGTCAGCCAACGGCTTTTCCGCCCGGTCTCTGGATGGTATCCTAAGGGTAATCGGATGAGAGAACCCAGAGCGCCTGGGGCAAGGTAATCCTGCTTAGGGAAAATTTCCACCAAGACCCCTTCAGGGAAAGGGCGAAATTGATCCACCCAACGAATAGCCCATCGCCTTATGACACCTGCTGGGACAGGTTCAGAAAAGCACAACCACAGGTGGTAACCTTTGCCGCCGCTATCTTCCCACAGAGGTATGATCCCTTCTCGTTGCAACGCTGTTACCATTTGCAGAGCGAGTTGAAAAGCTACCTTTTGCCCTGCTTCGTTACTTTCTGGTCCATCTATGTCTATCACTAACGCCTTAGTGTTGCCTTCGGGCGAGAGCAGGTAAGTGCCTAACACTGTTTGCCCATTCAAGTGAGCCATCAATTCTTCATCGGTGACGGGACGGCGCACAGGAGCATAACCTTTACGCCCCTTCGTTTGCCAGTAACGGGCAAAAACATCGGGACGCCCTAAAAATCGCTCCCGATACAAACCTATTCGGAAGGAAGCCTCATCCCTGTCCGGTTCACCTTCCTGCGACCACCAAGGGGCATCTTCTATAGTTTCTGCTGGCTCTGCAATTGCGCTGTGGGATGGCAAGGGAAGGTCAAAATCGGGCAAAGCATCACCAAAGTAACCTTTCCAACCCGCTAAAATCTGACGGCGTTTCGTTTCGTCGTTGGTGGAGGCTAACCGTTCTTGCAGGCTGGCAACGGCTTCTTCGCTGGGGAATTTGCCGTTTCTGGTGAAGACATAACCCAAGAAGGTAAACCCCTCATCCCAATGGACAATGCGGGTTTTGCTGGCGTTGAGCCTTAGACCTAAGCCATTGAGTAGTCGTTCTGCCCTTTTAAGTGCTTCTTCCGCTTGAGGGCGGGTGGCACAAAGGATGACGAAATCATCAGCATATCGGATGAGAGAGTAACCCCCTTGGGAAAGCGCTTCATCAAAAGGATGCAAGTAAAGGTTCGCCAAAAGAGGCGATAGGGGAGCCCCTTGAGCAATTCCCCTTCCTTGAGCAGGAGCAGTGGCAGTGACACACATTTGCACTAACTGTCGCACCCGCTCATCAGGCAACCAATCCCGCAATAAGGCAAACAGGGGAGTGTGAGGGACACTATCAAAAAACGACTCAATGTCGGCGTCCACTACCCACACTTTCCCCATCGCTCTTGCCCGTTCCACAGCAGCCACTGCTTGTAAGGCGGAACGACCCGGGCGATAGGCGTAACTACAGGGAGCAAAGCGTTTGTCCCATATGGGAGATAAGACAAGGTGAAGAGCCAGTTGAACGATGCGGTCCCTAACGCATAAAATCGCTAACCGTCGCACCCCGCCACTCCTTTTGGGCACCTCAACCCATCGTGGCGGATAAGGTTGATAGCGGTTTTCAGCCAATTCTCTCGCTAACCTTTGAAGGTGCTGCTCCGCATGCAAGGCAAAGGTTTCCACAGTCATCCCATCTGAACCTGGACTACCCCCTCGCACTAATACCCTTCGCCATGCCTCTTGAAGAGTAGCAGGCGACAAAACCTGCTCCCAAAGACCCGTCCCATAGGGCGAAGGGACTGCTTGTCGGGAAGGAAGCACTCCAGAAGGTGTCGAAGCGGACAGAGAGGAAGCATTCCCTTGGGGCGCAAGGGGGGCAGAGGGAACATGAGCGTGAAAATTCCCCTGAGACGGGAGCAAAGCCCTAACAGACCTGTCACTCATCCCTTGCTGCCAAAGCCGAGCGAGCCACAGATAGCCACCGACCATTAAGCCCCAAAAACCGAAAGCAACAAAAGCAATGCTCCCTAAGGATGCAGGGAAGGCGAATGGGTTGCCTAATTGCTGATGCACCCAAACACTTAACCACAACGCCAGAAAGAAAGCAGCAACCCGTCCCCAACCGTAAGTGCGCACGCTCCAATACAAAAGTCGCACCATACACCCTAAAACCTCCAGTGCTGCCCTCAGAGTAAATTGAACCAGCAAAAACACGATTTTTGCCATCAGGCGCAGCAAGATGCCTATGTGTCTTCATCTCCTTCTTGCTGAGGCTCACCACTTTATATATTCCGCCAGAGTTGGTGAAAGGTTACAGGGGTTGACATCACCTTCGGCGAGGGTTATACTTCTTTCCGCTAACCTCTTACACCCTGAAAAGGGGTGGGGGTTTAGCGGAAACGGGTTTTCTCGGAAAAATTTCACCTTTCTTCGGAAAAATCGGCAAAACGAACTTTCCCTTTGACGGTCAAATTATCCGAGGGCTGTCAAGGGTGAGGGGTAGGTTAGCGGAAGGGATGGGAAAAAGCCGTGCAAAGTCGTCAAAACCCTGTCGTTTTAGGGGTAACCCTTGCAAA
>Ga0080007_1100433_pt1 | contig 10170 bp, 9 predicted proteins | sample OctOCTMetagenome_FD_69210 | JGI IMG/M metagenome (GOLD analysis project Ga0080007, IMG submission 69210) | Hot spring and microbial mat streamer communities from Octopus Spring Streamers, Yellowstone National Park, USA - OCT_B (SPADES... | ecosystem: Environmental > Aquatic > Thermal springs >...
AGTTCCTACCGTCACGATATGGTCACATCATAGTTGACATTGACGGTAACACCTGAAGCGAGGCCAATAGTGCTGGGGAGTTTAACCCGTGCGAAGAGTCCCGAGCCGTTTGAGCCCGTGCACAACCCAATTGAAGCCAAAGTGTTGCCAGAAATGCCCGTAGCGCCACCATCCAAAGTAGCGCTCCAACGAACTTGGCGGGGACCAACCTGGCTCTTAGTCGCAGTTACGGCGTAAACCCAAGTGCCAGGCATGGATGTCTCAGTATCGGATGGGTCCGTCGTGTCGTTGGAGAAAGCAATATAGTTGATATCTACGGTGTTAACGCCGATAGTATTGCGGAGCATATAGTCCCGCCCCTGCGCCACGATGCGGTTCTCGACAACGAAAATGTCCTTGTTCCCGTCAGGGTAAATAACCTCGACGGTCACAATGCCTTTAGGGCGGGGTGCTTCATCCGAAATCCCAACCATTTTTCCTGTCCTCCGTCGTCATGCCTACCTTGGCTAATCAGTAACTCTTTCAACAACTATCGCCCTAAACGGAGGTGAAGGGTAGTTCTTTACTGACCCATCTGGAAAAGTTAACATAAAGTCAAAATAAATTTGACTGTTTGGTGCTAATTTTGCCGTCTCCTCCTTCGGAAAACGAACTTTGAAAACCCCATTGGCGGGGTTGACCTTTGTCACAATAGCATTAAAAAGCAACTCCCCGCCTGGGTTATCCTTCACCTCACAGACAATATCAATGTGTTCGATATTTATAGGGATTCCCCCAACGACAAGCCGCACTGTAAAGTCTTTATCGCTTCCACGAGTGACAATGTAGTTTCTTCTCATACGTTTTCGCCACTAATGATTTTAAGAAATCAGGGACCGCCCACCAAAAACGGGTGCGGGGGGCTGTTGTCCTGCTGGCGATAGCCAGCACATAGGTTCAAGGCAAGCTGTCGGCTCCAGCCGACGGTAGGTAACCGAGGATACTTCTCAGCAAGAGGAATTTGAAAAGCACTGCTGCTGAGCCCCAGTAGACCAATTCCGTAAGCCAGCTCAACAGACGTCGGTCCGCTTCGTTTAGATCAGAAAGAACGGATCCGTCGTTAACTGTGGTCCGCACTATATCTACAAGGCGACTGATTTCACCGTAATAGATTTTTATCGCTTCGTTCACCTCGTCTTTCTGTAGAGCCTCCTTAAACCTCTTAGCCGCATCTGACAAAAGCTCTAATGCTGCATTCTTTTGCCCCTCTGGCAGTTGCGAAAGCGGTAAAGCGTGCTCTAGGAGATGGCGTAGGTGGTCAAAAGACTCAAGAACTTTTTGTTGGCTATCTATCCTCGACAATAGCGCCTTTAGTTCATGAACTACCGAAAACAGAGGAGAAATATAGTATTGGGCAATAGATGTAAGATCGTCCGAAAACGCCTGCGGGTCTATCCCCATCTTCTGACACAACGAGGGGAACTCTTCGTGCGACTCCATTTTAGCAAGCCACGAGCGCGCTTCGGACAATTCGCTTTCAATATTACGAAGACAAAAGTCTTCTATATAAAATAACTTTTCGCTCATCGAAGACAGTGCTAAAGAGTCTTCGGACAGCATTTGTGAGATAACATCCTTTGCCTCCTTTTCTATACTTTCCATCGAGCTGTTCATTAAACCGACACAAAAATTAAACTTATAGATTATTTCATCCAATTCCTTTTCCCGTTCCTCACGGGATCGCGGCCTTTTCTTTTCCGCCTCTTCTCCCAGCCGCTCCTTCTGGTCGACGAGACACGCCAACAAAAACCAATCCAAAAACCCACTTAATTGCAAAAGTCGGGCAGATGCCTCCCCAGCAATATTTCTTATTGAGCGCCACTTCTCTAAAATGCGGTCACGAAAACCTTTAGGTTCCATCCTAATCCCCCCACAAAGGATTTTAAGCACAAAGTCTTGCAAGCGGCGAAGCGCGAGGTAATAATAAAATCGGAGGTGACCTATGCTGTCTCTCATCGAAATTGTTGGACAAGACCCCGCTTACAGGGACAGCCAAGGTATCCTTTACTGCGGCGATGCTTTAGAGATTTTACGGAAATTGCCTTCGGAAAGCGTTGACCTCATCCTAACCGACCCGCCTTTCATGATCAGCCAAGAAACCGTTATCCGACGGGCACCCCACCACAAATACAAAGGGAAGGACATCAGCCTTGACTTTGGCGAGTGGGATAAACAATGGGCAGATGACAATGAATACCTTGAGTGGTGTAAGAAATGGCTTGCGGAATGTGTGCGAGTGTTAAAAGATTACAAACATCTGTTATTTTTCTTCGACAAGAGAAAAATTAGCTATGTGTGGGATTATTTAGAAAGTTTGGGAATGGTTGGGCGGAGCCCGCTTCATTGGGTCAAGTCCAACCCCGCCCCGCAGGGGCGCAAGGTGTCGTTTATGAAGGCCGTAGAGATGTGCTTGTGGTTTACCAAAAAAGCCGTCAAGCAAGGTTACTTCAACTGGCAACTGGGGCAACACCCCGATTATGTAGTCGCCTCCATCCCCGTCCACGGTCGGTTGCATCCAACCCAAAAGGCAGAAAAACCCTTAGAAGTCTGGATCAGATATCTCTCGCAGGAAAATGATACTGTGCTGGACCCCTTCGCAGGCAGCGGAACGACCCTTGTCGTCGCAAAACGGTTAGGACGGCGGTTCATCGGCATAGAAATAGACCCCAACTACTGCAAGGTGGCAGCAGAAAGGCTCGCTCTTACTCAACCCCCTATTTTCCCCACCGATACCTAAATTTCAACTTTTTGGGTATAATAAAAGCGGCAGGGAGGAGACTAAGCGATGGAATGGAAAGGTAATCCTTTCGTAGACGCTGCAGCAGCCGCCGCCAAGGCGGTAGCGGAAAAATACGTCCTAAGGAGGAAGAAATTTCGCGAAGAGGCATTGACCCCAAAGCTCGTCGACCGCCTCGCCGACGGGCTTATTGACATCTTAACCGACGACATGATTTTTGCGACTGGCCCAAAAAATAAGAAACCCTTTTACTCATCCGTCCTCCAGGTTCTTCTGCCGAACAGCCCCCTCGCTCAGCCGGCTTACGGCCGAGACTCTCAACTTAGAAAGCAAAAATTCGCCGAAAGAGTGCAAGACATCGTTCAAAAAGTCAAAATGTTCCTTAAAGCGCCAGGGGGACGGCTCTCCTGCCCCTTGTGCGGCAAGAGAATGACTGACGACTTAGTCATCCACTTGAGGAGGTCCCACCTTCCTCTGCTGTTGGGGAAGGTTAATTTCTATCCCCATGCCACCGACGGGGAGAGAGCATGCCCGCTTTGCGCTTTTTATCTTCTTTTCTTACCCCTCGCAGTCTTCACTACGGCAAAAAGCAATGTCTTTATGATAGCGATAGACTACTCCTCGCCCGATAGGACGGCAGAAATCATCAAAAGGCTTTCACTCAAAGAAGTAGACGAAGCGCGGGTAAAAAACAGTCCCTTTAAGCTACACACTATAGAAGATTGCGGTAGCAGAGAAAATGCGGCTCTCGCCTTGTATTGCCATTTTATAGAAAGGCTAGAAGGCAAGCAAATATATCAATACCTCAACGAAAAAGACAGCAATGTGATAGTCTATTTCTTTTCAAACAACCAGCAGAATCCATTCATTTATCACGTCTTCATTCCTAACGAAATTCTAAATTTCCTTTTCACCCTTGCTGCCAGCTCAAAAACAGAATTTAATCGCTTCAAGAACGAAGTAATCGCCCGAAAGTGGACGGCAGGGCAACGCATCTTAGGTAAGACGCATATAATAAGTACCTGCAAAAGCAAAGAAAAGGGACTTGAAGGAGGCTGGTATGCTCATATTCTTTACACTCAGGAGGTGCTTAAAGTGAACGCCGAGAAACTCGCGGCGATTGAGGAGTTAGCAAAAGAAATCGCGAAGACCGCGAGAGATAACAAGGACTTATACGATAAAATCTTGTATATCGAAAAGGCAGCCAACGCCCATCACTTTCTCTCCTTGCTCCAGAAGAAATTCAACCTTACTCACGAAGTTTTCGCCCTTTGCGATGATGATACTCTTTCATTCTTTGACGCAAAAGATTATCTCTTAGCAGCTCTCTACGAATTATACAAAAACGGAGGCAAATTAGAGAGCCCCGTTTCCCATCTCACTGCGGCAGCTAACCCTGCCAAAGTGCCCGAAATGATACGACAAATCGGAGATAGAATACTTCAGGCACCCATCAATCTTAAACATTGGCTAGAAAAAATAAGTCAAACGAACAACCCTTGGGAAATCCGAAGACGATACTTAAAAGTAGTTTCCGACGGCGGGCTAGACTTTGACAGTTTCGTCTTCCTCGTTCCGCCTGATGACCCCAACAAGCAGCTGTTTTGGCTCAGACTTGATTATTTAATTGCCTATCTGACTTGTAAATTGCGCAACAATATTAAAGCCACAAAAGGAGGGATGTAAAATGCCTCGGAAGCTGTTCGTTCACCCCTTCGTGACGGGGGCTATCGCCGCTTACGTAAACGCTTCGCCAATCAACACGCAGGGGCAAAAGAGAGAGGGCCTACGAGAAAATATCGTAGAGACTAAAAAATTTGTCGCTAAGGATGGGGGAGGCCTATCCTTCTATGTTTCGGGTCCCTGCATACGACGAATGTTGCGAGAAACCCTATATGAATATTACGACTGGGAGCGGAGCCCCGTGACAGTAGTCGCTAAAGAAGGACAAAAGCAGATTGCACCAGAGGCTGTCGAATTTCCCCTCGAAGACGAAGACGACGAAACGAAGGTAATGGCAGCTATCACAGCCCACACCGAAGGCAATCCCTTCATTTACGCAGACGACGACCTCTTTGGGTACTTCATCCCGCAGAAGAAAGAAGGAGCACGACTTAGACGGGCGCCGTTTCGGTTGAATAGTGCTAGGTCGCTGCCTCAAGCCGGTGTAGTGTTTAGAGAACAACGAACTATGTCCGGCCACCTGATGGACGGCGGGCGCGGAAAAAGGAAAAGCGGGGAGATCTTTCATCCTATTCTCTACGAAGTTGAAGTTCCCACGGGACCTGTTTCGTTCATCTTTGCTCTGTCACTTAAAAATGCGGGAGTTTTCACCTGCGGCAAGGGGGGAGAGGTCACCGAGGAAATGTATAAAGCTGCAAAAGCAGCTGGGCTCATCGAAAAAGAAACTGCCTGGGGGGTCAACGGGAAACAAGTCTGGCTGACCAAGGAAGAAAGACTACAGCGCATTAGAGACATCCTAGAGGCGCTTAGCGAATTGAACGGCGGAGCTAATCAAACGAGGCACCTCAATGACTTTCGCCCCCGTGCCATCGTGGCTGCCGTAATAGACGGAGGACAAGCACTTCTCCAAGATAGTTTCATCCCGTCAGGCGATCCTTTCAAGCCCGTCAACATTAGGCTCGAATTTCTCGTAAATAGGCTAAAACAATACATTAAGCCCTTCCCGTGTATGGGCGGCTCCGCCCACCAAAACGGAGTATCGATGGCAGGAATTTTCTATAGACACCCTGGCAACGGCAAGTGTGTCTTCATCGCTGACTGCGACTTTATTCACAACAAGGACGAAGTGCGCAAAGCCGTCGAAAGCGACCCGATTCTGAAAGAGATCGTCTCCTTTGAAGAAGACGTACGTGAAGTCCTAGAGCGCTGCTGCGAGATTGCTACTCACCTGATCGAACAGAATATACCATGGTAGGGGAGCGCCCGCTTACCGTCGGCGGTTAGCCAACGCTTGCCGCCGACCTCGGCGGGGGGCTGGGTGACGGTGATGTCGGGTCGCCCCCGACTAGCCTACTGCCCCACCAACCGCTGGGCTGGTGAGATAGCATAGATTGTTCGCCCTCAACAGGCAGACAGCCCTTTCCCCCCCCCCGAAAGGGGGGAGTGCCTTACAGCTTGCTGGGCTAAATTGTAGCGCAAAGAAAGGAGGTGATAGGGCGCATTCGCCTGTGCTGGCTATTGCCAGCAAGGCGACAGTCCCCTGCGCCCGTCCTTTATGGATGCCTTAAAGGTAGTGCTGAAAAGCTCAACGGCTTCTTTTCGCGTCCCGTATTTCCCCGCGTTTCAGAAAAGCCTCCCCGTGCCTCCCATATCTACTATCATCGGCATCATCTCGTGCGCGCTAGGCGAACGAGTGAGACTGAAAGGCCTTCACTTCCTCGGATATATCTTCACATACGAAGGAATAGCATTCGACGCCTGGACGGCCCACATGTGGGATAGATCAGCAAGCGGAGAAGTAAAGTATGCGGGGACGAATATCATCACGAGGGAAGTGCTCTCAAATGCTAGGCTTACTCTCTACCTTCCTGTCAAGGAACTGTGGAAAGGAATCTTTTGGCGACCCAGCGGGATACTCAGCCTCGGGAGAAGTGAAGATTTGGCTTATGTAGAAGTTCCACCCAAGGTAGTGAAATTAGAAAAGGTAAGTAGTGGGGAAGTGCGCGGAGTGCTGTTACCAAAGGAGCTCGGCGGCGTAGGACAAGCACTACGATTGCCCATTTATTTCAGCTGGGCAGAACCGAGGACGCCCGTAGCGACGGATCTTTTCTTCATCATAGATGCTCACTCCCCAGCGTACGTCAAAGACTCACAAAACAAGTGGCTATACAAGGACACAGAAACTGGAGAGAACGTCATTATCTATTCGCGGGATTGGCTGCTAAGTCGCCTGTCTCCCAACGGGAAGGAGGTTAATAGACGAGATGGTTGCCGAAGAGATAAAAGCAAAATCCACGGGGGAGAGCCTCGCTAAGCATCTGGATGAAGTTGCCGCTTATGCTAAGCAGATAACCGAAAGTTACGACAAACTCCTGCGAAACTTGCTGGGGGAACGACGGGCAGAGAAGGTTAAGCGGGCGTTAGAGTTAGCAGCCGCCGCCCACGACCTCGGCAAAGCAGCAGCGGGTTTTCAAGCAGCCCTACAAGACCCCACCCACCGCTGGGATAAGCGCCACGAAATTTACTCAACAGCGATAATATTAGGCTTGCCCGTTGAAAAAGGGATCAAGGAGTTAGCAGCAATAGCCACCTTAACCCACCACAGAGACATTCTTGATTTCCTTAGCCCCTCAAATGAGATAAGCAAATTTGATGAGAATGACCTCGCTCCCAATTGGCACTTCATAGAGCGATGGGTAAAAACCCGTTATCCCTCCAATACGCCCCGCATCGTCAGGCTTAAAGAAGAGTTTGCAAAAAGGGCATACGAAGAAAGCGAAAAATCACCATTTCTTTCACGACGATGGCTGGAACTAACCCTTGCTAGAGGCTGGCTTCTGGCATCAGACCACGCCGTCAGCGCCGGTTTTACAACTTTCCCCGCCGAAATAGCCAGACCTAATTGGGATAAACCGCTTCGGAAGTTTCAAGAAATAGTCGGAAACTACGAGGGGAATGCAATATTGGAAGCACCGACGGGGGCAGGTAAGACCCTTGCAGCAATCCTGTGGGCGCAGAGAAACCGCATCGGCGGAGAACGCATCTTTTACATCCTTCCCTACCAAGCCAGCATTGAAGCAATGGCAGACACCTTAGAAGGCTTCTGGGGGCGAGAAACTGTAGGCACTATCCACGGCCGTGCCCTCGATTGTGCGTTTATTGAATACTTTGAAGAGGTCGGCGAGTATGGAGCGGCGGAAGCCAAAGCCAGACAAGAGAATAACGTTAACCGACTCGTTCACAAGCAAATCAAGGTCGTTACGCCTTACCAACTTCTCAAGTGGTTCCTCGGTATCCCCCGCTGGGAAATAGGCGTGAGTGAGATGATCGGGGGGCTCTTCATTTTTGATGAAATCCACGCCTATGACGCCCATGTCGTCGGCCTCATCGTTAAGATGGTGGAGTTCCTGAGAAAACTTGGCGGGCGGTTCCTATTTATGAGCGCCACCTTTCCCAATTTCCTCAAGAAACTGTTGACGAAAGCGGTCGGCGGGAACTTAAACGAGTTCACTTTAACTCCCACTGACGAAGTGGAGAAGCACCTCCTTTTTGGGTCAAGACACCGAATTCGCTGGCGAGATGCCCACCTTGAGGAACTCGTACCCGAAATCGTAGCAGCAGCCAAGGGGGGACAGCGGGTCTTAGTAGTCGCCAACCGAGTGTCCCAAGCTCAGGCGATTTACCGAACGCTTAGAGAAAAGGTTGAAGGGGTATATCTACTTCACAGCCGCTTCACCAGACGAGACCGCGCAGAGAAGGAACGAAGGATAATTGGTTTATTAAAGGATAAAGACAACACGGAAGTCCAAGTTTTAGTAGCAACTCAAGTTGTCGAGGTATCGTTAGATATCAGCTTTGGCACCCTCTACACAGAGATAGCCCCCGTTGACGATTTACTCCAACGGTTCGGCCGAGTCAATCGTTACGGCGAGCATCCCGCTGGCGTGGAAGTCCATGTAGCAACCAAATACGATGAGCGCCTGCATAACATCTATGGGAAAGAACGCCTTAAAGCCACCCTCAGTAGCGGACCAGAGGATAACGCCGAGTTACCCTACGTCGTGTGCTCACAATGGGTTAAGAAGGTTTACACGGGATGGACGAAGTCAGAAGAGAGGAGGTTCTCCAAAGCAATGAAAGGACTAGAAGATTTGTGTCAGGGATTAAAGCCGCTGACGGCCCTGCGTGGAAAGGATGAGAACGACTTGGAGAGTTACCTCTACCAAACAATTGAAGTTCTTCCTAAATGCCTGGAGGACACTTTTAACCAATACTGGAACAACAAGGAGTATCTGCTTGCCTTTCAATTTCTCGTCCCTGTACCCTTCTGGGTATGGGAAAAGTTGCCACAGAAAACAAAGAAAATAGGGAGTAGACAAGAAATATCAGTAACCGATACGGCATATGACTCTGAAGAGGGGCTTAAAATTGAAATTGGTGAGTGACCGTGCGTGAAAAAGACTGGGAAAAGGCAATTCAAATCGTTGACAAAGAATACAAAAACAAAGTGGTTCGGGGGTCAGCCCAATGGTGGTCTTTGGTTCTCGGAGTATATAAGAAAATGCAGGGGCGAAAAATGCTTCAGCGGCTCAAGGCAGCAGGAATCCTAAGAAAACAACAGATAGACTTACTGACCATCCTCGCCCCGATTCTAACACCTTCCTTCCCAATTTCCATTGACCAGCTTTTAGTAGACCTGCCTACCCCATTTACCATTACTTCGCTGGAAAACTTGGCGGCACATTACCAACGTCTTATCCCCCAGATGACACTTTTGTCTCCTTCCCAAAACCCGCCCCTCGTCTTTGTGCCTCTCCTTGCCGAAGAAATCCTTAAACTTGAAGAAGGGCAGGGGATCCCGCTCGCAACAATAGACGAGCTCCCTGAATGGGTGGAAACATTCATTAAGGCATGGTATACCGCTATTCTGTGCGGCATTTTGGACGGCGTTTTTGTTCCGCAAGGCGAAGCAGGCCTAAAATGGATTCTCCAGCTAACTGCTAACCCAGTGCTGAAGACTTTCTTGGCCACACAACTGCGGCGTAATCTTGAAAGCCTCAATGCTGCGTGCCGTCAGTGGCAAAACATCACACTGGCGGACGCGCTGAGCCTACAGCACCGCTTTGGCGCATTTAGGCAAAACAATGTCACAATGGGCGCTTTTCTACACCCGTCAGCCATCGGACGGGTATGGTGCGTTCGCCTTCATGCCCTCCATAACCCCCTCTTTCCCAAAGAATTTAGCCCTGTCAATGCCCATCAATGGTGGCTGAACATCATCCAAACCCTCCTTCCTTGTCAATACTTGGACGAGGGAAATGTGGACGGGTGGGTTCCACTCATCGGCGGCGTCCTTAACCGCGACGACATCGGGGCGCTTGTTATCTTTAGAGATTTCGTCCCCGCCCATCCATCGCTGCGGATAATTGAAGTTGACTTTGACACGGATTATAATCTAATTGCTGAGGTTGCCAGCAAGGTAATAAAACAAGGGAGTAGAATGAAATGACCGACCGCGAGCTCGCTGAAGCGATGGAACGGCTGAGGCGGGCAATAGCGTCAACTCCGTCCACCCTTGATAGGGAGCTGGCAAAAGCAGATGCCGCCATTGCACCAACACTAAATGAAACCTTCGCTATGCAAATGCTTGAAAAAGCATTGCCGCCCGTCCCATCCGCCCTTATTACTACCAACCTGGATGAAGCCAGCCA
>Ga0080007_1077326_pt1 | contig 10169 bp, 9 predicted proteins | sample OctOCTMetagenome_FD_69210 | JGI IMG/M metagenome (GOLD analysis project Ga0080007, IMG submission 69210) | Hot spring and microbial mat streamer communities from Octopus Spring Streamers, Yellowstone National Park, USA - OCT_B (SPADES... | ecosystem: Environmental > Aquatic > Thermal springs >...
GACCTTCTTTAAGACCTTTTATAAGCCCCCTTCTTTCTCCTCTTTTTTCTCCTCTTTTTTCTCCTCTTTTTTCTCCCTCTCTTTCCCCCCATTTATAAAAGAGAGTTTTTCTTATATCTATTTGTATTGGCATAGGTTCTGCTTTTATCTCAACATCAAATAAACCACCTAAAAAACTTATGTCTTCCATATATTTTAAAAGTTCTTTTTTGTTTTTGATAATTTTTGAAATCTTTCTTATTACTTTTTTGAATACTTCTGGTTTTTCTCTGTATTTTCCGGCTAAAACTCCCAATACAACTTCCTCTGGTTTATCACTCTTTAAAAACTCATCAGGGTCTATCTTCTTCCAATCAACAACTCTGAATTTGAGAAATTTGAATTCTGACTTGAAATAAGAAGGAGGAGGATTTCCTTTTCCCACAAATAAAACTATCTGTACAGGTTCTTTGCCAAATTTCTCTTCAATTACAACGGAATACAACAACATTCTTTTAGGCAAAGTTTTATCCTGTTGGGCTTGGATTTCAATATGGAAGATTTTATCACCGGCTTTAAAGAGCATATCTGGTCGGAGGGATTTGAGGAACTTTACTTCCTGAGTTATATCTTCAAGTTTTTCCTCTATTTTCTCACCAGTGGCTATTGAGATAATTTTTCCTACTGCTCTTGAAAAGATTTCTTTTAAAACCAGGTCAAACCTTCTTAATTCTCTTTTCTGCTTATATCCTCTTCTTTCTCTTTTATGTTCTCTTTTATTCTTCTTCATTCCAAAATTTTGTTTTGAATTTTACTTATTGCGGAATAAAGTATCTCGCCTATTAGTTAATTTTACCTTTTTGTTTGAGGTGCTTATATCATTTTTTTTATCTCTAAAAGTTTTTTGATTTGTTTTGAACTACCAGATTTTGCATGGGCGATCCCAGAAAATTCTCTCTTTTTATTTGAAATTACAAAGTCTATGCAATTTTAACAATAGAATGTTAATTATGGTTTATGAAAAGGAATACTTCTTGAATTCTGATATAAAAGGTGATTTTGACGAATTATGGTCAATTATAAATATATTGAGGAGGGAGTGTCCGTGGGATAGAACTCAAACTGCTCAGAGTATAAAATTCAAGCTTGTTGAAGAATCATATGAGGTGATAGAAGCTCTTGATAAGGGAAATTTCGTTGAACTTGCGAAAGAGCTTGGTGATGTGATTTTGGTTTCTTTGTTTATCACAAAGATAATGGAGGACGAAGGGAAATTTGATATAAAATTTGTTTTTTCTTCTCTTATAAGAAAGCTTGTTGAAAGACATCCTCATGTTTTTGGGAAAAAGGATCTTAAAACTCCGGAAGATGTTCTTAAAAACTGGGAAAAGATGAAAAATAAGGAGCAGAATAATAATTCTGCCGAAACTGCGAAGATTTTTCCATCCTTGTATCTTGCTTATAGGCTTTGTGAAAAGAAAGTTAATACGGGAGATTTGAATATAGATATATTTGAACTTAAAAATAAAACCCTTGAACTTTTTTCAAGGCTGTTTGATGAGGTTCAATTGAAAGGTAAGGAAGTAGAACATGATCTCATGGCAGATATAATTTCGGAGATCTTATTAAACCTTGTTATGATTGCTCTAAATTTTAAGATAAATCCAGAAGAAGCTCTTAGGAATAAGGTAAAAGAGAAATTTAAGTAGATTGATTATGATATCGGAGAAGTGTAGTTTATGTATGTTTGCCAAAATTGTGGATTTTCAACTCCAAAATGGTTCGGTAAGTGTCCAAATTGTGAAAGCTGGAATACTCTAATATATGAAGAGGGTAGGAAGAAGGGAAAGAGAGCAAGAGATGAGGTTGGGGCAGATTCAATTGTAATTCCAGATATAAAGCATCCACAGAGAATAGACGAAATAAAGCAAGATTACGAGGAAAGAATACAGACGGGAATTTCTGAACTTGATAGAGTTCTTGGAGGGGGTATAGTAAGGGGTTCTGTTATATTATTTGGTGGTGAGCCGGGGGTTGGAAAATCTACTCTTTTGTTGCAATCTGCTATCAACATATCTGAAAAGAATATGGTTCTTTATGTCTCATCGGAAGAATCTCATATTCAAATTGCCAGTAGGATAAAGAGAATTATTGGACAAGTTGGTGAAAATAAGTTTAAAAATAAAAATCTTTTCTTGCTTTTTGAGAATAATCTTGAAAATGCTTTTGGTTATGCAAAAAAAATTTTCAGGTCAGCTGAGAATAGGAAAGGCATACTTATTCTTGATGCTGTTCAAAGTTTCTTTTCAGATAATATTGAGTCATCTGCTGGTACTGTATCACAAGTAAGAGAAATTGCGTTCAAATCTGTTGAATTCGCAAGGGAGACAGGAATACCGGTTATGCTGATAGGTCATGTGACAAAAGAGGGAATTGTTGCAGGTCCGAAAGCTCTTGAACATATTGTAGATGTTGTGATTTACCTTGAATCAGAAGGTTTTTTGAGATTTATAAGAGCTACAAAAAATCGTTTTGGATCAACGGGAGAACTTGGAATATTTGAGATGACAGAAAGAGGGCTAGAAGAGATAAGAGATCCTTCTACTGCCTTTTTAGATGAGGATATTTTAAATCTTCCGGGAGTTTGTCTTTCTGCAATTTTGGAGGGAACAAGGGTGTATATTTTAGAAGTTCAAGCTCTTGTATCAAAAACTTATTTTTCTGTACCGAGACGATCTTCGCAAGGATATGATGTTATGCGTCTTAGTACTCTTCTTGCTGTTCTTGAAAGGTTCGCTGGTATTTCTTTTTGGGATAAAGATGTTTTCTTAAATATAGTTGGTGGAATGAGAGTTTATGATGTTTCCTGTGATCTTGCTGTTGCATCAGCTATTATGAGCTCATACTTTGAGATCCCTCTGGGAAAGGTATCTGCTATTGGTGAAGTTGGATTGCTCGGCGAGATCAGATCTCCTACATTTCTGGAAAAGAGAGTTTCAGAGATTCGTAGGATAAAGCCGGATAAAATAATTACGGGTAAGATAAAGGGGAATTTTTCTCGCTTAGGAGAAGATATAGTTTCAATATTATCTGTTAAGGATCTTGCTAATTTTATCTTAAAATTAAAAAGATGAGTTTATATGGAAGTTTTTAAGAACATGTCTTGTATAGAGGTTTAGAGTTTATTAATCATGAAAAGCTTTTTATCTGAAAATAATTAGCAAAATGTAGCAAGTTTCATCAATAAAAGTTGCTGGAAATTTTCAAAGTAAGTTTTTGATTATTTATTTTGTCATTTATAGAAGGAAGGAGGATTTTGGATTATGGAAAAGATTCTATCGCAGTTTATACCTCAATTAGCAGAGCAGGTTCAGATGGGAAATATTCTGGTTGGAATTTACATTTTTTTCTTGGCTGCTTTTTTAGGGTATCACCTTATAACCAGGGTTCCTCCACTTTTGCATACTCCTCTTATGTCTCTAACGAATGCAATTTCGGCTATATCTATTGTTGGTGCGATGACAATAGCTGGAATGAAGCATGATACATTTACTACGATTTTAGGAACAATAGCTGTTCTCGCAGCCTCAATAAATGCCGTGGGTGGATACATAATAACTGAGAGAACTTTGAGAATGTTTAAAGGGAGGGGAGGTGGTAAAAAATGAGTCCGCAGGTTATAAACTTCTTCTATTTTGTTGCGGCGTTATGCTTTATTTTGGGAATAAAGGGTATGACCGATCCAAAAACTGCACGGTTGGGGAATATCATAGCTGCTGTTGGAATGACCGTTGCAGTGATTGGAACACTTCTCAAAAAGGAAATAGTGGGCTATGAATGGATAGTTTTGGGATTTTTAGTTGGTGGTGTTATAGGTGCGCTGATATCTTTATTTATACCGTTGACAAGGTTACCAGAACGAATAGCTCTTTCTCATGCTTTTGGAGGTCTTGCAGCTTCTTTGGTTGGTATAGCAGAGTATTATAGATACGGAGCAGAAATGGGGTCAGTTAAGATGGCTGCAATAGGGTTTGAGGTTCTTTTTGGTAGTATAACTTTTACTGGAAGTATGATGGCATTCGGTAAGCTTTCAGAAATTTTACCTTCTCCTCCAATAACATATAAGTTTCAAAATCAAAGTAATATACTTTTATTTGTAGTGACTATTGCTGTATGGATATATCTTATTTTTTATCCAGGAGCTTCACATTTTTTCTATACGATGGTTGGTTTAGCTTTCCTTATAGGAATACTCATAGTTTTACCAATAGGTGGAGCAGATATGCCTGTTGTTATTTGTCTTCTTAACTCATATGCTGGTCTTGCAGCGTCGGCGACGGGTTTTGTTCTTGAAAATAATATACTTATAATAGCTGGTGCTTTGGATGGTGGATCTGGTTTTATTCTTGCAATACTTATGAGTAGAGCGATGAACAGATCTTTTGCAAATGTGCTTTTTGGAGCATTTGGAGCCGTTTCTGCCGAAAGCAAACAGAAGCAGGAAGAATTTTACGCTGGAAAGATAAAATCTACTACGCCGGAGGAGGTTGCTTATTTACTTGAAAATGCGAGACTCGTTGTAGTAGCTCCTGGTTATGGTCTTGCAGTCTCTCAGGCTCAATTTGTTCTCGGTGAATTAGCTAAGGTCCTCAAATCAAAAGGGATAGATGTCAAATTTGCAATACACCCGGTAGCAGGTAGAATGCCTGGGCATATGAATGTATTGCTGGCGGAAGCAGGTGTTCCGTATGAAGATTTACTTGAGCTTGAGCCTTCAAATGCTATTTTACCAGAAGCAGATGTTGCAATAGTTGTGGGAGCAAACGATGTTGTCAATCCGCTCGCCAGGGAAGATAAATCAAGTCCGATAGCTGGAATGCCAATATTAGATGTAGATAAGGCAAGAACAGTTGTTATAATAAAAAGAAGTCTTGCTCCAGGTTTTGCTGGTGTCCCGAATCCTCTATTTATAAAGGAAAATTCGTTGATGTTGTTTGCAGATGCAAAGCAAGCCCTTCAAGAGATTCTCAATAACATAAAGGGAGTTGTTTCAAGACTCCACTAAATAGTTATTCGAAAAGAGGTCGTCCTATTTTTTGTGGGTATGCTTATGAAGTTTATATTCTACTTTACACAAATTTTTCATGCTTTTTTCTTCAAATAAAATCGGTTCATCCTTCTTTTGTAAAAAGACAGATAAGAAAGGAATAGAAAGAAGAAAAAGAAACCAATAAAAAAACAAACTTATGATCAACATCATACTCTAAATAAGATATGAAATATGAAATTTATAGGTTGTCGGTTTTCTTGCATATCTTTGCTTTCTCAATATGGTTTGGTGGCATGATATTTATCTCACTTATTCTTAGACCTTCTATTATGAGAAGGCAAGATTATCCTGAAATTATAGATGTATTGGCAAGAAAATTCAGTAAAATTACTTGGTTTTTCATATTCCCTGTTTTATTTGTTTCAGGTTTTTTCAATTCATATTTTAGAACGGGGGAAATAAATCCTTTTGAGTGGTCAAAGTATGATCCTGGTAAAATTGCACTGATAAAACTTCACTTATTCTTTTTGATTATTATTTTGAGTGCTTTGCATGATTTCAAATTTGGTCCAAAAGCAGTGGAATTGATGAAAAGTGGAGCTAATCCCGAAAAATTCAGAAGACTTTCGGGAATTGTAGGGAGAGTAAATTTTCTTCTTGGAGTTGTAATGCTCATATTAGGGATTTTGGTTGTGAGAGGATGCTAAAATAGAATAGTCTGAATATTGAACATCGCATTACAGTATGGTTATTAGAATTCATCCACATGCCAGAGCCAGAATGCAGGAGTGAGGAGCATCTGAAGATGAAGTTATAGAGGCTATTGAAACAGGGGAAAAATTTCCTGCAAAATTTGGTAGAATTGGATTCAGGCGTAATTTTAACTTTGAAGGAATGTGGAGAGGGAAGAAGTATAAAACAAAACAAGTAGAAGTATTCGCAGTAAAGGAAAACGATGATTTTGTCGTAATCACTGTTATTGTAAAATATTTTTAGGGAGGTGGGAAAAATAATGAAAATAAGCTATGATCCTCGGTATAATATCGCGTATATACAGTTCAGAGAAAAGGCATCAGAAGTGGAAACTATGCGCATAAGTGATGAAGTAAATATAGACATCTCTCCGTATGGAAAAATCTATGGTATTGAACTATTAAATGCAAATGAGCAACTTCCAATTATCAGTGAGAAAGCTCTTATCTTTATTAATGAATCAACAGGTAAGATAATACGAATACCTATTAATATAGAGTAAACTTAAAGTGTTGATAAATTGTCTAAATACAAATAGAGAATAAAAAAGAAATTTAACTTGAAAAATCAAAAATCTTTAGGTTCAAAGGAAATTTTTTAGAAAATGGGAATGACCGAGAAAGATAAAAATTTAGAAAACAAAGGAAGTAATCAAGTCAAAGATAGTGTGATACAAGGGAATTATGTTGCTCTCGTTACTCCTTTTTATGATGGCAAGGTAGATGAGAAATCTTTTAAAAGGCTTATAGATTTTGTCATAGAAAAGGGCTGTGATGGTATTGTGCCTTGTGGTACGACTGGTGAAGCAGCAACACTTGATTTTGATGAGCATATAAGAGTTATAGAGCTTGCTTTGGAGTTTTCTGCAGGTAGAGTTAAGGTAATGGCTGGAACGGGTTCAAATTCAACTCAGGAAGCAATAGAACTGACAAAAAAAGCTGAAAAGCTCGGAGTTGATTCTGTTCTTCTTATAGCTCCATATTATATAAGACCTACTCAGTTAGGTTTATTTGAACACTACAAAAGAATATCTTCTGAATGTGAAGTTAAGCAAGTCTTGTACAACATTCCTTCAAGGACGGCAGTTAATATAGAGGCAGAAACGGTATTGAAGCTTGCGCATGAATGTAAAAATATCGTGGGAATAAAAGAAGCTTCCGGAAATATAAAGCAAATATCAGAAATAATAAGAGATGCTCCTGAAAATTTTTCGGTAATTTCCGGAGACGATATTATGACTTTACCCATCTTATCACTTGGGGGTAGAGGAGTTATATCATCAACAGCAAATATATTTCCTTCTGAGATGACAAATCTTGTCAAATACTGCCTTGAAGGAGATTTTCATCAAGCAAGAAAAATTCATATGTTCCTTCTTGAAGCTTTTAATACTCTTTTTGTGGAAACAAATCCAATACCGGTTAAAACTGCTCTTTACCTTATGGGTATAATAAGATCTCCGGAGCTTCGTTTACCCCTTGCTCCTATTTCTCAAAAGAATCTCGATGTTTTGAAAAATATGCTGAAAAAATATGGTTTTTTATCTGAATAAGAAGCTTTTTATAGAAAAGGTTTGTCAAACAAAGGGTTTATTGAATTAAATAGAAAGAGTGGCTTTACTTGAGGTAAAAAATCTTTCCATATCATTTCAAGGAAAAAAGGTAGTAGATTCTGTTTCATTTTCTGTTGATAGGGGCGAAGTATTAGGAATAGTAGGAGAATCTGGATCAGGTAAGACTTTAACAGCTCTTTCAATATTACATCTAACTCCTCCCGGCGCAAATGTTGAGGGTGAAATAATATTTGATGGTAGAGATATTCTTAAATTAAGCGAAAGGGAAATGAATAAGATAAGGGGTAAAGATATTTCCCTCATATTGCAGAATCCACATTCTGCTTTTAACCCTGTCTTTAAAGTTGGGTATCAGGTAATAGAACCTTTGCTTGTTCATCTTGGATTAGAGAGAAAGAAGGCTTTTGAACTCGCGAAAGATGTTTTCAGACAAGTAGGGATTTCTGAACCTGACTTAAGACTTAAATCATATCCCCATGAGCTCTCTGGGGGTATGAAGCAGAGAGCCGTAATATCTATTTCAATTCTTATGAGAGCAAAGCTAATAATAGCTGATGAACCAACGACCGCCCTTGATCCAACTGTTGAGAGTCAGATCCTCAAATTACTAAGAAGAATAATTGATGAGCAGAGAAGCTCAATGATATTTATTTCACATGATATTTCTCAGGTGGGCTGGATAGCAGATAAGATAGCCGTTATGTACGGTGGTTGGATTGTTGAAATTGGCAAAAAGCAAGATATATTGAAAAACCCCTCTCATCCTTATACGAAAGCACTTCTTGAAGCTATGCCATATAAGGACAGACCAAAGCCTATTCCTGGTTCTCCCCTTGATATAAACTATCAGGGATGCAGATTTTCGAGAAGATGTCCAATAGCTCAGAAAATCTGCTTTGAACAGATCCCCGATTTTAAGGAATTAGAGAACGGGACGAAATCAAAGTGCTTTTTTTAAGATATAGATATGAATACGAGAGGAAATGTTATTGTGACTTCACCACCTGTTGCAGGGAATTGCCATCTTCTTATCATTCTCAAAACGCAACCAACCATTTCCTGATCATCTATTGTTGAATCTTTTACTGAAACATTTGTAACTTTACCATCTGCGTCTATGACTATTTCAACAACTATTTTGCCTTGTAGGTTTGGATTCCTCATTTGTGCCTTTTGGAAGCAGTATTTTAGGGAAGCTTGGTTCTTTTGGGCTATTTTTCTTACAACTTCTTCGTCTAATTGTCCTCCTTCAATTTCTGGACTTTCAGTTGTTATTTTTGAAGTTACAGCTGCGACTTTTTTCTCTTCAAGCTTTACTTCTTTCCCTCCTTTTGCTTCAAGTGATCCAACATCTGTTTCTCTTCTCTGTATGCCACCAGCGAGTTCAAGTGGTTTCAACTCTTCTCCTTTTTCTGCTACTTTAAACCCACTTATACCCCCAAGTACCTCATCTAAATTTTTGACCACTCCACCTCCAAGAACTTCTGCTAATGGACTCGCCTCGCCCTCACCCTTAGCTGTAAGAAGTGCGAGTACTCCAACTTGCCTTACTTTCTCTCTTATTATCTCTTTTTTCTGTTCCTTTGTGACCTGAGCGGTTTCCTCTTTTGGTTTTTGTTCTTCTGCTTTTTTCTCTTCTTCTTTTTTCTCTACTTTCTTTTCTTCTTTTTTCTGCGCAAGCTCTTTTTTCTCTTCAACAAGTTTTGGAACAACAACTTTTGCAAACCTTTCCGGGAGCTTCTCCACTTCTACTACATCATCTCTTATTTCAACCTGAACTTTTGAACTTATGTATACAAATACTGCCCACAGTAGGATGAAAAAAATAAAGACAGGATATGTCCTCTTTTTTTCCTCTTGTTCATCTTTTTCAGTTAAAGGAGTAAATATATCTGCTATTCTTTCCAAAGTTTCTTGTGTCTGCATAACTTTAAATTTAATAATCGTTTTGCAAAAAAGGTTTGAAACTAAAATTTTTTATATTTCTTTTTTATGATTGTGAGATACATCACATATGAATAGATTTGGAATTGCTATTTTTATTCTTTGAATGGTTTTAAAGTTTGCAAAGATAAAAGCGATTTTCCCGGCTGTTGAGGTTATTGATGGAGCAGGAGTAAAATTGAAAAGGTATATCGGGAACCAATATGTTAATGTTGTTGATCCGTTTCTGCTACTTGACGAATTTAAAAGTTCAGATGAAAAAGATTGGATATCAGGTTTTCCATCTCATCCTCATAGAGGATTCCAGACTCTGACATATATGATATCCGGTAAATTTGAGCACAAAGATAGCACAGGTTCTCACAGTATTCTTTCATCTTCGGGGTTGCAGTGGATGAATGCAGGAAGTGGAGTAATTCACTCTGAGATGCCAGCTATGGAGAAAGGATTTCTTTGGGGATTTCAGCTCTGGATCAACCTACCAAGAAAATATAAAATGTCTGATCCTTTCTACTTTAATTTTTATTCTCAGGTTGAAGAAGAAAGGGAAGGTATTAAGGTTATAGATCTTGTTGGTAAGCCTATGAGAGAAAACTCATTTTTTGATCTAATATATAAGCATATTGAGATGGAAAAGGGAAGCGAATTCAAAATGGAGATTCCAAAAAGCTATAGCACTTTTATTGTTGTTTCAGAGGGAAAAATAAGAATTCTTCCGGAAAAAGTTATAATTCCACAGGAAAAATTGTCTGTAATTGAAGGAAATTATTTGTGGATTTTTGCTCAAGAGAAATCACATATTATATTTGCAAGTGCGCCTCCAATAAGAGAACCGATAGCAAGGTGGGGACCTTTTGTTATGAACACAAA
>Ga0080007_1087216_pt1 | contig 10169 bp, 8 predicted proteins | sample OctOCTMetagenome_FD_69210 | JGI IMG/M metagenome (GOLD analysis project Ga0080007, IMG submission 69210) | Hot spring and microbial mat streamer communities from Octopus Spring Streamers, Yellowstone National Park, USA - OCT_B (SPADES... | ecosystem: Environmental > Aquatic > Thermal springs >...
CTAAGAATACCCCCATTAAAACCAGCGTGAAAGACGCTAAGGGCTCCTCAACACAAGCCTCTCCACATCCCCTATAATCCTCCCAACCCTGACCATCTCATCTCTAAGCTGTTCAACATCGATTACACCCTCATAGAAGATCTCACCATGGAGAACCCGAACCTCGCCACACACCTATCTGCTAACCCAAGCTCCCCCACTTCCCTCGCAGATCTCTCAAACTCCCTAAGCTTCCTCCTCCCAAAATGACTCATAGGGGTAACGCCAGTATAATAAATTATAAGAGCGTTAATAGCCTGAACCACGGCATTCCACGCTTTCTCAGCAGAATCCCTATAACATCGTTCCTAGCTACAGCCTCCTCGAATTCCCTTAACGCTCTCTCGTAGAGCTCTCTAGCTGACGATAGTAGGGCTTTAATCACATCCTCGCTCAAAGCTAACACCTATCACTATGCTTCAATGTTACCCAAGTTTAAAACAAAATTGTACGGTCTGTTTCGGGTGTAACGTTTGCGTTTATTAGAGTTTAGGGTAACCCTGTTAATGGTGTTGAGCCTCACGTCTTGAGGGTGGGCTGCGTGCAGGGGGGGCTTTTAGTTGTTAAGGTTGGTGGTAGGGTTCTAGCATCTAACCTGGACTCCGTTGTAGGTGATGTTGTTGACCTGTGGAGGGGTGGTTTGAGGGTTGTTCTAGTCCATGGTGGTGGTGATGTTGTTACAGAGTACTCTAGGAGGATGGGTGTTGAGCCTAGGTTCGTTGTTTCACCTGAGGGTGTTAGGAGTAGGTATACGTCGCTTGAGGAGCTCGAAGTATACATCATGGTTATGGCTGGTAAGCTTAACAAGTGGATTGTATCCAAGATCGTAGGGCTAGGGGGGAGGGCTGTAGGGGTGACGGGGGCTGATGGGCCTACGCTGGTGGCTGAGAGGAGGAAGAGGATAATCGTGGTGGACGAGAGGGGGAGGAGGAGGGTGGTGGAGGGGGGCTACACGGGTAGGATAGTGAGGGTTGAGACAGGGCTGCTCGATAAGCTACTCGAGGAAAACTACGTAGTGGTGGTAGCACCGGTAGCAGTGGACAGCGATGGAACACTACTAAACGTGGACGGAGACCAGGCAGCGCTAAAGATAGCAGCGGCCATTAAAGCGGATAAGGTAATACTCTTGACGGACGTTGAAGGGCTAGTAGTAGATGGAGGCATCGTAAGAGAGCTCACAGCCCAAGAGGCTAGAAGTATACTACCGAAAATAGGCCCAGGCATGAACAGGAAGATGATAGAGGCGGTAGAAGCGGTAGAAAGGGGAGTACGTGAAATCCTAATAGCAAACGGGCTCCTAGAAAACCCGGTCAAAAAAGCCCTAGAAAACCCGGGGACCAGGATAGCTGGAAACCCTTAAGCCATCATCGTATTACTTGCTATGAGACTCTAGCGTTCAATCGAAAAGCTTGAAGGAGTGAGCTATCTGGACTTTATAACATCAATATACCTATGATTCTATCTCTGCAGCTCCCAGTTTATACTGTTTATGTTTTCTTTTTCTTCATATACTGGTACTGGTTCTGGGTGGTAGGAGGTGATTAGCGAGGTGTACATTAGAGGGTCGCCTGGTTTCTATGCTGTTATGGTCTCAGATGTGCTTATCTAAGTTTGCAACTTTGGTTTTACATGTGTTAGTGTTTTAAGCTGGTATGTAACGTTGTTGTTTTGGTGGTTTGGTTTTGGTTAGGGTTAGTGTTGCTAGTGTTGTTAGGGGTTTGGTTTTTAGTAGGCCTTTTATTAGGGGTTGTCTTGCTGAGGGTGTTGTTAACTATAGTGCTCTAGCTAGGCTTCTTTCTGATGAGCTTAGGGTTAGGGGTATCAGTGCTTCCCATGGTGCTATTAAGATGGCTTTGGTTAGGATTAGGGAGGAGGTTGTTGAGAGCGAGAGGGAGCTTAAGGCTAAGCTTAAACGTGTTCTAGGCTCTACGGTGTTACAACTTCAATCTGATCTCGTTGTTGTTACTGTTAGGAAGCATGCTATAATGGCTAGGCTTCCGAGTATAGTTAAGTCTATGGAGATGGCTAGGTTCTTCCAGATACTACAGGGTGTTAACACATTTACATTCATAGTTTCAAAGGAGAACTTGGAGGAGCTCCTGAGAAACGTTGGGAGGGATGATGTTGTCGAGATCCTAGAGGATCAAGCTGCAGTTATACTTGTAAGTCCAAGGGATATAGTTGAAACACCCGGGGTTGTAGCTTTGATAGCATCAACGTTGTATGAGAACGATATTAATATAACTCAGATAGTCTCATGCTACAATGACACCATAGTTCTCGTTGATGCTATGAAGGCGTGGGAGGCCTACAGGGTTCTAGAGACCTTAATCAAGTCTATGAGGGGCTAGGTTACCTTAGCCATAGCTCGTATTAAAATGTAACACTAATATTACATTTTCCATAGAACTTGTTTCAGAAAGGCTTTTAATGTGATTCTTATTATATTTTCTAGCGGTGTTTACCGTGAGGGTTGCATTAGCTTACTCCGGGGGTTTGGATACAAGTGTTATATTGAAGTTGCTTCAGGAGAGGCTTGGGGCTGAGGTTGTAACCGTTACTGTTAACGTTGGGCAACCTGAGGATTTCAACGCTATAGAGGCTAAGGCCTACAAGCTTGGTGCTATAAAACACTACACTATTGATGCTAGGAGGGAGTTTGTTGAAGGCTACGTGTTTAAAGCTATTAAAGCTAATGCTCTCTACGACAACCTATACCCTCTCTCCACAGCTCTAGCTAGACCCCTCATAGCCGGTAAGGTTGTTGAGGTAGCTTTAAAGGAGGGGGCTGATGCTGTTGCGCACGGGTGTACTGGTAAGGGTAATGACCAGATTAGATTTGATCTCGCATTCAAATCCCTAGCTCCACACCTTAAGATCATAGCTCCTGTTAGAGAGTGGGGTCTTACGAGAGATTGGGAGGTTGAGTACGCTCTAAAACATGGGATACCTGTTAAGAGTAAGGTTTACAGTATTGATGAGAACCTATGGGGTAGATCTATAGAGGCTGGGGTCCTAGAGGATCCTATGGTTGAGCCGCCAGAGGAGGTTTTCGAGTGGACAGTCCCGCCTAGCAGGGCTCCGGATAAGCCTGAGTACGTTGAGATAGGATTTGAGGCGGGTGTTCCAACGAGTGTTAACGGGGAGGCTATGGATCCGGTGGAGCTCATAACATATCTTAACAAGCTTGCCGGAGCTCACGGCGTTGGGAGGGTTGATATGATTGAGAATAGGGTTATAGGATTGAAGAGTAGGGAGGTCTACGAGGTCCCAGCCGCTATGACATTGATAACAGCTCATAGGGATCTTGAAAGGCTTGTTTTAACCAAGAGAGCCTATGATTTCAAGGAGATTGTCGACATGGAGTGGGCTAAACTCGTATACCAAGGCCTCTGGTTTGAACCGCTAAGGGAGGCTTTAGATGCCTTCATAGATAGTGTTGAACCACCGGTCACGGGGACTGTTAGGGTTAAACTCTACAAGGGCGGAGTCTACGTTGTCGGTAGGAGCTCCCCATACTCATTGTACGACCACGAGCTCATATCATACTTTAAGGGTAGCTTCGACCAAAGGCAATCCATAGGGTTTATAGAGCTCTACGGACTACAAGCTGTTAAAGCTTATAGGAAGAAGGCTGGTTTAGCTTAGGTGGCTTCACCATTGGCCTATAGGGAGCCCCTGCTAGGGCTGACGAGGCCTGAGATTACAAGGTACACCTCGTCCATCGAGGATGACGAGCTCATAGTATGTGAGGTTCTAGAAGTACTAGAGGCTCACTTGGAGGAGCTCGTGGAGTCCAAGGTTGTACCCCTGGAGTCTGCTAAGAGAATACTCTCTGAGATTGAGAGCTTGAAGAGGGATCCCTCTAAGCTCTTCACCTACAATGTTGAGGATGTGCATGAGGCTATAGAGGTTTACCTTGGGGAGAAGCTTGGAGTTGAAGCTGGATACCTTGCCCTAGGGAGGAGTAGGAATGATCATGTAGCTGCAGCTCTAAGACTTAAAGTGTCAAGGCTTCTGATAGAGGAGGGCTGGGAGCTCCTCAAGCTGAGGAGGATCCTCTTGGTTAAGGCTTTGGAGCATAGGGAGACCCCAATGGTCCTATATACTCACACACAGCCGGCTCAGATATCCACGTTAGCTCACTACCTGTTGTACGTAGACGAGCTTATAGCAGCATACTTAGAGCTCCTACCATCGATAATAAGTGTAACCCTCAGATCCCCCCTGGGCTCGGGGCCCGCAGCTGGGGTTTCAACACCAATAGATAGGGTTAGAATTGCATCAAAGCTCTTCAACGGGGGCATAGTGTATAACAGCTTGTACGCCACGACAAGTAGGGATTTCGCACTACTAGCTCTAGCTTTCAACGCAAGCCTACTAGCATCCCTATCAAGGGTTGTAGAGGATCTAATACTATTTTCGACACCACAGATAGGGTACTTCAGCATACCAGAGGAGCATCTAGCCACAAGTAGCATTATGCCCCATAAGAGGAACCCTGTTACACTTGAAATAACAAGAGCTAGGATTGCAGAGCTCCTAGCATCATTTGTAGCGGTAGCTGGGATAATCAAGGGTTTAACGTCAGGCTACAACCTAGACATGCAGGAGGCTAATAGGTATGCAATCGAACCCCTGGTTAAGACCATAGAGGCTCTAAGAATCCTAGGAGATCTCCTAAGCAGGCTAGGGGTTAACGTGGAGAACGTGGTTAGAGATGTTAAAGCATACCCAATCACACTATCCGATCTAGCGGAGCTCATAGCCATTAGAACGGGTAGGCCCTTCAGGGAGGTTCATAGGGAGATAGCAGGTTTAATCAAAGAGTCTAAGGGTGTAGAGGAGGTTTACAAGGTCTTAGAGGAGAAGTACGGAGTTAGACTGGATTACAGGAGTGTTATTAGGAGACCTGTAGTAGGCTCTTCCAACCCGGAGGATGTTGATAGGTATGTTGAGAAAGCCTACGACTCCCTGAGGTCTCTGGAGGAGGCTTTGGAGAAGTACTCCTACATCACCGGGAGGAGGTGTAGTCATTGAATACCAGTAGTCTCCCACACGAGAGCTCATCGGTATCACTAACCCCATGGGCCTTAAATGATGATTGCCACCAGAGAATATTGAGAAAGAGATTTAAGCTAGATCTGTAAATCGAGGTAGTGGGTTTTGAATTACGCATCATTGAAATCTCTAAGGTGCAAGGGGGGTTTAAAAGCTAGGTTACTCCTAGCAGATGGAACCGCTATAGAAGGATGTGGTTTTGGAGCCCAAGATGTGAGGGTTGGGGAGGTTGTATTCACTACAAGCATGCCCGGATACCCTGAGGCTCTAACCGATCCTAGCTATGCAGGTCAAATACTGATCTGGACTCACCCAATGGTTGGATGTTACGGTATTCCTAGTCTTGAGCACTCCTATTGCGGTATCCCTCTTAACTACGAGTCTGATAAGGTTCAAGTTGAGGGCTTCATAGTCTCAGAGTTACCCCCACACAACCACTACCTTAGCTCTATGAGCTTAGCTGAGTGGCTTGAATCCAACAACGTGCCAGGCATGTTTAGAGTTGATACTAGGGCTCTTGTTAAGAAGATTAGAGAGTATGGAGTCTTAATGGGAGCTCTAGCCGTATACCCTGAAGGTGATGGTGTAAGCTGGGACGCGCTTGAGAGGAGGTTGAGGGGCTCCGAGGCTTACGATATAAGGGATTACACGTTAAAGGTTTCACCTACAACTATACTAGTCCACAAGCCAAGTGTTAAACCTAGGGCTAAGATCTCGGTCCTAGACTGTGGTCTGAAATACGGTATACTAAGGGAGCTCCTAAGACAGGGGTTTGAGGTTGTAAGGTTCCCATGCCAGTCTAGGGCGTCAGAGCTCCTAGAGTTTGATGGTGTCGTTTTGAGCAACGGCCCCGGTAACCCCGAGATCCTGGAAAACCAGGTCTCAGTAGTGGAGGAACTAGTATACTCCGGTAAACCAGTCTTAGGCATATGCCTTGGAATGCAACTCACAGCCCTAGCTCTTGGAGCTAGAACATTTAAACTCAAGTACGGCCACAGAGGGCCCAATAAAGGCGTTATAGATGTGATGACAGGGAGGAGTTACATTACAACACAGAATCACGGGTACGCTGTAGATGAGAGAAGCCTTGAAGGCACGGGGTTGCGAGTTTGGTTTAAGAACATAGATGATGGGACTCTAGAGGGTGTTAGGCACGAGAGGCTCCCAGTTCTAGCAGTTCAATTCCACCCAGAGGGGGGCCCGGGGCCCCTGGATACAACATGGGTCTTCGACCTCTTCGCCAGGATGGTGTCTAGGGTTGGAGACGGTTAAAAAGGTGCTAATCATAGGATCTGGAGCTATAAAGATTGCTGAAGCAGCGGAGTTCGACTATAGTGGTAACCAGGCTCTTAAAGCTTTGAAGGAGGAGGGTTTAGAGGTTGTACTGGTTAACCCTAACATAGCCACAATACAGACTAGCTATAAGTTCGCTGATAAAGTCTACCTAGCGCCCCTCAAGCCGTGGTCTGTAGCTAGGGTAATAGAGGTTGAGAGGCCCGACGGCATACTAGCGGGCTTCGGTGGGCAGACAGCTCTAAGTCTAGGCGTTAGACTCCACGATGAAGGTGTTCTAAGTAGATATGGGGTTAAAGTTCTTGGAACACCAATTGAGGGTATTAGGAGGGCTCTCTCAAGATCTCTCTTCAGGAAAGTTATGGAGGATAACCGCATACCGGTACCCCCGAGCATAGCTGTTAACACTATAGATGATGCTGTTATAATAGCAGATAGGATAGGCTATCCTGTAATGATTAGAGTTAGCTTCAACCTAGGGGGTGCTGGTAGCTTTGTTGCATGGAGTGAGGATCAGCTGGTTAGAAGGCTTAGAGCAGCCTTCGCCCAGAGTGAGATAGGGGAGGTTCTTGTGGAAAAATACCTTCACAACTGGAAGGAGATCGAGTTCGAGGTGGTGAGGGACGCTCATGACAATGTAGCTGCCGTGGCGTGCCTGGAGAACCTGGACCCCATGGGTGTGCACACTGGGGAGTCCATAGTTGTAGCCCCATGCCAGACTCTCACTGACTACGAGTACCAGCTTTCAAGAAATCTATCGATAGCAGTTGAGAGGGCTATAATGCTCATAGGGGAGGGTAATGTACAGGTTGCGTTGAACCCCTTCAACAGCGATGAGGCTTACGTTATAGAGACTAACCCTAGGATGTCTAGGAGTAGTGCTCTAGCTAGCAAGGCTACAGGCTACCCCCTAGCCTACATAGCAGCTAAGCTAGCGCTCGGCTACAAGCTATACGAGATAGTGAACAAGGTCACGGGGGTTACCTCAGCTAACTTCGAGCCAAGCCTAGACTACGTTGTAGTGAAGATACCAAGATGGGATTTCGATAAGTTCGAGTACGTTGAGAGGGGCATTGGTAGTGAGATGAAGAGCGTAGGTGAGGTAATGGCTATAGGGAGGAGCTTCCTGGAGGCGCTACAGAAGGCTTTGAGAATGCTCGATATAGGCGAGCCCGGCCTCGTAGGGGGCCCCATCTACGAGGATGAATCGATAACACTAGACTATGTGATGGAGAAGCTCAGGCTTAGGGAGCCCTACTGGCCCATATGGGCTGCCAGGGCATTCAAGCTAGGAGCCACCATAGACATGGTCTACGAGGCTACGGGGGTGGACAAGCACTTCCTCAAACAGGTGAGGGAGGCCGTTGAGTTCTACGAGCTCCTGAAAAAACATAGGGGTAGGGCTGGGAGGGAGCTAGTGGAGCTCATAGCAGAGGCTAAGAGGATGGGTTTCAGCGACCTGCAGATAGCTAGAGCTCTGGGTGTCGGAGAGGATGAGGTTAGGAGTCTAAGGCTGGGCTATGGCGTAACACCTGTTGTGAAGCAGATCGACACCCTTGCGGCAGAGTGGCCTGCTAGGACGAACTACCTCTACCTAACATACAACGGTTGGGAGCACGATGTTAGCTTTGATAGCGGTAAGCCTAAGGTTATGGTCCTGGGCGCTGGGGGGTTTAGGATTGGTGTTAGCGTTGAGTTCGACTGGAGCATAGTAACCTTCTCCGATGAGGCTAAGGGTAGAGGCTACGAGGTCATAGTCGTGAACTACAACCCTGAGACTGTCTCCACAGACTGGGATGTCAATGATAAGCTTTACTTCGACGAGATAACGGTTGAGAGGATCCTAGACATATACGAGCTCGAGAAACCCGTAGGCGCTGTAGCGTTCCTAGGAGGACAGATATCCAATAACGTGGCTTGGGAGCTTGAGAGGAGGAAGGTTAAACTACTAGGGACACCCGGCTACAGCGTTAACATGGCAGAGAACAGAGCTCTCTTCAGCAAACTCCTAGACAAGCTTGGGATAAGACAGCCTGAGTGGGTTGAAGCCACCAGCGTCTCAGAGGTCCTGAGGTTCGCTGAGAGAGTCGGATACCCCGTGCTCGCCAGGCCAAGCTATGTGCTCAGCGGCTCAGCTATGAGGGTTGCATGGTCTAGTGAGGAGCTCCTAGAGTACCTGGGGAGGGCTGCTAAGGTATCCCCCAGGTACCCTGTGGTTGTCTCAAAGTTTATGGATAACGCTTTGGAGTTCGAGGTCGACGCTGTAGGCGATGGTAGGAGCTCTGTAGGGGTTGTCATAGAGCATATAGAGCCAGCTGGGGTTCACAGCGGTGACTCAACAATGGTCATACCATTCAGGCTTCTACCAAGGGATGCCGTTGTGGAGGCGTGCAGAATCTCAATGGCTTTAAATGAAACCTTAGACATCAAGGGGCCCTACAACATACAAATGCTGTACAGGGATGGAGCTGTCTATGTCATAGAGCTTAACCTAAGAGCTAGTAGGTCCATGCCCTTCTCAAGCAAGGTCACAGGCTACAACCTGATGAGGGCAGCTGTCCGAGCATCGCTAGAAGGTAGGATAGGGGATGTGGTTGAAGAGAGTAGATTCAACTTACTAAAACCAACATGGTATGGTGTTAAATCACCACAATTCTCGTGGGCAAGGCTTAGAGGAGCATACCCACACCTAGGGCCTGAGATGAGGAGTGTAGGTGAGGTGGCAGTAATAGCGGAGGTTTACGAGGAAGCACTACTATCAAGCTGGCTATGCGTACAGGGGAACGATATGCCGCGGGAGACGCAACTAATACTAATCTACAACCTCGATAGACGGGGGCAACAGGAGCTAGAGCTCACCAGGAGAATACTAGAGCAAGCAGGATACCAGACCATAACACTTAAAGGTATGGAGGTAGGGGACTCAATGGCCGTGGATGAGAGGAGGGCCCTAGAGCTGATAGCCAAAGGTGATGTGGGGATGGTTATAACGACAGGTTATGCTCCAGAGAGAGACTACAAGGTGAGAAGGCAGGCAGCAGACCTAAACATACCCCTAGTGCTAAACCACAAACTAGCACTAGAACTAGCAAAAGCCATAAAGGCAGTGAAGAGCAAGACGATAACACTGAGAGATATGAGGAGCTACTGGAGAGACTGGAAGAACATAGTAGACGTAATATAAAAAGTCTGAGCCTCCACCCCCAACCAGCACAAGGACTTTAAACCCCAAACACTACCTGGAAGACCTGGAGGCCCGAGCTCTTGCACCCAAAGGTTAGACTTGTAAACATAGGGCCATTCGAGGAGGCAGAAGTAGAAGTTAAACCCCTAACGGTATTCATAGGAAGGAATAGCGTTGGTAAATCACTCATAGCACAAACACTATGGGCTCTAGCCACCACAACGCCAGACGCGGGTGCATGGCTTATAGCTGCAAGCCTCGAAGCATCACGGGAGCTCGGCAACCCAGACCCCCTCACAACACTACTAGACGAGATCCGAAGGGGGGGTAGTGTAGAAGATATCCTCAGGAGAACAGTTGAGATCTATATTAAAACAATGCATGAGGGGCTCGCAGCAGGGTTTAGGGAGAGCTTTGAGGAGCTCTATGGAGACCTGAGCTCGATAATCAGAAAGGGAGCTGGGGAGGCTAGGATTAGAGTTGATAGTAAGGCCTCAATAGAGTTTAGGATAGAACGGGGTAATGTAGGAGTGGTGGAATACAAACCTAACACGGACTTTGTAGACAGAATACATGCTACCACCCCCTACCC
>Ga0080007_1104467_pt2 | contig 10150 bp, 6 predicted proteins | sample OctOCTMetagenome_FD_69210 | JGI IMG/M metagenome (GOLD analysis project Ga0080007, IMG submission 69210) | Hot spring and microbial mat streamer communities from Octopus Spring Streamers, Yellowstone National Park, USA - OCT_B (SPADES... | ecosystem: Environmental > Aquatic > Thermal springs >...
CATCGAAGGTCAGAGGCCGAGTCCGGAGTGGGCGGAGCGCCTGAATTCGATCTCGGCCCGATTTCGGGAGCTGGGCGAAAAGGCCGCCGCCCTCGTTGCCGGCAAGAGCCGCTTGCCCACCCCAGCGACAAATGAGCCGATTTCTCACCTGCACACTTAACTTACGAGGGAGGAACGCGATGAAAATCGCTGGTATGGCCCTGATCACCGTAGCCCTGATGTTGTCGGCCTGTTCGTCGGGCCGCGAACCGACCGCCGGGGTCTTCGCCACCCCAACGGAGGAACCCACGTCGGGGTCAACCCCCATGCCGAGGGAGGAGGCCCCTGCCGATCGCCCCGCCTCCACCACCACGCCCCCGTCAGGCGCCTTAAGCGATTTCCAACTCACCATTGAAAGCCCCGCTCCATTCGCCGGGGTGATCAGGCTGGAAGACCTTAAAGGGACTCTGCTTGGGAGCTTTGCGACATGTTCTACGCCTGACAAATTATTTTTTATGGTGAGTTTCTATGCCGCTACACCTCCGAATAAACTCACACCCGTAAAGATGTTTGAAATGACCTCCGAACAGAACGCAGCGGTGGGAACGCCTCTGCCGGTGACGATCACCATCACGACAGACGATCCGACAGGGAGGGAGCAAACTTATCGATTGCAGGGGAGCGCGACCTACACGGGGGACGGTCTCTCTGGCGTATTTCAGTCGGATGATGGGCGGCTCAAAGGTTCCTGGAAGTGCGCCTTTGCTCCTTGAGCGGATGCATCCGCCCAATGATGTGCTTAGCTGACCTAAGGAGGAAGACGATGAAGATCATCCGTCTGGCCCTGACGGCTGTGGTCCTGATTCTGTCGGCCTGCTCGTCGGGCCGCGCACCGACCGCCGAGGTCTCCGCCACGCCGACGGTTCGGGCCGTCGCCGGGGGCCCCGCCACGCCCGCCCCGGAACCGACGGCCCGGCCTTCGCCCACCGCCACGCCGGTTCCCCCTGCGCCTGCCGCCGGCCCGTGCCAGAACCCCTACTACCCGGTGGTGGCGGGCGCCTCCTGGACGTATCAGATGAGCGGCCCCGGGGGCGACACGTTCACCCGCTCGATCGTCAACGTCCGCGAAAACGGCTTCGACGATCAGGACGTCTTCAGCGCCGGTGTCACCCGCCGGGGGAGTTGGGAGTGTCGGGAGGGCGAGCTCATCAGCCTGACGCCTGCCTCCGGTCCGTCTGTAGCTGCGGCGGGCATGCAGATGAACTTTACCGTGGAATCCAACACGGGCCTCACGTTCCCGGCGGATCCCCGGCCGGGCATGGAGTGGAGGCAGAACATTGCGCTGGCGGGCCGGTTTGAGCGGGAAGGCCAGAGCATCGAAGTGCGCGGGGTGATGGATCGGTCTTGCAAAGCCGTTGGCATGGAGCGGGTGAGCGTGCCGGCCGGGGACTTTGAAGCCCTGCGGGTGGACTGCTCGCACAAGATGGACCTCTCCTTCTCCGGCGTTCCGGTTTCTTCGATGACGGAGACGAACGCGTCCTGGTATGCGCGGGGGGTCGGGTGGGTGAAAACGAGGGGATCGAGCGATGCGGGAGTGACGGAGATCGTCCTGCTCTCTTACACCATTCCCTGAGGAGCTGGAATCCCGGCGGTGGCTTAGGAGGCGTCTCCAATGACCGCCCTATCGCTGTGTGGAGCAGGAAGCGCAGCGGGAACCCGCCGCACCTCCCAGGTTCATAGCATCCTGGCACCCTGACGTGAACATAAAACGACGTGAAACCACCTACATCGTGCGCATCTGGCAGGAGCCGAGCGAGCTGGGCTGCGCCGGGCGAGTGGCGGGGTGTGTTGCGCTCGCTCGATGGCCGCCGGCAATGGTTCTTCAAATCGGCCGAAGAACTGTGGGACCTGCTGACGCGCGGGGAAGCGCCAGCTGAAACCGAGCGGGGGAAACCGTAAGCGTCACGCTATCGGGAGGGCGAATGACCCGGTTCGATCCTCTCACGCTCATCGAGAAAGGGTTGCCGCCCACCGGCCACCCGCGAAAGGTGGTGATCGTGGGGGTGGGCATGGCCGGGCTGGTGGCCGCCTACGAGCTGAAGCGCGCCGGGCATCGGCCGGTGCTGCTGGAGGCGCGCCCGCGCGTGGGCGGGCGCATCTACACGCTGCGGGAGCCGTTCACGCACGGCCTGTATGCCGAAGCCGGCGCCATGCGCATCCCCCGCGCGCATCGCCTGACGATGGCCTACATCCAAAAATTCGGGCTGAAGACCCGGGATTTCACGATGGACAACCCCAACGCCCGGGTGTATGTCGGCGGTCGGAAACTGCGCCTGGCCGAGGCCAACGCCCACCCCGATCGGCTCGGTTTCGACGTGGCGCCCCACGAGCGCGGCCGGACCGCGGCCGCAATGTGGAAGAAGGCCATCCGGCCCCTGTTAGACCTGCTGGAAAAGGAAGGCGAGGCCGCCTGGGAGCAGATCGTCGCCCGTTATGACGAATACTCGATCCGCGAATTCCTGGAGCGGGACGGGTGGTCGGAGGGCATGATCGAGATGTTCGGCCTGTTGATGAACCAGGAGGCGCTCATGAATTCATCCTTCCTGGAACTGTTTCGTGAGGAGGCCGGGCATTACTACACCGACATGATCGAACTGGAAGGCGGCATGGACGCCCTGCCCCGCGCTTTCCTGCCGGAACTGATGGACGATATCCGTTTTGGGGCCAGGGTCATTGCCATCGACCAATCCCCAGAGGACGTGACCGTGCATTTTCAGACCCGGGCCGGGCGCTTCAGCGAGAAAGGGGATTACGCCATCCTGACCATCCCCTTCCCGGTCCTGCGGCACATCGAGATCCTCCAGCCGTTCTCCCGAGCCAAACAGCGGGCCATCCGCCAGCTGCATTACGATGCCGCGGCCAAGATCTTCTTCCAGTGCCGCCGCCGCTTCTGGGAGGAAGACGACGGGATCTTCGGCGGCGGGACGATCACCGATCTGCCCATCCGCAATCTCTACTATCCCGATCACGGCCGCGAGACGGGGCGCGGCGTCCTCCTGGCCTCCTATACCTGGTCGGAGGATGCCCAGCGTTGGGGGTCGCTTTCCCCGGCGGATCGCATCGAGCAGGCCCTGGAAAACGTGGCCCTGATCCATCCGCAGGTGCTGGAGGAATTCGAGGCCGGCGCTTCCTGGATGTGGCACGATGATGAATTCGCCGGCGGCGCCTTCGCCCTGTTCGATCCCGGCCAGCAGACCCTGCTGCATGACTCCATCGTGGCCCCCGAGGGCCGCATCCACTTCGCCGGGGAACACACCTCGCTCTGCCATGCCTGGATCCAGGGCGCCATTGAATCGGGCCTGCGCGCGGCGTATGAAATCTCCGCCCGCGCCTGACCGAGGAGGTGAAGCCATGAACCAGTTTTCCCGCATTCGGCTTCCCATTCGCTTCCCATCGGCCCCCTCCCCCGCGCCCGGAGGAAAGGGAAACGCCTTTGGAGGAGCTCGGATAGGGCCGGCTCGGCATCGCACTAAGACTCGCCCTGCTCACGGAGGGTGGACATGATGAGCCTATGGATCATCAACTCGATCACGCGCCTCAGGGGTTTTTGGGTCGGCCCCATCATGCTCGTCATCGGATTGGGCATCCTGTACCTGGGATGGCAGTGGCGCGCCCACACCCAGGAGATGGTCGCCACGATGCTTCCGGCGGAAGGTCGGGTCGTGGAAATGGTTCCCCTCGCCGACCATCGGGGCAAGACCTTTTTCTACCCGATCGTGGAGTTTCGCACAGCGGAGGGTCAAACCGTTCGTTTCCAGGGCGGCACCGGCAGCAATCCGCCGTCCTATCGCACCGGGGCCAGGGTCAAGGTGCTCTACGACCCCCAGTCGCCGCAGTCGGCCGTGATCGATTCGTGGGAGCTCTGGCTGCCCTCGAACCTCTTGATCGGGGTGGGAGGCTTCTTCACGCTGATGAGCATCCTGCTGATCCTCAACGCCCTGGCCGCCCTGCTGCAATTGGGCAGATTGCTCGGGTTGCTCGGACTGCTCGGGGTCCTTCTGCTGCGGCGGAAGCGCTCCTAAGGCGCCATACGTCGAGAGGGACTCCGGAGCGGGACATTCGCGCCGGACGATGCGCGACTGCGCCGGGAAAGGCGAAAGGGTTCGACCCTTGGGCTTGGCAGGAGGGGTTGGATTCCCTGTTCCTCTAACACGAAAGAGGTGTGCGATGGGCCGTCCATCCGGGTTCCGAGCGCTTCTCTCCATCATCCGGGCCGATGGGCCTGTGGCCCTCGCGGACGGGGCGGACGACGGCGCCACGCCGGCGGGTGGCCTGTTCGGCCTGGAAACCGCCGCGCTCACGCGGCGGCAGTTCCTCCTCTGGGTGGCCCTGGCGTCGGCCAACCTGGCCGCCTGTCGGCTGGGCGCCAGGCCGCAGCCGACACCAGCCCCCACTCCGACGGAGACGCCCACGCCTTCCCCGACGCCGCGACCGATGGGCTTCTTCGAGGCGCTGGCGGCCTTGCGCCGGGCCGTGCGCGCCAGCCCCGACCATCGGATGGCGCGCGCGGAGGCGCTGGTGGCGGCCAAAGATCCCGAGGCCATCGCCCGCTTTGTGCGGGACGCGTTCACCGTGTATCCCGCTGCGGAAAACGAGATGGGGAACGTGCTCACCGGCTGGCGCTGGGGCGTCCGCGCCACGTTGCGCGGCGGGGCCGGCACCCCGCGCGAGATCGCCGAGCTGCTCGCCTGGCTGTTGCAACAAGCCGGCTTCCCGGCCGAGGTGGTGGAGGCCCCGCAAGGCGGGAGGCAGGTGGTCGCCGATTTGCTGCGCCGCGCGCCGCCGGCACCCTTTGCCCCCGATCTGGACCCGGCGACGCTGGAGGCCGCGCGGCGCGTCCTCAACCTGCCCTCGCTGCAGCCCCCGCAAGCTCTCGATGCCGAAGGCCGCGCGTCGGCGGAGCTGGCCGCGCCGTTGCTGGCCGCGTTGGGCGAAGGTGCCCGCGCCACGCTGCCCTTCTTCGGCACCGATGCGCGCTTGTATGATCTGCCCACGGTGCGCCTGACCCTCAACGGCCAGCCGCAGCTGGTCAATCTGTGGGCGCGCGAAGGACCGATTTTCATCCCGCCCGACCGCGAGCTCAAGCCCGCCGAACCCCATCGCCCGCCGTTGTCGGTGACGGTGCGGCTGGAAGCCGCGCGCAGCCACGCCCCGGCCGAGCGTTTCCTGCTCGTCGAAAAGACGTGGAGCGCGGAAGACCTGGTCGGCCGACAGGTCGAGATCGCCTTTGCGCCGGCCGGCGCCCGCACGCTGGAGGAGGTGCTGGCCAGCGAACCCGGCCAGCGCGTGTTTTTCGCGCCGGTGCTGGCCGTGCGAGGGCCCGATGTGGACGCGGCCACGACGCAGGCGCTCAGCGCCGTGGGCGACCCGTTCGCCGTGACCGGCCAGGTGTTGCGGGAGGAAGCGGGCCGCGTCACCCTGGACGGACAGCCTCTGCCCCCGCCCGATCCGCCCGGGGACGCGCCGCTCATCGCCTCCCTTGACCTGACGGTGAACGCGGCGGCTTTTCCCCTCATCACCCTGGAGCTGACGCCCCGGGACGCGCAGGGCCACGTCATCGAGAACCTGTCCGCGGCGCATTTCCTGGTTGAGGAAGACGGCCGGCCGATGCCGGCGGTGATGGAGCGCTGGACGCAACCGGCCCCGCGCGTGCTGTTGCTGCTCGATGACTCGGGCAGCATACCGGATGACTTCCGCGCAGAGGGCGCACAGGCCCTGGCCCAGGATCTGGCCGCCCGGTTGAAGGCCGCCGATCCGCGCGCGCAGTTCCGCATCGCCAAGATTGACGAGGAGCACGCCGGCGTCGGCGACAACGACTGGACGGATGACCCCGCTGCCCTGCCCCCTCAGGTGCAAAACATCTCCGGATATGGGTCGCGCCTGTGGGAGGCGCTGGCCGACGCCGCCCGACACGGCCCCACGGTCATCGTGATGGTGACCGACGGACAGGCGACCGATGCGAACGATCAGGTGATCCGCGAGCCGCCGCCGGGGGCGCTGGCCGCCGTGCAGGCTGGCCCGCCCGCGGTGGTCATCGGCGTGGGGAAGGTGGATGCGGCCATGCTGGAACGGTTGGGGCAGGCCGGCCGGCTGGGCGCCTTCACGGCGACGACGCGCGACGAAGCCGTCCAGGCCGTTCTCGCCGCGCTGCGCGACAATCCCCCGCCGCCCTATCGCCTGAGCTATCGGGCGCCGGAAGGGGGCAACGCGCCGCGCACGGTGCGCGTGTTCGAGCGGTATGGCGCCACGCGCCCGCCGAGCAAGGCCCTGCTGGCGGAGGCTCGCTACACGCCGCCGCCCGCCCAACGGGCCGCGGGAGCGGCCCTCAGCGGCCTTTTCCTCACCGTTCAGGTGGGCAACCAGGCGGTCACCCGCACCCTGGGTGGACTGTCCACCGAGCGCAACGACGAATCGCCCACCGCCGAGCACATCGCGGATGTGCGCCGCGCCCTGCAGGGACGCGCGACGCTGACCTTCGAGGCCGGCTCCCCCTCCCTGGCGCACCTGCTGGACGACTGCTACACCGCGCTGTTGTCGTTGCAGCCGGTGTTCGAGGCGCGCACGCGCGCGGAGCGGCTGGCGGCCCTGGCGAGCAACCCAATCTATCTGCCGCCCCTGGACCTGCACGTGGCCAGCATCCCCCTGCCGGACCACGTCGATGAGCCGCTGACCTTTGAGACCGGCCTGCGCGTGGCGCTGCACCGCGTCTTGCCGGGGCAGACCGCCGACGGCCAGCCGGCCGCCGTGCGCTGGCTGGACCTGTTGCCGCTGGCGGGCTTTCGAACGGCCGACGCCGATCCGGCCCGCGCCTTCCGGCTGACCGCCCAACGCACCGCGCGCCTGGCGCTGGCCGAGGCGCTGATCTTTTCCACCAGCACCGTGGCCGTGCTGAAGGGCAAACCGCTGCGCCTGGCGCGCACGGGATGGGACATCGAGGCCGCGCTGCGCGCGGCCGGCGCCGATGAGGCCACATCCCGGCGCATGCAGGAGCTCTTCGCGCCCTGGCTTCAGCCAGGTTACACGATTCTGTGGCCCGGCGACGCCACGCCGGCGGGTTGGGTCGTTGACGCGTGGGGGAGCGTCTGGGGAGTCCTCGGCGGCGATGGCGCCGCGACGGCCGGCGGCGGAAGCGGCTTCTCGGCCACCACGATCCTCGACGGGGCCATGCTGGTCAGCGACCTGGCCGCGGTGGCCGGATTGGGCAGGTTCAGCTTTGCCGGCGGCGTGTGGCTGCTTTTGGCTTCCACCCTCTACAAGAAGTTAGAAGCGGCAACGGCCCTGCTGGCTCAGTTGCCCACTTCGCCGGATAGTCCGGCGCCCGACGTCAGCGGCGCGGAGGGCATCGCGGATCCATCGGATGTGGTCTGCGGTCTGGCGCAAAGCGCCGCTTTTGAGGCCATCAGCAGGATAGGGGGCGCGTTCTTTGGCGAGCGGTTCGAGCGCATGGTGTCGGCGGTGTCGGCGCTGGACGGCGCCCTCAGCATGCGCACCGGGAGCGGTCTCTTTTGTTAGTCGCTGTGAACCCGGTTGCAAGCGAAGCGCAGCGATCTCCGGGCTCGCGGGGGATCCCTTCGGCGGCCTTCAGCCCCTCGGCCATGATCGGAGCAGATCCTTACGTCGGAAGACGTTTTGAGGGCGCTCTCTCCGTATCATCGGGGCGATCAGGCCGGACGTTTGGGGCTTTGCCCACAGGCGCTCAAGCAGGAGCAAGGAGCTGTTCCCGAACGGGGAACACGAACACACGAATAGGAGGTCTAACATGAGGCCACGCTCTTTGAAGGCCACTCTCATCCTGATCGGCTTGGTCATGGCCGGCATGGGATGCACGATCCAGGTCCAGGTCCCGCCTCCCCCGACTCCTGTCGTGATCCAGCCTTCTCCGGCCATGCCAACTCCCACCCCGGCTCCGCCAGCCGCGCCGACCCCCACCGAGCCTCCACCGGCTATGCCAACTCCCACCCCGGCTCCCCCAGCCGCGCCAACCCCCACCGAGCCTCCACCGGCCACGCCAACTCCCGCCCTGGCTCTCGTGCCGCCCGTCCTGAATCCAACCCTTATTGCGCCCATCCGGCCAACCCTCAGGGGCTGGGTCGATCTGCACACCCACCCCATGGCCCATCTGGGCTTCGGCGGGCATCTGATCGTCGGCGGTCCGGATGTCGGCTCCCTCATTCCAAAGATCACCTGCGATCGCCAGAACCAGCGCGCGGGAAGCATCGCCGACGCACTTCCCAACTCGAACCCGACCCACGGCGGCCCGGGTTTGTTCGACAACCCGTGCGGGGATGAGATTCGAAAGCAGATTATCAACCAGCTACAAAGCCAACTGGGACGTGACCTTCCCGAGAAGGCAGTCGGCTGGCCCACCTTTGAGCACTACCCGGCCTGGGACGCCGTCACCCATCAGGTGATGTATGTGGACTGGCTCCGCCGCGCCGTTCAGTATGGGGAGCTCCGGGTGCTGGTCGCCCTGGCCGTCAATAACAAGACCCTGGGGGACGCCGTTCGCGGCCCGGGCGATCCGCTCCCGGTCGAGGACAAGCAGTCGGCCGACCTGCAGATCAACGAGATCAAGCAATTCGTCGAGCGGCACCGTGATTTCATGGAGATCGCTTACACGCCCGCGGATCTGCGTCGCATCGTCGGGGAGGGCAAGCTCGCGGTCGTGCTCGGCGTCGAGCTCGACGCGATCGGCAACTTCTACCTGACCCGCCCCCGCCCCAGCGCCGACGTAGTCCGCCGCGAGATCGACCGTCTCTGGGATCTGGGAGTGCGCTACATCTTCCCCGTGCATGTCATCGACAATGCGTTCGGAGGCTCCGCCATCTACCAGGAGCTGTTCACCGTCTCAAACTACCGCGAAGCCGGTCGTTACTTTGAGGCACAATGCGCTGCCCCGGCGCAGCTGGTGACTCGCCCATGGCGACCCGAGCTCGGCCCGCAATTGTGGGCTGCAGCGCTCGTCAAGCTCGGCACCGGGCTCCCGGGGATCCCCGCGCCCCCAGGGTGTCCCCCCGGGGTCGGCCATGTCAATCCCCGCGGCATGACGGAGCTGGGGCGAGTGGCCATGATCCACGCCATGTCTAAGGGCATGCTGATCGACGTGGATCACATGTCCGATCGAACCCTGGAATGCGCGCTGAGGCTCGCCGAGGCGGTCCCCGGCGGATATCCCCTCATCTCGGGTCACACCGGCGTGCGTTCAGAGGGTGGTAGGAACGTAGGCGAGAACATGCGCCATCCGGAACAGCTGCGTCGAATCCGCGACCTTGGGGGGATATTTGGCCTGGGCACTGAGGCGACAACCCCCGAGGAGTTCGTCTCCAATTACCGAATCGCACGGACGATCATGGGGACGGGGAGGGTGGCCATCGGCTCCGACGCGAACGGCCTCGTCAAGCTGCCGCGTCCACCGATGCGCTTCTATTTCCGCTACGATGATCGGTTTCCACAGCCCTCAACCGGGCGCAAGACTTGGGACTACCATCTCGACGGAGTGGCCCACTACGGCATGTTCGCTGACTTCCTGAAGGCGGTCCAAGCGGTGGACCCGGAGGTCCACAGCTCCTTGATGTCTTCTGCTGAGATGTTCGCGCAGACCTGGGAGAAGGCCTTCAGGGTCCGGGATGCGGTCTCCGGCGCGCCTTTCCCAGCCTGTCCCTAAGCCCCAGAGCCCTTCGGCCGGAGGGCCACGAGCCGGGCCGGGAGCGCAGGTCGCTTCCGGCCCGGGCGCAGGAGCGCGGATCAGGCATCCATCCTCCTACCTTTACCTTATCGCAGGATGCCCGAAGGATGCTCTTGCGGTTCGTGGCAACCGCGCTGGCACGAAAGAGCCCGGGGTGAGGACCATGGACCTCTGCGAGCGCTTGCCCAGGCTTCGGCGCATCGAAGAGGTGTTCGCAGGGCTACGTTTCGCAAGGGCGCCTTCCATCCGCGAGCTGCAAGAATGAAGTAAAAGCCAAAAATCTTATCCGGAGGGTTCCATGCTGATCAATCCTCGGAAGGCATCGGCAGAGGAAGCGGGGGATTCGGACCGTTTGATGGCCCTGCTGGCTTACCTCATCGGGATCATCGTCCCCCTGATCATCCTGCTCACCGACATGAAGAACCG
>Ga0080007_1088858_pt1 | contig 10148 bp, 13 predicted proteins | sample OctOCTMetagenome_FD_69210 | JGI IMG/M metagenome (GOLD analysis project Ga0080007, IMG submission 69210) | Hot spring and microbial mat streamer communities from Octopus Spring Streamers, Yellowstone National Park, USA - OCT_B (SPADES... | ecosystem: Environmental > Aquatic > Thermal springs >...
GTATTAGGAGTTTTGTTAGTGTTCAAACATCACTTGTAATGTATCCAATTTTAAAGTTCGGTAGTGAAGCACAAAAAAGAAAATATCTTCCAAAATTAGCAAATTGTGAAATAATTGGTTGTTTTGGATTAACTGAACCAGATGCTGGAAGTGACCCATCTTCTATGAAAACAAGAGCTTACAAAAAAGGCTCAAGTTGGATAATAAGAGGAACAAAGATGTGGATTACAAATGCTAACTTATCAGATATTGCTATAATTTGGGCAAAAGATGATGAAGGCACTATTAGAGGTTTTATTGTTGAAAGGGAAATGGGTTATGAGACAAGAGAAATGAAAGGAAAAATTTCTTTAAGAGCATCTGATACAGGAGAAATTATTCTTAATGATGTTGAAGTTCCTGATGAAAATAGATTGCCATTCACAGAAGGTTTGAAATCCGCGTTAATGTGTTTAAATCAAGCAAGATTTGGAATTGCTTGGGGGGCTGTTGGAATAGCACAATTCTGCCTTGAAAAAGCAATAAGTTATTCAAAAGAAAGAATAATGTTTTCAAATCCAATAGCAAGTTATCAAATTACACAAATGAAATTAGCAGATTTATTAACATTAACTCAAAATGCTAACCTTGTAGCATATAGAATAGCAAAACTTGATATGGAAAATAAATTAACTCATTATCATGTTTCTTATGCTAAAAGATATAATGTTAGAGCTGCGAAAATAGCTTGTGAATTGGCAAGGGGAATTTTTGGTGCTAATGGAATAATGCTTGATTATCACATAATGAGACATATGGCAAACCTTGAAGCAGTTGAAACTTATGAAGGGACTTATGAAATTCATACTTTAATTCTTGGAGAGTACTTAACAGGTATTTCAGCTTTTAGGAAGTAGTTGAGTGTTTGCTTTTCATAATTTTAGTAATTTTAGATCTTTTAACCCTTTATCTTCTATTTTTTCTGTCCTATCTTATTAAAGTTTTTTTCAAAATTGGTGTTCAATTTTCATTTGAATTTTATATTACTAATCTTTATTGGCTTCCAATTTTTGTAGTAATTTTATTATACTTTCAAGGTATTTATACAAATAGATTTTCATTTTTTGAGGAAAGTTATAGAATTTTTAGAGTTTTGACAATTGGATTATTATCAATTTTAGCATTTGCTCTAATATATAATGTTTATGCAATTTCAAGATATATGATTTTAGTATTTTGGATTTTTGGTAGCTTATTTTTAACTTTACAAAAATATATATTCAAAAGGCTGATTTTTAAAAAGGGATATTTTTTAAAAAAAGTTTATATTATAAATAGTCATCAAGATTACGATTTTGTAAAAAGAATAATTATTGATAATATTTATCTTGGGTATAAAATTGTTAATGATGAAAATTTGGCTGATGATGTAATTTTATTAAATCCTGCTATGGATTTGAAAGAAATTTCAAAGTTATTTAAAAAATATAAAAATGTAAAATTTGCCTTCGCAGAAAGTGGAATACCTCTCTTAAATGTTCAAATTGAAAACATTTTTACACAACCATTATCCTTTGTATCAGTTAGAAACAATCTCTTGTCAAAAAATATGTTAATAACGAAAAGAATTTTTGATATTGTTTTTTCTATATTTTTAATTTTCTTATTTTCACCAATTATTGTTATTACAGCAATTTTAATAAAACTGACAAGTAAAGGTCCTATATTTTATGTTCAAGAAAGACCTGGTAGATTTGGTAGGATGATTAAAATCTATAAATTTAGGACAATGTACTTAGACGCAGATAAAAAATTAGAAGAAATTTTGAAAAATAATGAAGAATTAAGAGAAGAGTTTATGAAATATAGAAAACTAAAAAATGACCCAAGAATAACACCACTTGGGAGATTTTTAAGAAGATTTTCAATTGATGAAATCCCGCAACTATTTAATGTTCTTAAAGGGGATATGTCAATTGTAGGTCCAAGACCTTATCAGATTGATGAAATTGAGCATATGGGTGAATATAAGGATATTGTCTTGTCAGTTAGACCTGGATTGACAGGTTTATGGCAAATATCAGGAAGAAGTGATTTGAGTTTTCAGGCAAAACTAAAAATTGAAACATGGTACGTTTTAAATTGGAATTTATGGCTTGATTTATTTATAATTATTAGAACAATTCCTGCTGTTATTTCAGGAAAAGGTGCTTATTAATTCATTGCAATCACTATAAATGACATAATAAGATGGAATTTTTATAAGTTTTTTATATGTTTCAAATTGAATGCTTAGGGCTTTTGTATTAAACAGATTTTCAAATATAAGTTTTTTCTTTTCTTCTTCATTTAAATGAACCTTAACAAACTTTGCTCCATATCTAAAATTTATAAAATAAATTTCTGAAATTTTTGAAAATTCACAATAATTTTTAATTTCAAGAACTTTAAATGGAGGAGATAAATAGCAAATATCATCTCTTATAAAAATTAAATCTTCTGAAATGTAATGATAACCTAAATTTAAAGCATTTTTTAAAATTGTTGTTTTTCCACTTCCTGGCGGACCAATAAACAAAACAGCCCCTTTATTATTAATGTAAATTGAAGAAGCATGAAGAAGTAAATGCTCCTTATAATCAAGAGCATAAAAGCTCCTTAAAGCATATATTAAAACTTGATAAGGATTATCATCTTTATTTACATACACAATTTTTCTAATTTCATCAAATTTTGATGCTCCTGTATATCTCTTAACATAAACAATCTCATCAAAGTTATTATTGTCAATTTTATAAAGCTTTAAAAAACTATTTTCAAAATCAAATAAAGAGCAAATTTTTATTTTTCTTGAAAATAAATTAATTATCATTTTGAACTAAAAGCTCATAACCACCAATTAAAGAAGCATATTCACCAAGTTCAGATTTCTTAATAATGACATTACTTCTTAAATTTAAAAATTTACTAAAAATATCAAATGCTTTTGAAACACCACCCCCTAAAATAATCACATCAGGCTCAAATATCATAACTAAATTGTTTATTAAAATTGAAAGTTTATTTGAAAACCACTTCCAAAACTCAATTGCTAAACTATCATTATTTTTGGCAAGCTCATAAATTTCAAGAGCTTTTAGTTTTCTTTTAAAAAATTTTTCAAAATAATTTGGAAAATAAGCTTCCCCAATGTAAGCTTCAATACATCCCATATTTCCACAATTACAAAGTGGTCCATTTTCATCTATAATAATATGACCAATTTCTCCTGCTCCTCCTTTCCCTCTGTATAATTTTCCATCTATAATAATTCCTCCTCCTACACCTGTTCCAAGAGTAATTCCAATAACATTTTTGTAGTTTCTAATTATTGTCCATTCTCCAAGTGTAAATAAATTAGCATCATTATCTATAATTATTTTTTTGTCAGTTTTTAAGTTTAATGTTTTTTCTTGATATGTTTTAACATTTGGAGCAAAAACAATTTTATTATCTTTAACAATTCCAGCAAATCCAATAGCAATTGCAGAAAATTGAAACTTTTTTATAATCTCATTTAATTGCTCTTCAAGATTATCCTTATTCGTTTTTTCAATGTAAAACTCTTTAACTTCGTAATTTTCAACAATCCCATATTTTATATAACTTCCTCCAATATCAAAACATAATGCTCTCATTTTGGTATATTTTAAATTTTAAAGTAGTGGCAAAAGTAGGTGCTTTGTCCAATAGTTATTGTTAAGTGATTGATAATCAATAATAGGTTGCTTTGTCAAATAAATAGTGCTAAATGATTGACTATCAATAACTTATGAAAATTTTAGGAAGTTATAGATTTTATTGGGGGATTGTTGAAGGGGGCGAAAGCCACCTGCCGAAAAATGGGTATTTATAAGCCGAAGGCTTAAATATAGGGCGGGTGGGAAAGTAAAGAAATAATCTACATTTTAGAATTATTGGACAAGGGTATAATAGGTTGTAAAGATTTTAATAAACTTGTAGATTTTATGAGGGTTTGACTAAAGGGTAAAGCTTTTTGAGGATGAAAAATCTGAACAAAAAATAAATTTTTTTGGACTATAAAATTTTCGGTATAACAATAAGAATTCTTGGACCAGAGGAGCAGATTATTGAGATATACAAGGAAGGTTCTACGAAACCTATTAGCGAAAAAAGTTTTAATTCACTTGTGAATAATATAAAAAGTGAGCCTTTAGTTCAACTATTAGATTTATTCATTAGTAAGATTGATAAGGAGGGTTGAAAATGAAAAATGTTGTATTTTTAATTTTATTATCTTGCGCAACGGGCTATTATGCAAAAGGTTCTATTGTAAAAATTGATAAGACGAAGAATTATAGAATAGCAATTATTCCACAAGTTAAAAGTAATTATTTAAATGAAGATGATTTGAAAAAAATTTATAATGCTTATTATTTAGAATTTTCACGTATCCCTAATTTTACACTTGTTGAAAGGGAGAAAATTGATGAAATTATAAAAGAATTAAATTTCCAATATTCAGGATTTGTTGATATTACAAGTGCTAAGGAGTTCGGTAAATTAGCAGGTGCTGATTTGGTAGCAAACTACGAAGTTATTTTAGCAAGCGAATGGATTGATTTTTTTCGTCTTGCATATCATTGTGTAATTGTAATTTCAGTTAGAATAGATGCTCAAACAGGTGAAATTTTATATGTAGGAAGAGGAAGGTGGGAAGGATGGGATAAATCACTTATTATAAAGAAGGCAGTTTCTAATTCGCTTCGTGCCTTAAAATTATCTCTCAGGTGATAAGAATTATTAAAATAGCTTTAATTTAATAAAAATTTGGTAGCAATAAGCTTTAAAATTTATAGCTTGCGCCCATAGCTCAACTGGATAGAGCGGCGGACTACGAATCCGCAGGTTGGGGGTTCAAGTCCCTCTGGGCGCGTTTAATATATCCTCTTTTCTTATAGGATAAGTTCCAATATGTCTAATAACAATACTTGCACAAAAATTAGCAAATTTTAAAATTTTTTCAATTTCTAAGGAGCATAAAATACCAAATCCTAAAACTGCTACCACTGTATCACCTGCTCCTGAAACATCATATACCTCGCTTTCATAAGTTGGCACATGTAATACTCTATATCTATCAATATAACTTAAACCTTTTTCTGAACGAGTGATTACTATGCTCTCAAAATTAAATTTTTCAATTGCTAATTTTCCCATTTTCTCTAAAATATAATCTTCATTTTCAATAGTCTCATTTAACCCTTCTGATAATTCTTTAACATTTGGCGTTATTATATTAGCATTTCTATACTTGTTCCAATTTTTACCCTTTGGATCAACAATTGTAAATTTTGATTTATTTATTGTAAATTCAGAAATTTTTTCTGAAATTAAGCCCTTGTTATAATCAGAAATTATTATAAGATCGTAGTTTTTTATAGCATTTTCTAAAATTTTTAGAATTTTTTCTTCTATTGCTTTATCAATAATTTTGTTATTTTCAAAATCAATTCTTATCAAATGTTGATTTTTTGAAACAACTCTTATTTTCGTTGTTGTAATTCTGTTATCTTTAATTATAAAATCAGTTTTAATTCTGTTTTTTTCAAATAATTTTAACAATTCATATCCATTTTCATCTTCTCCAATAATGCCAATAACATCAACCTCAATTCCTAAATTTTTCAAATTCAAAGCAGTATTTCCAGCACCACCAATCCTATTTTCAATTTTTTTTACATTAACAACAGGAACAGGTGCTTCGGGTGATATTCTATCAACACTTCCAAAAAAGTACTTATCAAGCATTAAATCACCAATAACTAATGCTTTTTTATTCGGAGGATTTTCCAAAAACTTAATTATTTCTTCCATTCTTTACTTCCTGGTTTCTCAATAGGAATTTTTAAGGCGCATAATTCACAATTTTCAGGTCTATAAGTTTTAACAATGACTTTAACCAAACTATAAAAAGGATAATCAAATTTTATGTTCTCACTTCTGTCAATTAAACAACCAATACCTGCTATATTAGCATTATAATTTTTTACAACTTCTATAACCTCATTTGTTGAAGAGCCTGTTGTAATGACATCTTCCACAATTAAAACATTTTCATTTTCATTTATATAAAATCCTCTTCTTAATTTCATAATACCATTTTCCCTTTCTGTGAAAATTGCTCTTGCGTTTAAAAATCTCGCAGTTTCATAAGCGACGATAATTGCTCCAATAGCAGGACCAATAACAACATCAATTTTATAATTTTTAAAATAACTTGCCAAGTTTTTACATAAAAATTCACTATATTTTGGATATTGTAAAACTAATGCACTTTGAAAATAAGTATCTGAATGAAGACCTGATGATAGTAAGAAATGACCTTTCTTAATAGCTCCTGTTTCTTCATAAATTTTTAAAATTTCATTCATTTGTTAAGCCCTTTATTTGCTCAATTCTTGATTTAAAGTAATTATTGTTTTTTTCTATATTTAGAGCTTTTTCTAACCAATTCAAAGCTTCTTTATAGTTTCCAAGTGATTCATAACATTTAGCAATTGTATCCATAATATTAGCATCTTTTGGAGATAATTTATTTGCCTTTAATGAAAATTCAAGTCCTACTTCTTGAAATATATTTCTTGAGCATAATTCCCAAGCTACATTATTATAACTATCAGCACTTAATTCCTTTGAAACTTTCATATTTTGTAAGAGATACTTTATATTACTTTCTAAATTTTTATTTGAAAGTCTAATATATGAAATTAACATATATTCATATTGCCAATTTTTGTAAATTCTCTTTAAATCTTCAATTGGTTGTTTGCTATCATCAATTCTAATTTCAACAAGTCTATCATCAATCCCTTCAAATCCTCCATTTTTTAATTTGACAATAACAGCACAGGATTGTTTTCCCCTTCTATCTCCACCTGCTTTCTCACCTGCTTCTAAGGATAAAATTATTCTTTCAGCTAATGGCTTATTTACATTACTTAAAAATGCTTTTTCCATATCTTTTAAGACATTTTCAGATTTTAATAAGTTTCCAAGAATAACATATCCTTTTGAAACAATATGTCCTGCATAAGGAAAATTTTTATTCCCTGTAAAAGCATAACCTTCTCCATTTATATTTAAAACGCCTACTTGTCTTAGTTCAAATAAACTATCACTTGATTTAAATATATCAATAATTTCTTTTGGAGAGTAACCTAACTTTAAAAGCTCAATCCCTAATTTTCCAAGTTTTACATTAACAAAACTTTGAGTCGCAACAGCTCCGTATTCTGGATCTATCCAAGGAACTAAAAAACCAACACCTAAAACTTTTGAGCAACTTCCAATTCCAATTTCTTTTGTAATAGTATCAATAGCAATAATGCTAAAAGTAGAAATAAAAAAATATATCATAAAGGATAAACGATTCTTGTATCTGTATCTCTAACCATTCCCGTAGCATAAATATCTTCTATAATTTTTTTTATTTCTTCAAATGTATTAAATTCTACTATTGCTATTATATCTATATTTCCAAAAACAGCATCTGCTGATACAACACCATTAACTTTTCGTATTTGCTCAATTGCTTTTTTCATATCTTCTCTATAAAATGATGTTAATCTAATGAAAATGTAGGCTTTCATAGTTTGAAATTTTAAAGGAGAAAATTTTATTTTACTTGCTTTGTCCAATAATTCTAAAATTACGATTATTCCTTATTTTTCCCGCCCACCCTAAAAATAAGGCTTCGCCTTATAAGTACCCATTTTTCGGCAGGGGGCTTTCGCCCCCTTAAATAAATCCCCCCATGAAATCAATAGTTTTAGAGAATCTTTCATAACTTATTGATTATCAATTACTTAATACTATTTATTTGACAAAGCATTAATTATTTTTGCCTTATGCTTTATAATTTTCAAACTTACTGAAATGGCCAGGTAGCTCAGTGGTAGAGCAGGAGGCTGAAAACCTCTGTGTCGGGGGTTCGATTCCCTCCCTGGCCATTTGATTTATCTACTATTAAATCAAACATTTGATATAAAAATTGAGCAAAGCAAAATAGAACTTGAAATAAATAGTTGGAATTCAAATAAAGTTAAAGTGGAAGCAAAAAGTTATGGTTATGAAGAAGAAGCAAAAGAATACTATAAATATAGAATTACTGAAAATACAAAATTTACAATTCCTCAAAGTTCAAAAATCATTTTAAAAGTAATTGGAAATATAGCTTGTAATTATAGTGCTATTGTTTTAAATAAATGTGAAAATGATTTCGTGAAAATTAAAATTTTTGGAACATTTGAAAACTTGGATATAGAGTGTAAATTATGTTTAATTGAATTTAATGCTAATGTAAATGAAGGAAGAGCATTAATAGATAATGGAATTATTAAAGGCTCATTTAGGTCTAACAAAAATTTCAACTGGACATTTATGAATGCGAATGCTAATTTAAAGGAATTTTATAGCTCTGGAAGAATTATAAATAGAGATAGTTATATAAAATTAAAATCCAGCGGTTCATTAAAAATAATATATTCAAAAGACTTAGGAGATTTTAAAATTTATGGTAAAAATATAAAATGCTTTGCTTGTAATGGTGAGGAAGGTTCATCTGATAAAGTTTTATATGTTGAGCAGAGTAATGGAAGTTTTGAAATTTCAAGATGAATAATTACATCTACAAACTATATTTAGAACTGCTTTCAGAAAAAGGTTATTTAGAGCTTGAAGAATTTGTAAAAATTTTAAAAGAACAAATTAATGAATTTTTTGATATTGTTTATCAAAACATCCTTGAAGGGATATATAATAAATCACAGGAAATAAATATAAGTGAAGAGGAAATTGAAAATAAAGCTTATGAAGAATATCAAAGAATTTTAAATTTAAAGAAGTTATTTTTTGAAGAATGAATGTTAATAAGGATTATTTTCCTTGGACCACAAGGGGGTATAGTAAGAAATAGCTCCCCAAAGGAATTAGAAAGAATAAAGGAATGGAAAGAAGGAAGGATTTTATTAAAGGTGTCCAAATTGTCAAAAAGAAATTGAAGAAAATTCTAATTTTTGCTCAAATTTATGTCCAAATTACTGAAACGAGAGAATTTGAAATTTCTTGGAAAGCATTAAAATATAATCTAATTTTAAAACTTATAAAATGTCCGAAAAATTAGTACTCTATTTAGTAATTCTAAAATAAAGTCTTTTAATTATTTCTACTTCAAAATTATCGCAATTACAATAACAAGTGTTTGACCTAAAATCAAACCAATAATCCATTTCAATAATGAATTTTTCATAACTTGTAGTTTAATTTCAATTTCTGCTCTTAATTTTTCAATTTCTAATTTCGTTTGACTTTCCATTTGATTCATTCTTTCGTTGCTCTCAGTTCTTAACTTTTCAATCCTTTCATTACTTTCACTTCTTAACTTTTCAATTTCCAATCTAATTTGGTTCTCTAATTGATTTATCCTCTCATTGCTTTCAGCTCTTATTTTCTCAATTTCAATTTTCAAGTTCTTTTCAACATCTAAAATTTTTTCAAGCAATTCACTTCTTATTTTTTCTATTTCTATTTTTATTGTTTTTTCAATTTCAAGTTTCTTTAATTCAAGTTTATCCTCTATAAAATTTTAATGTCTTGCTTTGTTGCTATTGAGCTTGAATAAATAATCTCTAATATAACCTCTGGGTGCTTTTTTATAATTTCTAAATACTTAATAACTTTTACCTTGTCTAATAATTCTGAAACCATTTATTTTTCTATATTTCCCCCACCCACTCTGAAAATAAAGCCAATGGCTTATAAATACCTATATTTCGGCTTTGGGGGTTTGCCTCATCAAATCCTCTGAAAAATCTATATACTTACTACACAAAGCAAAAATTAGGGATAAAATTATTCCAAAAACCCAAAAACCTAAACTTATAAAGAACTTCGTTTTATCATAATAAAATTTAACAACATGTTTTCCTTTTGGAGCTTCAACTGCCATAAATGTCCAATTTGCTCTTAAAATTTTAACCTCTTCATTATCTAATTCTGCTTTCCAATAAGGATAATAATTAACACTTAAAACCAAAATTCCATCTTCATTAGTTTCATATTCTAATAAAATTTCATTTGGATTATATCTCAAAATTTTAACATTTTCA
>Ga0080007_1082061_pt1 | contig 10137 bp, 6 predicted proteins | sample OctOCTMetagenome_FD_69210 | JGI IMG/M metagenome (GOLD analysis project Ga0080007, IMG submission 69210) | Hot spring and microbial mat streamer communities from Octopus Spring Streamers, Yellowstone National Park, USA - OCT_B (SPADES... | ecosystem: Environmental > Aquatic > Thermal springs >...
ATCGGAGGCGGCTCTCAAGGAGGTTTTGGGGGAAGATCGGGGCGACGATCAGGTGGAAGGTCAAACCCTTCGTCCTTCAGATGGCGGAGGAGGGCGTCATCCCCTCCCGCTGCCCCCACTGTAAAGCCCTCTTTCGGGTAAGGGTTAGGGCGAAGACGAGGGTCGTCGTGGAGCCGATGCTTTGGGGCGGAACGGAGGGAAGGGATAGCGTGTCTAAATAGTGGGAGTGAGCCAGCAATCCATTTGTAAGGCAAGCCATTCGTATGGTAAGTGAACCCAGAGGGGGAAGGGATTTAAATGGTCGTCATCGCCTTTGCCAGTCTAAAGGGCGGGGTCGGGAAAACGACTTTAACTTACAACTTGGCATCTCTTTGGGCTGATAGGGGTAAGAGGGTTTTAGGCGTTGATTTTGACCCTCAGGGCAACCTGACCTTCGCTTTTTTGCCTCCCGAAAGCCTCCCCGAGGAGTCGCAAACCCGTTGTCTCTTTTCACGGAAATCGCCTCAACCCTTTCAAGTCTCCGAGAACCTCTGGCTCTTGGGGGCTGACAGCAAACTCTCCAGTTGGGACATGAGGGGGACGAACCCCGACCTTCTTTTGCCGTCCCAAGTAATCCGCTCATTACCTTTTGACCTTATCATTTTGGACACCCCGACGGGCTGGAGACCCTTAACGAGGGCAGCCATCCTCTCCTGCGACTACCTAGTCGTTCCCGTTGACCCATCTCCCTTTGCCGTCGCAGGGATCGTTCAGTTGGTTGAGGGTTTGGTTGAGTTATCAAGGAAGCAAGAAAGGTCAGCGGAAATTTTGGGCGTCGTTGTGAACTTAGCAGAAGAGCACACGAGGATGACCCAAAGGGTCATCGCTTCCCTTAAGGAACTTCTCGGAGAGGAAAGGCTTTTGGGTATCCTTTCCAAGTCCGTTAGGCTCAAAGAGACGGCATTGGAGAGGAAGCCACTGCACATCCTCGCTCCTGAAAGCAAATGGGCGCAGCAAATTGAGCAAATCGCCAAATCCATTGAAAGGAAGGTGACGATGAAGTGAGAAAGAGAAAAGAGGACACCTTAGCGGAACTTGGAAGGAAAGGGATAAAGGTCATGGAGCAATTAGAGCCGAGAGGAACGAGAGCCGAGGCTGAGGCATCGGAGGGTCTTGAGCCAATGACGAAGGTGACAATTCGGCTACCTGTTGATCTGGTCAAGACCTTCAAGCACAGAGCCATTGATGAGGGGCGAACATTTCAGGAACTTGTGGCTGAAGCGATGCGGGAATATTTGAAGCGATGAATAGAACTTGAAAGACCCGCCACAGCAAAATGGGGGCAGGGAGACGGTCGGGTAAAGAGCGCTGACGCCAATCTTTGTGCTCCTGCCCCATTTGCTTTAATGAAGATTAGGTGAAGGTCGTCTATTGCTTGCTCCTGACTTTGCTGCATTCTATCGCCACTCCAGATTAATTCGTCATGTGCTTAAACATAGACCTCACCCTAAACTTAAGTCACAACCTTGAGCCTTAACCTCAAACAAGAGAGGTCAAATTTACTTTCTCCTTATCTCGTCTGGGCTTATCGTGAATGCTTTGCGGGATATTGCTATCTCAACTCTCAGTAACTCCAATATCTCTTTCGCTATTTCCTTCTTAGAGCGCTTAAAGTCAACGGGTAGGTTATTAGCATGAGCAAAGGCTCTCAAGAATGGTTTTGTGTGCTCCTCAACGAATTTGTGGATTGCTTCTTGGTTACCCTTTTCATACTCCTCACGCAACTGCTGCCACACTGACCTCATCTCCTCTGGCGGAGGGAAGTTTTCAACAGATTTATGTGCTTTTTGCTTTCTTACTTGTTTTGGCGGTTTTTCTTCAAGCAGTTGAATAATGTGCTCTTTGAGGGAACTCAAGTCTTGTTCCAAGCGCTCTACAATCTCCAACACTTTTGCTAATCTTTCCTTCACTTGAATCACTCCTCCAAGAATGTTTTGATTTCTTCCCAAAGGCTTCTTATGAATTGCTCAAGTTCTGGGGGTAGTCTTCCTCCTCTTTGGATACTCCGCTTGATGTCCATTCTGTCGGGAACGAAAGCATTTAAAGGTTTAATGTCCAATCCTTTTTGCCTCCAGTTATTGCATGCCTCTTCCACTAAACTCCAAAAGAAGCTTGTCTCGTATGTGTAATTGCCCCTATATAGACGGGCACGGTTCATGAAAGCGGCTACTTTGGGTAAGGGGTGAGGGTGTAAAATCATGATAAGCCCTTCAAGAAGAATGTTAAGCCCTCTATCAGCAAAAACATCTGGATTCACAGGAACAAGTATCAAGTCACAATTAGTCATGATTGAATAAGAAAGGTAAGAAAAAGACGGAGGGCAATCAAAGAAGCAATATCTGAAAGGGGGCAGAAAATTCGCTCTTGACAGTTTGCGAAGAAATGATGGCACAAAACCTTGCATAACTTCTCGGTTAAATACCTCAAGAATCGTCCAATAAAGGTCTGGAGTGGAAGGGATGAACCATAAGGTATCTGTGTGCTTATAGACAGTATATCTATCAATTGGAAAATCAAACCTTCTTGAGGCATCAGTGAATTTGTCAATAGCATCAAATAATGTTTTCTTTCTTTCTTTATGCTGCTCGAACCATTTCTTGAAGTCCTCACTGACCCACTGACCTGTTTCCTCTGCCAATTCTATGGCAGTTGTGAGGCTCATCTGGGCATCGGCATCTACGACCAGAACATTGTCTTCCTGAGAAGCGATTTTGGCTAAAAGCCAAGTGAGAGTAGTTTTGCCAACTCCACCTTTGAAGTTGACTGTTGCGATGATGTATGTGCGCTCAACAGGCATATACAGCCCTCCTTTAAGTTGACTGTTTCTTCACACTCTTCGCCTTCAGCAGCCTATCCTTCACCAACTGGGCAACAGCACGGTAAACTTCCAACCTCTCCTCATTAGTTAAGCCCAGCACATCAAAAATCACGGCGTCCAACTCAAAGCGGTCGGGCGAGGCTCGCTGAACCTGCTCCAAAGTCAACGCCTCAGGCGTCACCTGCTCGTAAGGATGCTCAGGATGATCGCAACGCCGCTTCCGACACAACTCAAAGCCCAACTCCTCAAAGATGCTGCGGACGGGACGCTGGGATAGAAGTTCAAAGGCATTGACCAGCCGCCTGCATCTCTCCTCAGGCGAAAAGATAGCGGGATTTGGGATGGGCAAGCCATTGATTTCCGGGCCATAGAGGTATGCGACACCTATCCCGTAGGTTTTGCGGGCAATCACATCGGCGATAAGTGCAGTTAGCGTGGAGTTGAGGAGGGCTACAACGACGGTCTTCTGTTCAGGTTCCTGCAAGTAGCCGACGAAAAAGACGTCGCAAACGAGAAAATCGCCTCCTTCCAGAAAGACAAAGCGGTCACCCCAAAAGCGGTTGGCAATGAAGTGAGGTGGTTGTTGAACTGGCAGCGAATACCAGGGTTCTCGCCCCTTCAGACTTGGCACTTGCGGCAGGGGGCATTCCCCATCGTGTTTGAGTTGGACCTTCTTGCGAGCATGTGCCTTCACATAAGCAAGGGCTTGCTTGTAACCTCGTTTGTTCAAATCTTGCTGAGTCAGCGAGCAACAAAATACACAGTAGCGAAAATACTCAGGATTTGGTCGCACGGAGGGAGTTTCTTTGAGCGAGAAAAGCATTGGCTTCAAAAATGCGGCTTCTAATTTGCCTTTCCAGCCAAAGCCATTTCTCACTTCCACAAGCGCTTTAGGATCCATCTGCGCCAGTTCAACGACATCCTTCACGCTCATCCCGACGGGCTGAAGGTAGAAAAACTCGTTGGCACCTGTTGTAAAGCCACGACGCACTTCGGCGATTTCGCCGAGTGGGACGAGTTTGCCCTTACCCTTTTCCAAGATGGTGAAGAAAATGTCGGGGGCACGCAAATATTTACCGCCAAGTTTGTTTCCTCCATATTCTTGCGTTGACCAATCACCAACCAAACTTATGTTCTGCTCATCTTCCTGCTCCTCAACTCCCTCAAGATACAACTCCCTTTGCGTTTTGGGAGTCACACGATACTCATGCTCTTGTTTCCTCTCAGTTGCTTCGTAGATTTCTTCCAAGGCTACCCCCATCAAGTCTGGCATTAACTCTTCATAGGGAACCCTAAAGGCAACAAACCGAACAATGTTTTCTCCAACATCCTCACCTTCTTTAGGTCTCACTGCAAGGGTGATGACAGTATTGATGTCACTGCCTGCAAATGTTCGTTTCTTGAGGTTATCAATAGTCATGAGCCATCGGGTTTTTGTCAGGAAGAACTTTTGAACCTCACTACCGTAGTCCACATCCAACCACGCATTAGAGGTCACAAAGCAGAGGACACCACCTTGTTTGAGCAATGAAATGCCAACAAAGAAGAAAGGCACATAAAGGTCAGCCCGTCCAGGAACTTTAACTTGGTTGTCCCAAAGATACTCGATATTTCGCTGAATTGCTGCTTTATAGTTCTGTGGGCTCAAAGGAGTTGGTGGCTTAATCTTTTCCTGACGAACATAAGGTGGGTTAGCAAGAACAATGTCAAAGCCTGGTTCACCACTGTCAGGGAAGAAGACCTCAGGGAAAGCAACCTCCCAGAAGAACAAAGGAATGGGTTCACCCCTCTCCAATCTTTCTTTTTGACCTCTCACTAACTTGATGGACTCTTCCAACATCTGTCGCCTTTGGGGACTGTTGGTTTCCTGCATTTCTCTTTCCATTTTTCTTAGGTAGTGGTCAAGGATTTCACCAACAATTTTTCTTTCCTCTACAAAGACTTCTTGCTCCTTTTTAGCGAGATATGTAGTGAGTGTCTTTTCCAGTTCTTTCTTCATAACAATTAGTTTCTTCAGGGTTCTATGAATGGGCAGTTCAAAATGATTTCGTTCCTTCCGAAGGATTATGGGGAGCGAGGTGTCAGGGACTTCTTGGATGATGCTATCTCCAAACCTGATTCGGAAATTAAGGTTCGGTAGAATGGGTTCACCACTGCGCGGTGGATTCCCATCAGGCAGTTCAACCAACAAGGAAAGGAACAACCTCAACTCACAAACCCTCACAGCCCAATCTTTGACATCTACTCCGTAAAGGTTGTTGAGGATAAGTTGCTTTTTGAGTTCGTAACGGTCGTGGCGCTTCTTACCCAATGAAGTAGCCAACGCATCCAGTAAATCGCATAAGACATTCAAAGCACCAACAAGGAAGGAACCTGAACCAACAGCAGGATCTACAATCTTGCAATCTCTCAATGCCTTCTCAATTGCCTTTCGCTCATCAATGCTGAAAGGTCTTAGTGTTTCTTCAGTTGGCGAGAAAACAAACTCCAAAACTTTGTCCCTGGATAGCCCTAACCTTTCATGCAAGTATTCAGCAATGCTAAGGCGACACATCAGGTCAACCTCAAGGCGTGGGGTATAGAAAATACCTGCTTTGCCCCTCTCCTCTTCGGCAATAAGGCTCTCATAGACCTTGCCAAGCATTTCAGGGTCAACTGCCATTTCCTCGTCAAAGGGACGGCTCTCATCGACAGTGAAGTTGTATCTCTCCAGAAGTTTTGGTTCTCTATCTGGGTCGTAGCCAAAAAGAAGGTCTGAGAAAACATCATCTGGGACTTCATAACCAAAAGTGTCTGGCTCAAGTTCAGCAAACAATCCACCGTTGAGGTAAGGGACAGTTTGAAAAGAGTGGCGAACCTCGTCAGGGATAGGGGCAGAAGCAAGTCTTCCTAATTCCATATTGAAAGCATCCCGAAACAGGATGGTCAGCCATTGATGAAAAGAAGTTTCTTTTGTTTTGTTTTGTTGATACTGTTTCCACAGCCATCTCATGTAGCGGCGAATTGGTCTCCCGCTACCATCCACTAACCATCCCTTTCGCGCAAGGAAATAACAAACCATGAGGCGATTGAGAAGCAATTGAGCATAGGCAAAACGGTTGGAACGATCTCCATTAGTGGGTCTTAGCCTTTCTATCATCCTATTGAGGGCATCCCTGTATTCATTGAAGAACTTCTCAGTTACCCGTTCAATGTTGAAAGCACTTTCATGCCTTTCCCAAATTGCCTGAGGGTCTAAGGGAGGGTTGGCTATTTCTTGAAGGATTTCCAAGTCAGTTGCGTATGGTTCTTCACGGAGGACACGCAAAGTTCTCAAATGAAGGAAAACCCGTTCTTGCTCCCTTCTTCTCAGCAACCTTTGGGGCGAAACAAATGCTAACTCACGGTAAGGTCTTTGGGGAAGGGTGAACACGAAAAGGTTGTTCCCCTGAGGAAACCTTCGGTAGAAGGGTTCAAGGATACGCCTGAAATCCGTTCGCCTCAACTTATCGGTTTTTAACTCAACATGATAAATGCAAAACCGTGAAGGTGTGGGGACTTCTCCCTCAAATAGTTGAGGCTGCCTGCAGTCAGAGATAAGGTGACAGGAATGAATAATACGCTTGGCACTCTCAGGAAGTTGGTCTATTTCGGAGACTTGGAGCGGGTCTATTGTTGGATATCTAAGGGCTTCGAAAAACCTCTTAGCACCACCTAAGTCCGTGTAGCCCTCAAGTGCCTTCGGAATAATGTCCCTAAGCGTCATTTCTCCACACCTCCTCAGACTACATACACCCAGGCAATGCATTCAAAGTCCTCTTCCTTCACTTCCTCAACAGGTGGTCTCTCCACACTTGGATGCGGATGTTGTTGTATGAACTCCACTAACTTGTCCATAAACTCCTCAACTGTCCACCTGCTTCTCTCCCGCCACAATCTACGCAAGTCACTGAGAGCCTTATCCGTCAGAGGCTGTTCAAAGTAAGCAAGGAGAGAATTTCTCTTCGCTGAAGGCGGTAAAGCGTGAAGCCAGTTAACAACTTGACTTTGGGTTCCTTCAAGGGATGGTCTATGGTGAACAAGTTGACGGTGCCTATTAAAGATGTCCCTTCTCAATCTTTCCAAATAGGGTCTTGGGTCAAAATCCTCAGGCAGTGGGACAGGGCTTTCATCCTCTTTTGAACGGATGAACTTAATTGCATCCAGTTTAGTTCGGATAATGGTCTTCTTATCGGCAGATTCAAACAACCAAAAATGTTGCTTAGTCTTTTTGTTTCTGAAGGCAGCAAAGAAACCTTTAGCGCCCTCTTCGCCCTTCTTTGCTGTCCCAACCCCTAAAGGAATTTGCTGCATCCTTTCCTCTCCCAGTCGCCTCAAGAAGTCCATCAAATCTTGGAAGATGAACTCACCAACTATTACCTCACTTTCCTTTTCCAACTCATCAATGACTTCAGGTTCTTCTTTTGCTATCCTGCGGATAGTGTTGAAGTCTTGTGGGTTAGGTTTTTCGCCTAAAACTGATGCGTCCAAACCAACTGCACGGTTAATAGCATCAAGTTTGCTGTAGAGTCTTCCCATCAACCCTAAAAGCCTCTCAAGGGCATCTTCAGGGAAGAAGTTGTAAACATGAACGGTATCATAAGGTGAACCAAGTCTGTCCAACCTCCCAATCCTCTGGACTATCCTAACAGGGTTCCAGTGAAGGTCGTAGTTAACAATGATGTTTGCATCCTGAAGGTTCTGTCCCTCGCTTAGGACATCGGTGCTGATGAGAAGTTGGATTTCCCTTTCAGAGTGGATGGGAACTTTGTTGGCTTTGGGAGCAAACCTGTGAATCCTGTCCCTCCTCTCTTCTGGAGTAACATCACTGTCAATAATGCTCATCCTCTCTGGACTTAGCCCTGCTTGTTGGATAAATTCCATGTCTCCCCTCAATTGCCGATAAAGATAGCGGGCTGTGTCCTTAAAGTAACTAAACACCACGACCTTCTTCCCTCTCAATTCACTGCTAAGAAGTCTTTTCAAGGTGTTAAGTTTGTCGTCCTGTTCTGGAGTAATTTTCGCAAGATCCTCTAAAATGCCGTCCAACCTCTCAATATCTTCCTGCACAGCCCTCTCAATCTCTTCAAGGTCATACTCTTCCACATTGAGTGTGGGAAGCGAGTTCAGGATAACCGTCAAGTCGGGGGCATCTTCTGCTTGCTCGTCTATGTCCTCTATCCGCATCCATTTTCTGTAGGACTTGCTGTCCAGAAGTTTTCCGTGTTCTCTCAAGACCTCAAGGAACCTTTTTTGAAAGTCCCTTTGCCTTCCCAGAGAGATTCTGAGGGCATGGACGGATGATTCTAACCTCTTGAGGTAAAGGACACGCATAATATGAGCCAAGGAAACTTGTCTCCCTAATTCCCAAGACAACTTCTGTGCTGCATTCTCATCCCAGCCCAATTCAACCAGTCTTTCTTTGAGGGAGGGCTCTTCCTCCCACTCACCTTCAAACAAAGCCAATTGAAGAAGATGCCTTGCTTTACGAGCCTTCACAATTTCTTTGCGGTACATGTCAAGGCAGTAGGGAGCAAGGTTAAGGTTTTCTATGGCTTCAGCAACCTTGTCGTAAAGGGCTTGACCGTAACTTTTCTCAAGGCTGTAGCGGACAGTGTGAAGTTCTCTATCAGGGAACTTTATAAGCTGCCCATCTATCTCCGCATTGGGGTAGTTCTTGCGGATGAATTGGCGGCTCCTTCTCACTGCTATCGCTTCCAGAACCTCATACAGAGTCTCTTTGTTAGACTCAGCCCGCTCAAAGTATTTCCTCAGGTTTCTGATGCCAACTGAGAGGAAATAGTCTTCTTGGTCGCGGGTGATGAACCGTAATTGGTGGTAGAGGTCAAAGACACTGTTGTTTATTGGGGTGGCAGTCAGCAAAATCAGTTTCTTCTCGCTGTCCCTTTCAAGCAACTTGAACAGATTACTCCAACGGTTGGTATCAGGGTTACGGAAATTATGGCTTTCATCTACCACAATGACTTTGTGACTCATGTATCTCTCTATTGAGAAATCCCCCCTGCTGACCCTTTCCATTGACTCTATGTCAGCACGGATACCATATTGCCTTAAAAGGGGGTCCCAAAGGGTGTCTTTAAGCGCAGCAGGGCAAATGATAAGGGTCGGTAGGCGCTCCTTGTAAGCGTAGTCGTCTAAAAGTCTCATGGCAAGGTAAGTTTTCCCCAAGCCTACTGAGTCAGCAATGAGGACACCACCATAGTTTTCCAAAATCTCTTTGGCAGCCAAATAGCCATCCCTCTGAAAATCGGCAAGGGCAATGGGAGAGGGTTTACCATCTTCTTTCAAGTCTTTCTCAGGAAATCTGTCTTTGAAGTATTCGTAGAGGACTTTGATGTAAATTTCGTAAGGAGTGTAAGTGTGGGCAAACCTTAAGAGCATTTCCAAAATTTCTTGCTTGTAATCGTCGCTTTCTTTCCATAGGGTCTCAAACCAGTTCTTCAACTCATTGACAGCGGAAGGCTGCATGAGAACAGCATTGAGTTCCAAGTTGGTAGTCAGTCCAGCACCTGTGAAGTTGGAAGAACCGACAAAGCCAACTGCCCCTGCTGGGGAAATCCCTTCTCCTTCCAAAAGGTATGCCTTTCCATGCAAGAAACCTTTCCTGTAAACCCTAATTTCAACGAAGTCTTGTCCTACGACATTTGTCCATTTTTGGATTTCCTGAGGTCTTTCTTTACCCTCCGAAAGAGCCTGCTGAACTTCATCAAAGAGTTTGCTGGTCAGGACAAAGGATTGCTCTTGCTCCTTCCCAACCAAAATGCGGAGTTTGGAAACCTTGTGCAAAGTTCTCTCTAAGACCTTAAAAGCCCCCAAGTTCAGGTAAGCAGTGGCGACAGAGAGAGAAGCGTGTGGGCAATTACCTAAAAGGTAGGCAATCGCCTCTCCCAATCTCCATTGGGTCACTCTTCCATTATCCACTAAATCCCCTAATGCTTTTTGCAACGCCACTTCACTTCCTCCTTTCCTGTCCGTTGTCTTCCCTTTCAGTCTTATTGGATTATAACATCAGGATTGGGGTGTTAAGGACGAGGCGCGCCCCGACCTTTAGCAGGCGCTCCAAACGGTTCGCTCTGGCGGCGACCAAACCGACCAAAAAGCCCAAAAGCAAAGAAGCCCATCGCATCTCAACCACCTCCCTCTCAAGGGATGGACAACCGCTTTAGCGTCCTCCCGTCAGACGCAAACCATTCTACTACGGCGTTTCCATTTTCGTCAAGGGTGATGCCGAACCGCTTCCT
>Ga0080007_1079275_pt1 | contig 10133 bp, 8 predicted proteins | sample OctOCTMetagenome_FD_69210 | JGI IMG/M metagenome (GOLD analysis project Ga0080007, IMG submission 69210) | Hot spring and microbial mat streamer communities from Octopus Spring Streamers, Yellowstone National Park, USA - OCT_B (SPADES... | ecosystem: Environmental > Aquatic > Thermal springs >...
AGGCTGTTTGGCCGCCTCTGCCCGCCCTCAAGGGCTTCGATGTCGGGCGCGCGCGTTTCCCTTCCCCTTCCGCATCCGCAGAAGCTCGACGGCCAGCGCCGCCGCGCCCGCGGGGGACAGGTTGCGAAGCTTCCTGGCCATGGATTTCCCTTTCTGGTCCGAAGAGAGCCGCCGCGCGGCCTCGGCGGGGAGGAGAAGGGCGGTCTCGGGCCTGATGGGGATGTCGTCTGTCGCCCGCAGGATCCGGCGCATCTCCTCCGGAGAGAGCTTCGCCCTCCCCTCCATCTCCCGCTTGCCCGCCTCCAGCAGGGCGAGCAGGAGCCCGAGCAGGCTCTTGGCGATGAGCCCGAGGCTCTCGTCCCTCCGTTTCAGCGCCGCCAGGGCGGCCTTCATCTTGGGATCGGCGCGGAAGCTGACGAGGTTCGCGTCGCCCTTCCTCGAGGAGGGGCCGGAAGCCGTCTTCCTCATCCTCCGCCTCCTTTCCGGATTAGGTCCTCCAAGGCCGCAACGCGGCCCGCGCCGGGGCACCGCGATCACCTTGCGCCTCCGGAAGGCGTCGCGGGCCACGTCCGGGGGCCGGGCGATCGGCGGCTTGTTGAGCTCATCGAGGCGCTCGTTCCGGCTCATCCCCACCCCCTTATGCGCTCGCCTCGATGGCCACGAGGGCGACCGATGCGGGGTCCTCGACGGCGACGAGATATACCTCGTCGCAGATCCTCCGCGCGTAATCCGGGTCGCCCGCGGACGAGACGATCCCGATCACCCTGATCCCCTTCGCCGCCTTGAGGGCGAGGGCCTCCTGGGCGGGCAGGCTGCTGTCAAGGAAATCCCCGATCGCCACGACGGTGGTCCCGGGGACGGCATGCCGGAACGCCAGCTCCAGCGCCTTGGCGTAGCTGGTGCCGCCCCCCGGCTGGACGGACAGGATGGCGTCCACGACCCGATCGGCGTCGGCCTCCGGCATGGGCACGACCAAGGCCGGTTTGGAGGTGAAGACGATGAGCCCCAGCGCGCCGCCGAGCGGACCATACTTCCGGGCCACCGCCGCGGCGGCGACGGCGGCGGAGAGCATGCGGTTTGCGAACTTCATGGACCCCGAAGCGTCGAGGACGAGGAGGAGGTTCGGGGCGTCGGAGCGAACGCGTTTCTCGTGGACCAGCGTCGAGTCGTCCATCAGGCCGCCCTGCTCCAGCGCGTTGATGATCGTCCGCTCCTCGTCGATGGGCAGGCCGCTGCGGGGGCCCGTCACGAAGTCCACCCGCTCCCCGCTCGGGGACGCGGTGAGCTCGCCGGGCTCCGCCTCCTCGGCGTTCCGAACGGCCTGCAGGGCGGACAGATGCACGAAGCCTTTAATGAGTCGATATTCGACCCCGACCCTGCTCCGCCGGCCAGGGGGCAGGCGGATCCACTCCTCCAGTTTTTCGACCACCTGCTCCGGCCTCAGCCCCCTCAGGAGCGGGAGCACGCTCGCGATGTGCGGGGGGATGGCGGAGGCGTCGAGGGCCGGGAAGTCCGCCCCCTTGCCCGCGAGGGACCCGCCCGTTGTGGCCCGCCCGAAGCCGCCGGCGTCCTCCTCGTGGCGGAGGAGGCCCCGGATGTCCTGGGGATCTCCCCGGCAGATCGCCCGCTCGCCGCGGACGGACGCCCTGAAGGCCCCGTCCTCGGCCTCGAAGTCGAACCGCCGCCTGCCCGCGGCCAGGTCGCGGGCGATCTCCGCGCCGGTTTTGATCCCCTCCGCGGTGCGGAAGCGCTCGCCCGCCGCATGGCGGTTGAGCCACCGGGCGAGGGCCTGCCGCGAGACGATGGCCTTCACGCCCTCCCGGGCGTCGTCCTCAGGAGGGCCCTTGCCCGCCTCGCCGCCCGAGGCCTTGGATTGGGGCCCGCTCTCGGGCTCCTCCCCGCGACCCTCGCTGGACGCGGGGCCCTCCTCGCCAAGCGAGCCCCCGCCCCCGCGGGCCGGATGCCCGCTTGAGCCTCCGCGGCCCTCACTGCGGCTGGAGGCTCCCCCGGCCTCGTTCGGGCGCGCGCTTGAATCCGCCCCCCCGGACTGCGCCCGCTGGCCTCGGGATGCCTCCTGGCGGAGACTGGCCAGGAATTGGGCCACCGAGGATTGGGGCGAGTCAGCCCGGGAGCGGTCCGGGCGGGGTTCCGTCCCTTCTCGGCGCCCCCAGCGATCGCGCCCTTGGGCGCGGGCGTCCTGGGCCGGACGGCGTTCCGTCTGGCCGCTCTCCCCCGAGCTGTCCCCCTTTCCTTTCTTGTCGCTTGGGCTGTTTTCCTTTGAGGACTGGCCCTTTTCGCTCTCCCTGCTCGCATCAAGCGAGGGCGCTTCGCCCTCTCCATCCTGATCGCGGGCGAGCCTGCCGCAAGGGGAATAGCACCTCCTTGCTGACGGGCCGAAGACCGCGGCCAGGATCTGGGAGATCAGCGCGTCCGCGGTCATCCCCTCGATCTCCGCCTCGGGGGTCACCTCGACCCGCCCCCGGAGCGCCCGGAGGCCGACGGCCAGCGGATACTCGTCGGTCAGCTCGCCCGCCCCGTCCAGCAAGGCCGACACCATTGACTCCCAAAAAAGATCGAGGATCGCCCGAGGCCCCGCCGGGACTTTGACGTACCGCGCGAAGTCCGGGTAGCCGTCGATGGGCTGCTGGGTGAGCTTGACGGCGGTGGCGATCTTGCGCTTCACGTCCTCGCTCGCCCGCACGGGGAGGCCGCCCTCTTGGATCGCCTTTCGGAGCTCCACCAGCTCCGCGACCGGGAAGGGGCTGAGGCGGAGCTCCGGCTCGCGGAGCGAGCGGATGGATCGCTCGAGCATCTCGACGTCCTCCTCGAGGCCCTGGTAGCCGAGGATGACGACAGAGCCGAAGCGGTCCTGGACCGCCCGGGACAGCGGCTTGGCGGTCGGATCGAAACGGCGGGTGTTGGCCGTGGCCACCAGGACGAAGTTGAGCGGCAGCGTGCGGCCGTCCAGCACCGTGACCTGTTGCTCCTCCATGACCTCGAGGAGCGCGAACTGGGCGCTGGGGGGCGTCTTGTCCAGCTCGTCGAACTGGAGGATCCCCGGGAGCGCCCCGTCCTCCTTTGCGACGAAGGACCCGATCTTCTGGAGGGCCCACACGAAGCGCGGCCTCCCGCCGTCGTCGTATTCCACCACGCGGCGGAACAGGAAGTCCGACGGCGTGAGGTCCGGGTTGCCCTGCACGCGCTCGTATGGCACCTGGGCTCCCATCCTCGAAAGGACGCGGACGAGGCTCTTGATGGAGTGGGTTTTCCCCGTCCCGGGCGGCCCGAAGACCAGCACGTGCCCGCCCCGGACGCCCAGGGCGCGCTTGAACAAAGCCACGACGAGGGCGTCCTTGAGCTCGCCGTGGCCCACAACGAGCCGGTCCATGGCCTGCCGGATCTCGGCGAAGGCCCCGGCGACCTTTTCGATGTGGCGGCTCACCATGTCGGCCTCCTTTGCTTAGTCGGATCCGAGAGCGCGCTAGCCCGGGAAGAGGTACTCCGCCGCCCCTCCCTCCCGGATGAATCGGCGGACCTCCCGCGCCAGCTCCGCGTCGAGCTGGCGGAGCGCCTCCAGCCACTCGCGCCGCGGGTTTTCCCGCGGGTTCCGCCAGCCCGGCAGATCCAGCGCGAGGAGCGGCGTGACCCTCCGGAGCTGGCGGATCGTGTCGGCGATCTCCCAGGCCTCCGCCGGGGAGCCCGGGACGAGCTTTCCTTCGAAAAGGCGCTCCGCCCTCTCCCTCGCCTTCTCCCACCTGATCTGGAGGAAGAAGGCCTTGCCGGACAGGCGGGCGAGGAGCACATCGGAGTGCACGACCAGGGAACAATCTTCTCGGTAAACTCGCAACTTCTTGCTTTCGAGGGAGTACTCAACTCGCATCATCGTCGCTCGCCTCCATCTGGGAGATGTCTTTCTGCTGGGCCTCTCGGACGAGCTCGGCGAGCCGCTCGGGGGAAACGCCCAGCGCGCTCGCCACCGCGCGGCTCTGCTTGTCGAGGCGGAAGGAGCGGCGGTGGGCATAGAGCAGGCGGGCGATCTCCACCAGCTCCTCATGCGAGAGCTCGCTCGGGCGCTTCGTCAGCGCCTCCCCGAGGTTCCGCACCAGGCGCTTGATCTGATCGCGCCCCAGGGCGGGCGCAAGATGCTCCATCAGCACAAGCTTCCCATACGTGAACTTGGCCGAGACGGCCTTTCGCCACCGCGCCCGGTAGGCCTGGTCGTGGCCCGCGATGGCGAGGAGCGCCTCCGAGAGGTCGAGCATTCGCTGGACGTAGTCGGCCAGCTCGCGGACTTTGTAGGTGGACTTGGGCGCGGCGTGGACGGCCAGCCCGTATTCCACGACGTGGTCGACGTGCTCCTCGCTGAAACCGCTGGAGGGGTCGTTGTCGATCCGGACGCGGGCCAGCGTGCGCACCCACTCCTCGTAGTCCAGGCATCCCGACGAGGCGAGGCGCTCGATCGCCTCGTGCTCGGCGGGGTGGAGGCCGAGGCGGGCCATCACCCATCCCTTCCGGGTGAGGGCCAGCCGTCCATCACGGACCTCGGCCGCGCCGCGCTCGAGGATGTAGGAGACGATCCGCGCCATCTGGTCCACCAGCGGCTGGATGTCCCGCAGGGCCTGCCCCCACAGGGTCGCGCGGATGAACCCCGCCAGCCTCTCCGGGGCGTCGAACCCCAGAAGGACAAGCCCGGGGACCTGGCTGGCGAGGAAGAACTCGTTGTAAATCCTCGAGACGAGGGGGCTCGCCTTGTACTTCAGAAGCACCTCCTCCACTTCGACGAGCTCGACCTCCGTGAAGACCGGGATCCAGCAGTAGCCGATGCGGTCGAACTGCGGCCTGCCGGCCCGGCCTTGGATTTGGCGAAAAACGGACACGTCGATGAGGCGCTTGCGCCCGGAGCCGTCCTCGTACTCGTGCACGGTGTCGAACACGACGTGCCGCGCCGGGAGGTTGACGCCCTGGGCGAGGGTCATGCACGTGACGATGATCTCCAGCCTGCCGTCGCGGGCGAGCTCGTACACCAGCTCCCGCTCCCGCTGGGTGAGGCCGCCGTGGTGGACCCCCACGCCATACGGCAGGGCGCTCTTCAGCGCGGGGGTGTGCGCCCCGGAGGGAAGGGCGTCCGCGACGGCCCGGAGGGCGGGGTCGGGCCCCTTGCCCAGGCGTCGGAGCGCCTCCGCCATCACGCGGGCGATTTTGTCCGCCCGCTCGCGGTATGGCGTCCAGATGAGGATGGGGGCGGCGTCTCCGCCGCGCCGGATGCGGGAGCAGATCTCCCGGAGGTGATCGCATCGCCCAAAGACGACCTCGCCGCTGACCGCCCAAGAGTCCACCTCCCTCCCGCCCTCGAGGACGGCCACGTTTGTGATCTCCCGCCCCGCCCCGTCGAGGTCGGGGTCGAAGCGGACGATGCGCTCCACCAAGGGGACGGGGCGCTCCTCCCCCTTGACCACGAGGGCGTTGAGCCAGTTCGCCAATTTGGGCTCATCCTCCTCGCGGATCGTGGCGGACAGCCCGACGACGCGCACGTCCGGGTGAAGGAGGAGGAGCTTGGTGAGGATGATCTCGACGTCCGGGTCGAGGTTGTGGATCTCATCGATCACGACCACGGGGGACAGGCGCGGGAAGTCTTTCACGCTCGACAGGAGATGGTTGAGCCTGAAGGGGGTCAGGACGCGGAAGTCGGAGCGGGCGAAATCCCGCCCCCAGAGGCTGTAGTCCTTGTTTCCGAGGACGACGTTCTTGAGGGGGAACAGCCTCCTCAATTCTTGAAACTTCTCGTAACACAGCGCCCGGGTCGGGGCGACGTAGCAGCCCTTCCCCGCCAGCGCCAGCGCCTCCATCCCGACGCGGGTCTTGCCCGCGCCGGTCGGCGCGATGACGAGGATGTTTTTGTGGGTTTCGCGAAGAAGCCTCAAGGCGACTTCTTGGTATTTGAACGCGCTCGCCATGGCCTCCCCCTCCGCAAGCCTCGGTTTTGTGTGGAGTATACTCGAGTTAACTCCTGTTGTCAACGCGGGGCAGCGCCCGCGTCCGGCTCGCCGGACCCGTCAGGGCTTCCCGCGCCGCCGCCCTCGGGGCCTCCATGGCCGGCGGGCTTTCGCGGCGGACTCGCGGGTCAGGGCAGGGGAGGCCGTCCGCTCCCCGCCGGGCCTCCTCCGGACGGAAAGGCGGCGCGTCTTGCCCGCGCCGTCGGGCCAAGGCCCGGACCGGGATGGCCAAAGGCGCGGGCTTTATCCTCCCCCCGATAGCCCCGGGGGATTTCGACCGAACGATCCGCCCCGCCATCGCCCGGGCTTCCGCCTCCGTGGCACCGGCACGGCGCACAGGCGGTCCGCGCGCCTTGCTGGATCCGTGCGGATGATCCGCGTCTCCCCTCCTTTTCGCCTTCGAAAAACGGCGCTATGATGGAGGGCGGAAGCGATCCCAAGCCCGCGCGGCCCCGCCGCCGGGGTCGGAAGCCTCTCCGAAGCGGAAGCGAGGGGGCGAGGGCCGCGGGGAACATCCTCTTCGAACAGGAGGCGCGAGATGGCGACGTGGGCGGTATATCACCCGATTCACCTGCGAACCCCGCCTCAGCACATCCCGAAGCTCTTAATCACCCAAGTGCCCGAAGACCAGGAGGTCACGCGAGACCTCCCGGAGCGGGCGGGGATCTTTTTCGAGGAGTTCGGGGAATTGTGGGCCAATCACTACATCGCGAAGCTCGGCCCTGATTCCCCGAGCGACCTGGTGGGGCGGGCTCGGAATCCCGCGGTGCCTCGCATCACTTGGGCGGAGCCGGTGGAGCGGGCCAACGCGCCGGTGGAGTGATCCGAGAGGGCTGACAACAGCCGCCCTATTTTCATCATCCGCTTCAGATAGGGATGGGGGCGGACGGACCGGAAGCGGCGAAAGCCAAGCCGCGCCGTCCGAAGCCCCCATCCGGCTCGAGCGGGCTGGCTGCCCTCAACGGCCCTACCGGGAGTTCCTTGGGAAGTGACGCCTGTGGAGACCCCTCTGGCGGCGGAACAGGCACATCCCGATCTGCGAGCCATGGGCCGAGGAAGCAGGAAGCAACCGGTCATTGGTTTCGCCCCAAGCGGGCGAAATGAATGAAAGGCCAAGGGGGCCCGTTCGGGCGTGCCCCTGCGGGGCGAAGGTGGACCGTCACGCGGCGGCGAAGGAGGGGATCATGTTGACCGCCACGAAAAAGCTTCGGGTCCTGACGCGGCACATCCAAACGGATGCCTTGCACAAGTACTTCGAGGTTGTTATCGCCCACGGCGAGGCGAACCCTTCCCAGCCGGACGCGGCATTTTGCTACTGCAGTTTGCCGCGATGGCAATTTCGGTACCGGGATACGGTCGTGATAACCGATCTGCCCCGGCCAGGGAATTGTTTCTTCGATGACCCGGGGGAAGGGCTGCGAAGCCGGCCGTGGGTGAAGGACCCACAGCGCGGAGAGTGGGTCCAGATCGTCGTTGTCTACGAAGGCTCTCGGGAGGTTGCTGGTTTTTACAATCCAGCAACACATACTCTCGTCGCCACGGATTGGGTGCACGACGCGCTCAGCGCCGCCACGATTCATCACATCGCGGCGGTGATGGGGTGGGAACGGAGGCGGGAGCTTGAAGGCCCGCCCGGCAAGATTGTGCTGGGCGCGGATCCGGAATGGGAAGCATGGGATCCGCGCCATCGAGCGGTGGTGCGGCCGGACCCGCAGGAGGATTGTTTTAGCATTGATGATTTCGGCGAGGTCGGGATCGACGGATCGGGCAATGTGCCCGAAGCCCGCCCGAAACCGACAAGCGATCCGGCGGAACTGTATTGGCGCATCAAGACGCTGGCCCTTGAGTGGGAGCATAGGACCAAAAAACGAGTTTGTCTGGCGGGCCACCAGTATCCCATCGGGGCGCACATCCACGTGGGTGCGGAAGACGGGTATCAATTAGAGGGACCATTCCAAAAGTTTGTAGATGCTGTAGACAGCCGAGTCGGATTCTTGTTAGAGCTCAGCGGCAATGCCCGCGGCGCTTACCGCCAGCGCCGCGCTTGGCGGCTTCAGCCGTATGGCCTTGAGTACAGAACCCTCCCGTCCGCCGTCCTGGCCCTTGAGGATTTGGCGGTTTGGGCCATTCGCGTGATTCACGCCGTCGCGAAAGGCGAAAGGCCGCCGCGGCGGGATCAGAAGATCACAAACTTGTTCAATGAGGTCTTGGAGGCGAAGAACTCGGGGCGCCCGTTCTCTTTCGACCTCAAGGATTTGGAAAAAACCGCCGCGCTCCCAGAGCTGATTCTTCGAGACGAGTGGGCGCGTGAGTGGCAGGCGTGGGCATCGGAACTCAACAGCAGCGGCCGCGTGTTGCGGGACGCGCTGCTGTTTGGGTTCGCCGAGAACCGCGGCGATGTGACCAACGACGACGCGATCGCCCAGGCCCAGGGGTGGGGGCTCATTGCCTATGACCATCCTTCCTCGATACGACCCGCCATCGGTCTTCCGCGCAGCGTTCGCATGGCGTGGGACGCGAACATGGCGAGCCTGATTGAAGCCCGTCTTATCCAGCTGGGGGTTCTGCGCCCCCGCGATTAAGGAGGTGCGCGATGTGCGAAATCTATGTCGCTGCCGGGAAGTTTAGGGAGGCGTTCCTGCGGTCTTTGCCCCCTATTGGGGAACGCGGCCGCGGGTTCGCGTTGATCTATCCCCGCGAGGTGAAACTGCTTCGGGACCTCGACGCGGAGTCCGTAACGGAGAAGTACCTGCGAAGCCCCGAGCCGGTGGTTTCAATCCTTCACCGGCGCGTCCCCACTCATGGCGAAGTCAGCGTCGACAACACGCAGCCGTTTTCCGATGGGAAGCGGGCGTTCGCCCACAACGGGACGCTGGGGGAGGCTTACCACTTGCTGAAGGCCATGTACCCTCGCCTTCGGGGCGCGAGCGACTCGCGGCTTTTGTGGGAGTTCATCAAGGACATGCCGTGGGAGCAAGCGCTGACGCTCCTGCGGGCCCTTGGCGACAGGTTCGTGCTGGCCGACGCTCGACGACGCCAAATCGCTCTGATCGGGAGCTGGATGTGGAACGAGCGAGACCAGATCTGGGACCGCTGGCGGTGGATCGAGCGAGACCAGACCTGGGGCCGCTGGGGCCACTGGGGCCGCGGGCTCCTGGGCTATGAGCGCGAGTATGAGTACGTGTTGCTCGACTACAGCGATGGTACGCTGAAAATAGTTGAAAGCGAAGGTGCCGGCCACAGGCTTATTGGGGTGAAAGGCCGCGTCCGGCGGTCCCCGGCGGGCTGACAACAGCCGTCCCCCTTGTGATCGCTTGCTTCAGCGGCGGGGGCGGGCGGCCCGAGAGCGGCGAAAGCCAGTCCGCGCCGTCCAAAGCCTCCATCCGGCTCGAGCGGGCCGGCCGCCCTCAACGGCCCCACCGGGAGCTCCCTGGGAAGTGACGCCTGTGGGGCTCCCTCCGGCGGCGGAACGGCCCGCGAGGGGCTCGTTGCACTCCAAGTAGCGCCCGGCCCTTGCGGCCGGGCGCGCGCTTTCTTCCTCAGGGGGATCCTCCCGCAGGAGGCGGATGAAGGCCTCCACCTCCCACCGGGAGGGAGGGATCTGCGAGAAAAGGTGGGCTCCCGCTTCCATGGCGGGCTTGGTCAAGTTGGCCTCGGTGGGATTGAAGGCCACCAGGAAGCCGCCGATCTTCTCCCACTCCAAGCAGGCGACCAGGTCTTCTTGGCGCGCCCCCTCCAAGGCTTTCTGGACCCAGGCGCTCAGGAGAGCATCGTGGAGAAGCCTCGAGGCCAGTCCTTCGTGGAGGGGGAGACTGGGATTTTCAAGCACCCTCTCGAGCAACGCCCGGGCCAGATGTTCGTAGAGCTCCCCCGCGTGGTCCCGGAGCCACCAGAGCAGGTGTTTCAGGGACCCAGCCCTGGTCCCCGGGGTGCCCCCTCCTTTCGCGGCGCGGATCAGGTGTTCCGCCACCTCCCGCTCTCGCCGCGTCTGGGCCAAGCGGCGGAGCGCGCCCCGGACCTCCTCCGCCTCCCGCCCGCCGAAGGCGGGCGGCTCCCCCCGCCGTTCGGCGAGGAGGCGGGCCAGAACGACAAGGGGTGTTGGCGTCGGCTTCATGGCGCTCCTCCTTTTCATGGACATCG
>Ga0080007_1113359_pt1 | contig 10128 bp, 13 predicted proteins | sample OctOCTMetagenome_FD_69210 | JGI IMG/M metagenome (GOLD analysis project Ga0080007, IMG submission 69210) | Hot spring and microbial mat streamer communities from Octopus Spring Streamers, Yellowstone National Park, USA - OCT_B (SPADES... | ecosystem: Environmental > Aquatic > Thermal springs >...
ATGGGGAACCGCTTAGGGCGGGTCTGGGAGGCAAGCGCCTAGCGGCAATGTTGCTGGACTTGAATAGGTTGCCGCTGGTTCTGGTGGGTCAGACCAAGAAGACGCTGAAGAGGTTCGAATACGTGTTGGAGTCGGCTGGCGGCGGATTCGTCGCGCTGGACAGGCGGGGAGAAAAGCAGGTTCCAAACCTACGTGGGATCATCATCTTTGCCGACTATCTGTACGACATTCCAGCGCCGCGTAGGTTGACGCTGCGGTGGGATCTGCCGACGACGCGTCAGACAAAAATCAAGCCTCCGCCGATAAAGCCGATATACGGCTTCGCCGCTAGGCTGTGGAGGAAGCACCGCGACCGCTTCACCGCCAGCGCGCTGCCCTACCTCGTAGCATCGGTGGCCGAAGCCGTAGCACAGGAAATCAGCGGCGAGGCGGAGGAAGTGGCCGAGTTTACGAGACGCATAGCCAAACTGACCGATCTCCTCTGAGCAACCCTCCGCGTTTTTTGCTCTCTTCTGTGTAGAAGAGGCAGTTTTTCAAGCCACATCGGCATGAAGAAATAGATCTCTGTTACGCCTGACGGAAACTCGGTTCTCAACGTGCCTGCCGTCTGGACGCAACGGCGCTGGGAAAACAAAATCGGCCAGTCATCGGCCCATCTGGCCGTTTCTCTCTTGAACAGCTCGATAAGATCCCTGGTTCCCATTGATGAACACGTAGTAGTTCGTGTTTCTCCGAGTCGTAGCCGCCTTGGGCGGAAAGCCGCTGTGCATTTCGGCGATGCCTCTTTGTCATCATATCCACATCGATATTAGGCGCAGTTGTTTTTAAATCCGGGGGAACATGAAGACGTGGTCGAAAGAGAGAAAGACGGCGTCGTTGGAAGGCTGATTCAGGCGGTGTTGGTAGTTGCAATTGCGTTGTTGCTGTACGGTATCTGGTTGCTGTGGCCGGGGAAGTTTCCGATCATGTTGCTTGGCGTCTCAGGAATCCTCGTTTCCGGCTGGCTCATGGACGCGGCAAAATTGCAGAAAGAGGGATATCAAGAAAAGAGGCACCTTGCCGCTGGAGAGAAGAGGAGGTGCTTCTGTACGTCGCTAAATTGAAAGAACAACAGCGTGTCAGAATTTTTGCCATTTTTTACAGAGGAAAACACTTCGTAGCTGGTTCGTTGATACCAAAACCGTGGCCCGCAGGCAGCGCGCCAAATGCGGCCGCGGCGGCTCTTGTTCATGAAGACTGCCGCAGATGGCGGCATTTATCCTCAGACAGCGGTTCAACATTTCTTGAGACCCCTTGAGGCGCATGGGTAAAAAGAAAATTCAAAAATTTGTTAGGCGGGTTGCTAAGTACTTCGATAAATACTTCACCGTATATGTCTACAGCGACCCCGACGCCGCGGAGTCAGTGCTGATGGGGCCTAAATACATTATAATCACCGCCAACAGCGACTTAAGACCAGAAGAAGCCGGCGGCCGCATCGACAAGCTCTTTGACCTAGATCTGAGGTGTGTAAGGTGCGGCCGCAAATATTACAGCTACTTCCGAGTAGAGATGCAAAACGGCGGCATTGTAAGTGCAATTTGCGGCGACTGCGACCCAACGGTTAAGTTTGCCGTGGCTTATTTTGACGCCATAGATCCGCTGATTGCCTCAACGCCATTCAACGGATAAATCCCCTTTTTCAGCTATGTGGCAGTTCATGTTAGGCATTTCTTTGCAGGCAGGAAACAGCGGCTGATTGGCGTTTAGATTGTTGTCTCGGGCTCCTTCTTTTGGCCCCCTTTGCGGCGGCGCTACTAGTCGCTTCGGCGATGTAATTTTGAACCAGAACGCCTACTGGGATGTCTTGACAGGGATAATTATCCCTATAGGGAAATCCCTGTGGCGTTCAAAATTATTAGTTTTCCAAGATCTGGGCGTAAAGGCATATTTAAATTCGCAGAGGCGTGCCCTGCATGTACCGCAGTAAGCGTGTTGCGGCATATGCCGCGTCGTCCCGACCTGCACAGCGACCTCTGCCGCCGTGCATCCCCCGTAGCTAGGTATGCCGCATAGCAGAGACGCGGGAGCGTCCGCGTCTGCAACAGCCTACGGGTTCGCGGAGAAGGCGGTGGGGGAGGTCGAGACGTGCAAGAGGGCGTGCGGAGGGCTCTGCGAGATCTGCGAATAGCCCCCTTTTTCTCAGCAAGTGGAATCGGGCCGGCAGGCACCGGCAGGCAGTAAGCTAATAAAGAGGTGTAGCAGTAGTATACATGGGAACCGAATCCGTCCTACCTGAAATAAAAAACGTAAGGAGCTGTGTCTTCGATGAATGTGAGCACTACTTGTTGGAATACCTCCATGATCAAAAGATGAGGAATGAACTTCTGATCGCATTTGCTGAGCGCGGCAACAAAGACGCTGTAGAGCTGTTGTTGCGGCACGGCGCCGATCCTAATGCCAAAAACAGCCAGGAGATGTTCCCGTTGCACGCCGCAATATACGGGGGTTGCGGCGTAGTTGAAGCTCTGCTCAAGGCCGGCGCCGATCCAAACGCAGTTGACTACCTTGGGCGGACGCCGCTACATCTGGCGGTCGCCAGCGGGCTGAGGTGTGCTGTAGAGTTGCTTCTTCAATATGGCGCCGATGTAAATGCAAAAGACAGAGATGATAGAACGCCGCTGCATTATGCTCTGTTCTACTGCAGTCAATGCGAAGATGTTGCGCTTCTCCTTGTTGAGCGCGGCGCCGACCCAAACGCCCGAGGTTCCGGCTGGCGTACCCCCCTCCACCTTGCGGCCGAGAAGGGCTACGTCAGGGCAGTTGAGGCGATGCTCAGCCGTGGCGCCGATGTGAACGCAAAAGATGGCATGGGGGAGACTCCGCTCCACTATGCGGCAAGGTACTGCCGGGCCAGCGTAGTGGAACTTCTGCTTAGGGCCGGTGCTGACCCCAATGCTAAAAACGAACTTAACGAAACGCCGATGCACCTTGTGGCGTACGGCTGTCGGCTTAACTGCACGACGTGTCCCGAGACGGCAAGACTGCTGATCCAATACGGCGCCGATCCCAACGCCAGGGACGCAGTAGACAGGACGCCGTACGAAGAGTTGCTACCAAAAGAGGTACGCGAAGTGGTGCAACTGCTCCGCAGGTGCTAATCCCACCTCTTTTTCCTCGACCTTCTCCGGCGGATCGAAGGCCAGACGCTCCCGGCGGCATGCAACGCCTTGCTGCCGAAAACGAACGGCCAGTCCCCGGGCGCGGGATCGTATCACGGAGAGGAACCAGAGCCCGCCAAGACGGCGCGCGGGCCCGGGAAAAGGATCAATGCTATAAGGAGCCTGCCCTCCGCCTTCTCTATCCTCGTTTTGGCTTCTTTACAGTGCCTCAAGACGCCGAACCCCTCCTCCTTCAGCAACTGTTTGATTCTGTCAATGTCGGCATCGTTTGTAAGGACATGGCTGTTTTTGGGTTGGAGAAGAGCTCTGCGATGTTTTTTACAGTTCAGCCTCTGCGCACGTCCCCCCTGTGCCGCCGCTCCTTGTACTTGTCGTCAACTTCGTAGAAAAGCGACAGCGGAGTTCCCGGTTGAGATGTCTTTTTACTGGTTCTGAGTTCGGCCGTGGCGGAAGAAAAAAGGGGGGTTGCTATGCGAAGCGCCAGGTGCGGCACCTCTCCGTGAAGTCCTCGTCGTCGGGGAAGCTCAGACACCTTCGGCAGTAGAACAGCTCCTTCACCACGGACTTGCCGAGGCCCTCTATTTTGTAAACCACCCTGCCGGCGCCCCATGCGTCTAGTTGCGCCTTCTCCCGGACGGCCAGGCCGTAGGCCTTCGCCAGCTCGTAAACCGCCTTGGCCGGCGACGCCACCTCCAGACAGCCGCTGGTCTGCATCTTCACGAAGTTGTGGATCACGACATCCACCTCAGCCCTTTCGCTGGCGCCGTCATACGGGCGGAATTGGTACAACGATGCGATGTGCTCAACCGCTTCGAGCGCCTCTTCGCTCAGCGGCTCAGGCGAGACGACAACGACGCCGCAGGCGCTGTCTCCGCAGGGCCCGGGGAGCTTGTAGACGCCGCGTAGCAGACCTTCGGAAATCGCCCCATGCATCTCGTTCTCCAGCTCGCAGAACACGCTGCCGTCTTAGACCAGCCTGCGTAGCTGGTCGTAGATGTTACGGCACCGCACCGCGAAGCCGTCGCGTTCAGAAACGGCGCGGAGGATCGCAGTTACGATCCTCCTGTCTATTTGGGTATTTCGAGTTTTAGCCGGTTCCATGCTGAAAAAGGTTGCCGACATTTTTAAGCTTAGACGGCAACCCAACAAAGCATGCACGCCTGCAGTGACGTCCTTACAGGGATTGCCTTACAGGGATAATTATCCCTGTCAACAAATCCCTGTAGGGCCATCCCTGTAGGGAGTTTTGCGCTCTGTGGGCCTCGACGTCAATGTGTTTGACCTTCATCTTTGGAGGCCAGCTTCCGCTGGAACAGAGCCGTTAGCGGCTTCACGGCGGAGCTCGCCTACGGTCTGTCGGCAAACTCTCCTGTAAAACCTGCGCAGTGGTGCGTAGCTGCGATTTAGTTGTTTAGCTGAAGTTCTTTAAAAAATGGCGCTGAAACAGATAACGGGTTGGTGTGGATGGGGATTGCCGTTGCTGCTGTGCTGTTTGCGGCAACGTTGCGCTTCATGTTCAGCGGTTATCACGGCAGGTCGTTGCCGCAGATGTCCGCCCCAAATGTTGGCCAAGTGCCGCAGATTTCTCAACCTCCTTCCAGCCAAAAGACTGGCGCCGTCAAGACCTCCTTCGACGCCTCTGCGAGGTGAACTACGCCTTGGTGTTTGCAGTTTCACTCAGTAGCGTCACGATAACCGCGGAGGGGTGGTTTGTCGTGGGGGTGAGGCCCTCCGGCAACTACAGCTTCGGCATGTTCAATTCTTTGCCGTTCCGTGGCACTGCTATGTATAAGTCCGCCGCAGAGGGCGGCACCGCATGCATCATGACGTGCCTCTGCGGACACTGCACAGTTGACAGGAGGAAGCGGTTGTTTGCCCTAATTGAGGGCGTCAACGCCGCCAGAACTGCCATGGGGCGGTGCTGGCATTTAACGCTGTGACGCTGTATGAGGAGCTGCTCAGACCAAAGACGCGCCGCGCAGAAGATGTGTTGGGCAACTACACGGCATACATCTGCGAGATAAATGGGGTAATGCTCTCCGCAAACCTAACGGCAACGGCTTTGGCGCACAGTAATGCGGTTTACATTGCAATGAAGATGGAGGCCGTAAAGATGGCGCCATGCCGCCCAGACGCGCACCGCCTCATCCTCAAGGAGAACAAGACAAACAGATAAGTTTTTTGCAACTTTCTGTCTGCCTTTTGGCGTCACGCAGACGCCGCAGAGGCGGCCGCCTCCGCACAGCCTTACGAAGAGCCAGGCAAATTGGACAGCTCAGCCATGTTTAAGAACGGCATGGCTTAAGCCCGCGTCCCGGGAGCCGGTCGGCTGTTCAACTCCCGTTGCGGGCTACGGCCTTGCCCTCTATGCGGCGCCAAACCCTCCGTGTAGCCGAACGAAAAAGAGGGGGTTACAAGATCTTCGCATATTTTTTGTGGCCGCAGCGGTATATCTCCCTAATTCTTTCATCGAATACGCCGTATCCAGCAAAACTCGGCACTAGGCCGGTTTTTTGGCCGTTGCAGAATGCCTTCGAACGATTTAGCAACAGACATATTTCTGATCCGTCCAGCGCCGCGTACACCTCCACGAGGTGGGGATGGGGGTCGGGCTCAACCCCTTGCCTTATCACGTCGGCCATCCACGGGTACCTGCGCAGTGCTTCAGCAATTTCGATCAACCTATCCCTCAGCCGTCCCCATTTCTTCACCCACTCTGCGCCGAATGCCTGCAGCTCCGGGTGCTCCTCCAGCAGTTCCGCAACGACGTCATCCTCTGCGGGGAGAACTTCAGCTGGCATCAGCGCCGCGTATTTGTACCTGTCAAGGATCCATTCCATGCAACGGTCGATGTCTCTACACCTGAAATTTAGGTTTATGATGATGCCGTTGATCGCTATCTTGCGGTTGCCCGCGTAACGGATGTCGAATCGCCCGTCCTTCGACAAGCAGTCTATGGCCTGTTTAAGTTCCGGTTCTAGTTCGGAACCCATGCAGAATCTGGTAGCGGCCTATACATCGATTCGGCTCAGCAACGCCGGCGGGATCCCCTTCGACTTCAGTTCCCTCTCTCCTCTGCGGCCGCATGCCTTGTAGCGCCTCGACCTTCGCAAGGGGAAATGCCTCATCTACGTCGGAATCCCAGCTCTCGGCCTCTAGGTCCACTTGCCAGATCCCCTCCTCGTCTGCAAAGATCGCGAAGGTTCCGCGGCCAACGACGACGTATTTAGGCTCGCCCTCCCGCATGGTGACGGACAAAACGTCAGCCCTCCTATCGTAATGAGTCCGCGGGGCAGTGAAGGTAGCGAACACCGTTGTGGGTTCGGCGTTGCTCCACATGTTGGAGCCTGGCCTGTCGTTGCGGAACACTGCGTGGTGCATGGTTCCGGAGGCATTTGGGAGATTTAACTGTGCACCTTGTGGGCAGTGGTTCACTTTAACGAGGCATGCAGCGCAACATATGGATAAATTGGACGTGCTGTTTAGGGCATATGAATACGTTGCCGTCAACCCGAAGGCGCGTTCAGCCATTTCCTGGATATTTGTTGATGGGCATCTGGTGCATGCCGTTGTTTGCGGACGCGGCTCGCGGCATACTTCGAACGCGTTGTACCATGCGCTCCGCGCCGCGGGTAGACGTAGCGTTCGGCGGACAGCTAGCAGTAAGTGCTGGGTCGTGTCGTATGTTTAACACCGCTTTTTTTCTCTCCTGGAGAAGGCGGCTTCTGGCCTAAGCAACTTCCTGTGCTGGCGCAAGCTGTGGTCAAAGCCGCATCCATGAGCCGGTAGGCTACCGACGTGGAAAAGGCCGGTGCGGCACTGAAGCCGAAAAGACGCGCTCTTAGGAGGACGCGCTCCCGCCGAGCCTCAGCCATCAGCCGCTCCGCCCGGCCGGGGGCGGCGTGTAAGATGAGTGTTAAAAAACCAGAAGTCCCGACCCGATGAGCTCGCTTAAGGTCAGATTGTGTTTTTTCAGCTTTTCTTTGACCTCATCTCTCAACCTCCACGCTTTAGTCTCACTGCCAACAAGTCGTAGCATGACTACTTCTTGAGGCGTCTTTGCGTAGTCCAGCACTACAGACGAGTGTGTGGTCAAAACGGCATAAACGTCGCGACTGCGCAGCTCGTCTATTAAGAACTGCTGTGCCTCTGGGTCTAGGCTGTTTTCGAATTCGTCGATCACCACTATTGTCGGCTTCGTCTCTAACACAGCTTCCAGTATGAGCGTTTTTAACACGCCGGACGGCATGGTGGCCTGCGTCAGCGTGACGCCGTCTTCCGTTGTGAGCTTCAGAGCCAGCACGTCTCCGTCGGCTGCAAACTGCATGTCTCTGACTGGAAATACGTACCTCAGCGCCTCGATAAGGCTCTCGGGGATGGCGCCCCCCGTCGCGGTGTAGAGGAACGGCAAGAAGTTCGACGCGTCCGGCAGAAGCCTCTCTTCTCTGACGGCCGGCTGGAGGCTTCTAACAGCCTTCCAGTTGATGTCCTTGATGACGACTATGCCGTTTAGGGACTCCTGCACAGCTCCGGCTTCGTCTGAGCCGCAGTTGGAGATTAAAGTCCTCTTGCCTCTGTCCAGCTCATAGAATGTGCGGCACTTCTGGTGCCGAACCTCTATGCCCACAGCGGCTTGGCTGTATTGGGCATTCCGCAAAATTTCGAACGCCTCCACCAGCGCCGTCTTCCCGGAGCCGCTCGGCCCTATGACAGCGGTTAATTTTGTTGGAAACTCGATTGTTACGTCTTTTAGCGACTTGAAGTTCTTAACCCAGAACTTTTTTAGTTCCATGAGCTGTTGAACATGAATAAATTTAAACATGTCGGCATGTTAATCACTTATTAGGCTTTAAGCACCGCTGGTCGTATGGAGGGCTACGAGGCGTGCCTCAAGGAGTTCAGCGACCCAGAAATGTGCATGTTTGGGTTTAGGGTGGTTCAGCTTGCTGAAGCCCTTCGGCTTGAGGAGTGCCTCGATAGGCACAAGCCGCAGAAGTGTTTAGACAGATGCCTGAAGAACTGCAGGGGGGAGAACTGCAGGGAGCTGTGCCTCAACGCCATGGACGCGGCCGCCGCCAAGGGCATCGCCCGCAGGCTGGTTCAAGAGGCCGCGGCGGCAGCCTCTGAAACAGGCCTCACTGTGCCTGAGGCGGCGGCTTTAGGCTTCAGAATGTTGCTGGACGAGCCAAGCGGCGACTGCACTGCCAGGATCATCTCAATGAGGGTGCTGGGCCTGGTGGCCATGGAGCTGAGGAACCTCCTGGGGACGCAGGACATGCTCCTCCTCCTAGCCCCCGCCATAGCTACGGCGCATGAGTGCATAGGAGACGAGGCGTTCGACTTGCTGGACATGATTGCGCCGACCATAGGGCGGAATATGGCCGAAAGAATCGCCGCGGCGCTTGAGGAAGGCGCCGTGAAGATAGGGCAAGTCGAGATCAGGTTCCCTCCGGCCAAGCCGGCGTAGGTGCTGTTTGTTTAAAAAGGGGGGAGTTTTGATTTTGACATGATAAGTAAGGTCTACGACCGGCTCAGGGTGGCGGCTGGGTTGCCGTGGTTTGTAGCTTACAGCGGAGGAAAGGACTCTACTGCTGTGCTGGATCTCGCATACAGGTTCGGCAGGGACAGCCGCGTAGAGCTTGCCGTGCTCCACAACGAAGAGCTCCTCAAGCCGCCCCCCGTATTCGAGTGGGTCTACAGAGTGCTGGCCGACGTGGCCATGAGCGGCGTGCGCGTCGTGGTCACAATCCCCAAAGATGACTACCTAGCTGTGGTTTTTGAGAAGAGGTACTCTCCGCCGGGCCCAGCCTTTATGTGGTGTTCGGCTAGGATGAAGGAAAGGCCTACCGCAAAGCTCGCGGAGATGCTGTCGTGGCGGAGGTACGCGCTCCTTACGGGGGTGCGCGTAGCTGAGTCGTTGCGCAGGTCGACGTACGTCAGGGCCAGGTGCGGAGTGGGCGATGCCTGCGGCGAGATGTACTTCATCCAAAAGGCGACCGACCGCGTCCTCCACATTGCGCCAATAGTGGACTGGAGCGACTGGGAGGTAGCCGCCTATCTGAAGACCCACCGACAGCCGTGGAGCGGCCAGGACTACTCGTACCTCTTGGAGCGCGTCTACTGCGGCGAGGTGAGGATAAGGACTGGGTGCACCTTATGCACCGTGGTGAGCCACGACGCCATGCTTGAGATGTACGCCAAATGCCACAGAGACGAGAGGTACCTGCTTGACGCGAAGATTAAGGAGGAGCTGAGGGCCATAGGGTTTGATTGGAGCATGAGGCAGTTCAAGTCAAAGAAGCTCAACGACGCAGGCCTCAGGCGGGTGAGGGAGTTGCTGGCGGAGCTCTACGACTCGTTCCCGGAGCTGTTGGCCGGCTACGCCACCTTCAAGCCGGAGGCGGTGGAGCGGCATCTGCCGGAGGTGGCGCACCACCTGCCCAGGGTAAGGCTGCATCTCCCCGGCTATATCGATGTTGTGCAGCTCTGACGTATGGCTCGGCGCTGTCCCGCTCTCTACTTGGCCGGCGCCGACGTTGCGTTGAGAGTTGCCGTCGAGAGCGGGGTGCGTCCCTTGAGCTGGCTCCTTTCCGCGGGGAGGTACTGGAGCGGCGGCAAGTTCAAACGCGGCACGGCAGAGGAGGCGGCGGTTTCCGCCAGCGCCGGAGTCTGGAAGCCGGGCTACATGTTTAAAAATCCGCATTTTTCTTTCAGACAGACCGGGCGGGGCCGAGGGGCAGGCTCCGCCCGACCTGACGCGAACCCGGCCGGCGCCCCGATCCGGAAGGCCGCCGCGCCTCCCGGATCCGAGAGCCCCCCTCGTCCGGCCGGAGAAGAAGGGGGCATCGTCTAGTATATACTCTATGAAGAAGACGTTCTCCGGGAACACCTGCATGTTGCCAACTGCGAAGTAGGAGGCGCCGAGCAGCCCAGACAGCGACGCGCTCGTCATGAAGGCCAGTAGCTT
>Ga0080007_1097984_pt1 | contig 10108 bp, 7 predicted proteins | sample OctOCTMetagenome_FD_69210 | JGI IMG/M metagenome (GOLD analysis project Ga0080007, IMG submission 69210) | Hot spring and microbial mat streamer communities from Octopus Spring Streamers, Yellowstone National Park, USA - OCT_B (SPADES... | ecosystem: Environmental > Aquatic > Thermal springs >...
CCACCACCACCCCCGGCTTCCCCGGCGGCTGGAGCACCCACGCCTTCACCGGCTTAAGCCAATACTTCCTCCCGGCGTACTCCACCTCATATATGCTGTTGAGAATCTCCTCAGCCACGGGTGTTCCCCTCTCCAGCTATATAAGGTTAACTGGCACCTCTATCTCTACGTCTGCCTCATCATTGTGCGGTTGGTAGACCGCCTCTAGAAGCTCCCCTAGAGGGCCTCCGACCTTCACTAGGATCATCTTGTGTACGTACCGCCTTGCGTCTGGCAACGGGGCTCCGAGACATGCGACCCCGACGTCAAAGGGGCCGAACTCTCTGAAGACGTCTTCGGCGGACCAACCGCCCTCAAGTATCACAAGGGCGACACGATCTGGAAGAGACGCGGCGAGCTCCACGGCGCCTGAGGTCTCGAAGGGCCCCACCGCCGTCACGTAGGGCGCTAAGAACAAAACGTCGCCGTGCCAGCCGCAGGGGTAGGTAAAGACCAGCGCCCTCTTGGGCGATAATTCAAGAACTTTCTCCATTACGTACACACGGTGTTTCTGGAGGAGTACGGAGAAGGCTCTGTACAGCTTGAGAACCCCCTCGTCGCGCCACTCCCTAGAGTATATGACAAGCCTCTTCACAACTGCCGCAGTCCAGTCTCTTAAATGCTGTCCGTTACACCTTAGAAGCAGTACTAAAAATATTTTAACGTGGATTCCGGTTTTATGTTCTATAAGAATTAAAAAAATTTTATTGTGGCGACGTGGTTGTTGGATGGCGGATCTGTCTGCCGCAACGGCGGCGTAGACCCGCGGCGCGTTTACCGGCTCGTCTCCTCTAGCCACTTCTCTATGGCGTCTGCGAGCTCGGCGTAGCGTCTGAAGCCGTCTAGGTGCCCCCTGCCGCACTCGACTTCTATCTTGCCGTTGCTCCTCTCAATTATCCTCGGCTCCCTTCCCGTAAGGGCCTTTACTACGGCGGCGAACCTCTCGGCACCTGCCTACTTGCCCCCAGGCGCATCGGCGCTGACGTAGGCGCGTCCCACAGCCTCGTTGCGGGCTCCACGCCTACTGTAGGTAATTGTGTAGTCGTTCCTTACGCCGTCGACTTCCGCCGTTATCCTAATCCTCAGCAACTTCTTACCGCTTCTGCCCTTATCGAACTCGGCACCCCAGCCTACCACCTTCACCACATGCTCCTTGCCGTCCACTTCGACCTTCTTCTCGAAGCCCTCCAGTCTCAGAGAGCCCCTCGCCTTGCCCTCCTCCACGACCTCTCTGGCTTTTTCATAGACGGCGTCGCCCTCCTCCCTCGCCCTCTGGAGTATGTAGCTTACGAACTCCGCCGCCAGCCTCTGCTGTTCTCCAGAGCCGTGTACAGAGAGCCAGGCGGCGCGCTCAAAGCCCTCCCTAAGGATCGAGACATGGCCCGCCCCTCCGCCGTCCGGCATCTTTACCGTGAAGTGCTTGCCCTCCTCAAGCCCCATACCCCTAAGCCGCCGCGCCTCCTGTTCTATGCGGTCGGGGTCGGTGGAGCGATATCTTACCACAAGCGCGCCTTCGGTCAGTTGTACGTTGTACCTCGGCCATCCCTCTCTCAGCGTGAGACCCCTCTCCAGCTTCTCCAGCCAGCCCTCAGCCTTCTTCTCATCAACCCAGCCCTTTCCGAGAGCCTCCTCTACGACCTTTCTGACGGCGTCTCTAAGCTCTTCGCGCCCAGCCGCAAGCACGTTGGTGGTGGCTCTCACGCGCCACTCATCTCTACCGCCGACTTTTTCCACCTCCGCGCTGACGCCAGCCACCTTGAGGAGACGGGCCGCAAGCTCCACGCGGCTCCGGTCTGTCGATTGGAACTGGAGCAAGATGTCGACCTCGCGTAGATATACGTTGTACTTCACAGCGGCGCCGGCCTCCGAGATTGTCAAGTCAGCGGCGACGTAACCGCTCTCGGTAAGCCTTATGTTGTCGACCAGCACCTCCACCCAAGCCTCTTTCACGAATTCATTGAACTTGTCGCTTAAATTCTCTCCGCCGGCGGAGGGCGCATAGACGGCGAGAAGGCGCATGAGCTTCGCCGCATTTTCGCCGCTTGCGGTTATGTTGAAAACGCCCTCGTCCACGCATACCCGCGCATTGAACTTCAGCTCGTCGGGCAGAAGCTGGTTGAGCAACAGCAACGTGGCTAGGCGCAGAAGCGCGGCCCCACCGCCCAGCTCCCCACCGACGATCAGCATGACAATATCCGGCCCCACGTGGCCGTCTCCCGCTACTGCAGTGGCATACATCTCGCCGAAGATGAGCAACGCCTCCTTTCTGTCGAACTCACCCCTCAGCGCCTTGTCCAGCATGACCAGCTCAAGGGCTGGGGCGGCGAACTTCCTCACCACCGCATCCCTAGCGCAGTCGCTGGCGAGGCGGTACACACGGCGATCCTCGCCGCCGCGGCTCTACCGCGAAAGCGGCCAGCGTGCCCAGGCCGCTGGGGGATCTCCTCAAGCGCAGTAAGGCAGATGAGAGACGGGTGAGGATGATGGAGTGGAGACTGAAGGAGACAAGGCTGGGCAGGGGGCCCTCCGTAGGTGACTACGTGGGGACGTTGAATATATTAATGGGGATTCCGGTTTTTTCTATGGCTTTCAGGTCGCCTTTCGTGGTGGTTATGGGGCACGTGGACGTGGGGAAGACTCTTCTGCTGGACAAGATAAGGGGGACCTCCGTGGCGTATAGAGAGCCCGGCATGATCACGCAACACATAGGCATGAGCTTCGTCCCGTGGCAGGCCGTGGAGAAGTTCGCAGGCCCGCTGGTGGATAGGCTGAAGCTGAGGGGACGTATCTGGATACCGGGTTTCCTCTTCATAGACACGCCGGGTCACGCCGCCTTCGCCAACCTACGCAGGAGGGGCGGATCAGTGGCCGACTTGGCCATCCTTGTGGCGGATATTACCTCCGGCCTAGAGGACCAGGGAGTGGAGTCCCTTAAGCTCATCCAGAGCAGGGGGGTGCCCTTCGTCATCGCCGCAAACAAGCTAGACAGGATATATGGGTGGAGGTCCGTGGAGAACAGGCCATTTCTGACGGCCGTTGAGGAGCAGGAGTGGCACGCCGTGGCCACCCTCGAGGAGAGGATCGGGAAGCTCATCGACCAGCTCTCCCGCTTCGGCATAGAGGCGGATAGGTACGACCGCGTCAGAGACTTCAAGACCCAGGTCCCCATAATACCCACAAGCGCCGTGACGGGGGAAGGCGTGGCCGACCTCCTCCTCGTCCTAGCCGGCGTCAGCCAGAGGTTTATCCCAAGGCAGAAGCTGGAGGTCCGCGAGGGGCCGGCCAAAGGCGTAGTCATGGAGGTTAAGGAGGAGAGGGGGCTCGGTGTGGTGGCCGACGCCATCCTCTACGACGGGAGGCTGAGGAAGGGTGACACCGTGGTGACCGCCGGAATAGACGGGCCGAGGGAGGCGAGGGTCAGGATGTTGATAATGCCGAAGCCTCTGGAGGAGATGAGGGACCCGGAGGACCGCTACATGGCTGTGGAGGAGGTCAAGGCGGCCGCCGGCGTGCGCATAGTGGCGGACGGGCTTGAGGGCGTCGTCTCGGGGGCGCCGGTGTTCGCCGTGTGGACGCCGCAGGACCTCGCAGAGGCCCTTAAACTTGTGAAGGAGGAGATCGCGGAGATAAAGATAGAGTCAGATAGAGAGGGCGTCTTGGTGAGGGCGGATACCTTCGGCACGCTGGAGAGCATAGTCCTGTTCCTGAAGCAACAGGGCGTGCCGGTGAGGAAAGCCGACGTGGGGCCGCCCACCCACAAAGACGTGGTGGAGGCGGTCCTCAGCAGGAGGAAGAACCCCGCCTACGGGGTCATCCTAGCCTTCAACGTGAAGACCCCGCCGGAGGTGGAGAAGGAGGCCATGTCCGCCGGCGTCAAGATCATAAGAGGCGAGATCCTCTACCGCATCTTCGACGAGTACATGAAGTGGTCGCACGAGGTCAAGACGAAGACCGTGGAGCAGATACTCTCCCAGATGACCCGGCCCGGGAAGATCCAAATACTGCCCGGCTACGTGTTTAGGCGGAGCGACCCGGCGATTGTGGGCGTCAAGGTGCTGGCCGGCACCATAAAGCCGGGCGTCACCCTGGTCAAAGACGGGAAAGAAGTCGGCAGGGTCATGCAGATCCAGAAGACAGGCCAGACGGTAAGCCAAGCAACGGCAGGCGACGAAGTCGCCATATCTATACAAGGCGACATCATCGTCGGCAGACAAGTGAAGGAGGGCGACGTCCTCCACGTCTACGTACCCGACGAACAGGCCCGCCAGTGGCTCTTCCAGTACAAGCAGTACCTCCGCGAAGACGAACTAAAGGCGCTAGAAGAGTATATGAAACATGTAAGATCGAAGAAATAAAGCAGTTAGAGTAGTCTCACGTATTATTTCGCCGCCGCGGCAAATTCCAGCAGTCCTTTGGGGCGGTGCACCTCTCTTGTCTTCTCCTCATATATCTGCTGAACTCTAGATCTAGCTTGACCTCCTTCACGGCTCCGTTTTGAATACAATTCGCCTTAGGCGGGTTTAGGGAGAGGCAAGCCTCCGACCCGTCCCTAGCCTTATACACCTCCACTGTATACAGGTGGAGGATATTCATCGGCCTCTGCTTCGCCACCCCCACCATCCACGGAAACTTTCTCAACACCTTGGCGATTTCGATTAACCTCTCCCTAAGGACCAGCCACTTCTTCACCCAATCCAGACCGAACACGCCTAGCTCTAGGCCGGCGCAGGCATTGCGACAGACTCCACAGCCGAGAGAGAATGGGGAGAGACAAAAGTCAAGATGCGGCCTCTGGCGGAAATCCTAGAGGAAAAAGTTTAAAACTTTCTTAGTAAAAGGGATACTGCGGGGGTGCCCGAGCCAGGCCAAAGGGGCAGGGCTCAAGACCCTGTGGCGTAGGCCTGCGTGGGTTCAACGGCGGGAAAAGCCGCCGGACAGATCCCACCCCCCGCACCACTTCTCTGTCTTCGCGGTGTCTCTTCTTTTGGTTGCTTGTGGCGGCGTTGCGGCAGGTGGGTCGCGTCTTGCTTGGTGTTTGCTCCACTTCTATAGCGCCTCTCCTGGCCTTTCATGGCGTGTTGGTGCGTTGTATGCTGACGTCTTTAATCGTAGTACAGCTGTTGGCCGTCCGTAGGGTTTGGGTTTTTTGCTGGCTACCGCCTTAACTAGTTTTCGCGGCTCCCGTAGCGGTGTTGTCACCTTTCCTTGGGCTGGGAGTGTCTTCAGCTGTGGGGTGGCGTGAAGTTGCCTGCAAGTGTACCTCGCCGGTGTGGGCTTGCAGGTCTGCGTTGACTTGTGGGCCAACTTGCGAAAAGGCGTCTGCGGGTCGTTCTGTTGCTGTCTTCGTCGGTGTTTGGTCGGCTTGCTGCCTTCCTTTTTAGGGGTTTGTCTTTGATCCGTCGTTTTCTAGGATTTCCACCAGTGGGCGCATTTTTACCATGGTCTCTTCCCACTCGTTTTGTTCTGTTGAGTCTGTTACTATGCCTGCACCTGCCCAGACGTATGCGTGGTCTTGTTCTACGTAGAGGCTTCGTATCACCACTGCGAAGTCTAGGATGTCTTTGGTGACTACGCCGACTGAGCCGGCGAAGGGGCCGCGGGGCTCCTCTAGCTGGGCTAGTAGCTCAAGTGCCCGGGGCTTGGGGACGCCTGACACTGTGGTTGTTGGGTTGAGCGCCGAGACGGCGTCTGTGGGTCTGTAGAGCTTGTCTAGCTGGCAACGTATGTAGGAGACGAGGTGTTGGTAGTGGCTGTATTTCTCCACCCTCAGCATGTCGGCGACCTCCACGGTTCCCCAGCGGCATACTCTGCCGAGGTCGTTGCGGACTGAATCAACCAGCATTATGTGCTCTGCCCTGTCTTTAACGCTGTTGATCAGCTCCTGCTCGAGACGCGTGTCTTCCTCCGGCGTCGCGCCCCGCGGCCTTGTGCCGCCGATGGGCCCCGAGACTGCACAGCCGTTTTCAACTCTCACAAGAGTCTCCGGCGAAGCGCCGACGAGGAAGAAGCCGTTGAGGTCCACGAGGTAGTAATACTTGGCGGAGACCCTCCTCTTAAGGGCTGAGAGGAGGGGCCAGGGGTCGCCTCTGAATTTATACCTCCTGTAGCGGGCCGCCACGAGCTGAAAAACCTCCCCGGCATCGAGGGCCTTCTTTGCCTCCCGTACTCTTCGGTAAAATATTTCGCGGGGCTCCTCCCAGTCGAGCCGCGCCTCCAAGCGGCCTGTCCTCTTAGGCACTTCGACGGGGTCCCCCACAATAAAGACCGTCTTCGGCCAGCCGAGCCTGCCCGGCGCCTCCACCGGCCCGTCCCAGGGCGAGACGGCGTCGAAGGTGAATAGGGCCACCGCCACCTTGCCCCTCTCCACCTCCCTCAGCGCCTGGTCTACCTCGTATACGGCGCGGCCGCTGACGGCAACCTCGAGGTCTGGGCTCTTGAAGTAGGCCGCAGGCACGGGGAAGAAATTTATCTGCGGTATATAAGCCGTGGGCTGCGTCTTGTACGGCCGTGAGGGCTACCACGCCTTGTTTCTCAGGCCTATAGCCGAGCTTCTGGGTTGTAGATACATGGCGCTGGAGTATCTGGAGCTCTACCGCGCCTTCCTCCGGGGAGGCGGCGTGTTTTACGTCGAGGAGCCGTGGCTTTGGTCGCGTCCCACCAAGGCGCCTCTTCCAGCATTTAGACTGCCTCCACAAGCCAGGTGGATGCAGGGCAGGATGTACCCGCTTTTAGGCAACGTCCACCTCTTCTTTACAGATGGGCGCTTCAACACGGCATCTGAGGTCTCCTGTGGGCGGGTTGGGCTTTTGGCGAAATGGGGCGAGCCCCTCGTGACTGACTTCTTCCTTCCGCTTTATCTTGAAATCGGCGATGTGGAGAAGACGCTCCGCGTGGCTAAGTCTTTTTTCAGGTGCGGGCTTCCACAGAGCAGAGACGAGCTGGTGGAAGGCGTTAAAAAGGGGAGATACGTCGCTGGGTACATCTGGCTTGCTTGGGCCGCTGGGCTCGACGTAGAGCTCAAGTCGTACCCCACGTTGGGCAGGGCTGTCTCTGGCTTCTGGGGCTTGACAGATCTAGAAGGCGAGGTCTCCGCCTATGCGCACCCGCCTCCCTATCCCGACGTCGCGGGGAGGTGGCGGAGGTTTATAGAGATGGCAACGCCGATTAGGGGGCCCGGGTGGATGAACTTCGTGGTGGAGGCCCACGACGTCCTTAAGAGATATCTCCTCGGCGAGGTGGGAGAGGAGGTTGCGGTCAAGATATTGAGTAGAGTGGGGGAGGCGTTGAGGAGCTTAGCCCCTTGACGAATTTTTGAAAGAGCCGCATTGTTATATAGCTCGCGGCTCTTTCTATCTGTGTGGCTACGAGTCCTCCTTTTTGTATCGCTGTGTCGACCTTTTCGACGCCGTTTTTATTCAGTCTACTGGGGGGCGGCAGGCTTCTCGGGTCGCTACCTCGATCTCTAGGAGGGCGTAGTACTGCTGTTCTGTGAGGGAGACGCTGGGGTTTACCTGCTCGACGGCTCTTATGGCATCGTCTGCCTTCATGCATCTGGTGTCTATTAGGTAGGCTGCGAGCGCCGTGGGAGTCCTACCCATGCCGCCGACGCAGTGGACCACCACGACGCCGTTTTTTGCAACTTTCTTTATGACCTCCACGAGTTCGTCGAGTCTCCTGGGGGGGTATCCGTCTGGTGTGGGCCAGTGGATCCATTTCATTCCCCTGTCTGCGAGGGATCTGCGGAGTTCTAGGAGGCCCCATCTGCCGTAGTACTCGATCTCCCACGCCTCGGCGAGGGATATGACTGTCCTCACGCCGAGTTGCGCCCATTTGTCCAGGTCCTCCCTCCTGGGCATGCAGGAGCCGGCCACCCGGGGCTCCACGAAGTATGGACATTCCATCTTTTTTCTCTTCCTCATGCCCATTTTATTAGTTTTTTCTCTAGTGTGGTCATTGCGGCGTAGGTCGCCACGCCGGCGGCGCCCAGCGTGATTATGGCGGCGTACATCTCCAGGAAGTCGAGGCGGTGCCAGCTGTCGTATATCAACGCGCCTAGTCCGTCCGTGAGGGCGAGGCTCTCCGCTATGAAGGAGACGGAGTACGCCGTGTTTAGCGCTATCTTTAGGCCTGTCACTATGCCCGGCAGGGCGGAGGGGAGAACCACGTATCTCACCACGTCGCGTCGCCTCCCGCCCATGGCGTATATGAGGGCGGCGAGGTCCCGGGGATACCGTTGCGACCACTCCATTACCGAGAGGGCGATTGGGTAGAAGGCTATGAGCGAGATCAAGGCGATTTTGCTGGCCTCTATGCCGAAGAGGTGTAGCAGTATGGGTAGCAACGATTCTATGCATGGCAGTGCCGAACTCGGCAAGGAAACAGTTAGGAGGTGTGAAAAAAGGGTTTCTTTTTAGAATTTTTTCGGCTATCTCTTTCTGCCTCGGCGTGCCGTTCTTCACCTTCTCGGCGAGGTACAGGGCTATGGCTTTTCTGATTTCGCCATCCCCCTCCGCCAGCTTCAAGAGATCGGCCGTGGCGATGTACACCACGTATTTGGGGCCAGACCTCACTACGTTCGGCCTAAGCCCCGCCGACTCAAGCCTCCCAGCGATGGCGAGTGCTTTTCCTAGGTCGCGGGTGTAGTATTTAGCGGTGAGAGAGCCGGCTCTGCCGCTCACAAGCTCGAGATACATCACAACGCCCGCCACAGCCACGGCACCCGGTTTGTCCGCCTCAGAGAACTGCTCTGTAGAGATTTCGCCGTTATTGTGCCTATACGTCTCCTTAAGCACGTCTATACTCCTCTTCCTCGTCTTCAGCTTGTAGGCGGCTCTAAAGCCGTCGTCGGTGGCTAGCTTTATATAGATCCACTTGTAGGCTCTCAGCTGATCCAGCAGTTCGCCGTATACGCCAGCCGCCTCTCTAAGCCTCGCGAACGCCTCTTTGCCTCTTGCGACAAAGGCCTTTCCCGCGCTTATGCTGTTGCTCAGCTTCCAAGGCTCCTTAGTTGCAATTACAATCTTGTAATTGCTGTGCAGTACTTCCTTCCGCGCGACGTCGCCGTCCCCCAGCCACATCGTCAACACAGGAGCCCACTCCTCGCGTCTGAGGTGGCCCGCTACGAGGTCTACGGCCTCTGCCTTGCTCCACCTCTGTCTCCAGCTTCTTGCGGTGATGCGTACAGTCACGCTCGCTCCCTCGCGCGTCAAGACAACCGAGTTGGTATCTATGCGAAGCGCTCCGTATCTCGTCGCAGTCCAGGCAAACACCTGCCAGGGCTGTGTGGTGCCCATGTAGGGCCGGCCGCCCTTATTGCCCTCGTCGCTTGCCCTCCAGCCCAGCTGAAGCAGTTCAAGCCTCTCACGCGGAAGCTTCAACACGTCGGGAAAGTACGCCTCGGCGGTAACACCATGGATTCTGAGACGCGGAACGTTTCCGCCTATGTAAATCCACGTACCATCTGGCGCATACACCCTGCCGTCCTCTATCTTATACATGCCATCTGCTTTGCGAAGTATTGTAACCTTCTCCTTAGTCTGCATCCACGTCTTCAGCAATACCTGTTTTAGCGTTACCTGGAAGTGAAGTAGCTGTCTCTTCTCCTCTTCCGATAACGGAAACGTCTCGGCGATCTTCTCTGCCGCGTATTCGACGTACAGCGTCCATGCCGGGAAGACCCAGTCAACAGGCCCCCGGAGGACGCCGTGGGTGGAGACCTGCTCAAGCACCTCCTCCAAGGTCGGCTTCTCAACAAGCCTCAACGCGAGCTCTAGACGTTGTTTAACTTCGTTCAACTCCATAACGCGTCAAGCGACATAACAGTCGCGATATTATCCATGTCTCTTCTTTTGCTTCGCTATATAAGCCTTCTCTCCACAGGTAAAGACTGACAAGTACAGAGCTACAGGGGTAATTATACCTGCCAGTATATACCACGTGGAACTGACCGCAGAGGTCGTCCCGCTGTGTGAAAAGGTCTGAGGAGCCGACGCCTGCAGGTACTTCTCTGCAGGTTTTTCCTCACAGGAGTTATACCTGTGAGCGAATCCCTAGGGATGTACCTGCAGGC
>Ga0080007_1035703_pt1 | contig 10101 bp, 7 predicted proteins | sample OctOCTMetagenome_FD_69210 | JGI IMG/M metagenome (GOLD analysis project Ga0080007, IMG submission 69210) | Hot spring and microbial mat streamer communities from Octopus Spring Streamers, Yellowstone National Park, USA - OCT_B (SPADES... | ecosystem: Environmental > Aquatic > Thermal springs >...
GATGAAAAGCATCAAGGTGGTGATCGTCGGGCCCTTCAACGCCGGCAAGACGACCCTCGTCAAGACCCTGTCAGAGATAAGCATGACCCACGAGGTGGAGGTGACGTCGCCGGAGGAGAGGCTGAAGAAGGGCACGACCACCGTCGGCATGGACTTCGGGATCGTCAACATAGGTGAGGGCTACGTCGTCAGGCTCTTCGGATCGCCAGGCCAGCCGAGGTTCTGGTTCATGTGGAGGGTCTTCCAGCCGGGAACTCACGGCGTGATCTTCATGGTCGATTCAGCAGACAGAGAATCCATACCAGAGGCCGCGAGGGAGTTCTCCAGGGCCCTCTCCACCTTCAGGGGGCTTCCGACGGTGGTGGCGGCCAACAAGCAGGACATCAGGGGCGCGATGTCTCCGGAAGAGCTCAGGTTCGTGCTGGACGTGCCCTCATGGATACCTGTGATACCTTGCGTCGCGACAGACAGGTCGATGGCTTGGAAGGTCCTCGGCACCCTCCTCGAGGAGGTCTTCAGGGTCAGCAAGGTCGAGGTCTGAACACCCTCTGCACCCTCATCCTCCTGCGCTTCCGACGTCGGCTCTGCTCTGCAGGGCCCTCAACTCCACCAGCTCACCGACGCCGTAGGGGACGAGGGACGTCAGACGCTCCACGAGCCTCACATCGGGTTTCGAGCCCGTCACCCTCTCCACCTCCCTCACCAGCTCACCTACGAGCTCCCTGGCGTGCCTCCTCCCAGGCCTGATCACCGCATACGCGACCGAGACTGTCCTCACGTAGTCCGGGTGACCGCAGACCGCCTCGCCCTCGGCCGTTACCCCTATCGCGATCTTCAGCTCAGCTGCCACGTAGTTCTTCGGAGGCTTCACGATGAAGGACCCCTTCTCGAGGTACATCCCGGGAGGAGGTGTGAAGGAGATCTGCTCCGGTCTCACGTAGTAGACCGAGACGCTCCCTAGCCCCTCCCTCCAAGCCCTGCTGTAGGCAGCGCAGAAGGTCGCCGCTTGTATCACGTCCGACTCGTCCGAAGCTCCTCCCTTGAGCAGAACGACGGGTGACCCTCGGACCTCGGCGTGGAAGACCAGGTCTTCGCGCTCCGTGTGACGCTTCAACAGCCTGACGTTCGAGGAGGCGTCCTTTCCGCCGACGACGAGCCTGCCGGACGTGGTGAAGGTCCACCTGTAGGACTCGTACCACTGTTTGGGCTTCGAGGGCCTCACCGATACGGCCTTCGGCACCTCCAGCCTCTCAGCCTCGTGCCTGATCCTCTCGGCATCGGACCTCAGCCTCTCCGCCTCGGCGACCAGGTTCCTCCTGGCCTCCTCCAGCCCCTTCACCCGGTCGAAGAGCGAAGAGATCTGCCTCGTCACCGGCTCTGAGAGGCTCAGCTGGAACCTCTGCCCACCGACCTCGACCTCGATCGCGTTCCCCCTGACCTCAGCCCTGAGGCCATCCGAGACGAGAGCGCCTGACCTCGTCAGCCTGAGCCTCTCCAGCTCGCCGGCGTTGACGAAGAGCGCCTCCGCTGCCCTCCTCAATCCCTCGGCCTGTGCTCCGATCGATGCGGCCTGGGCCAGCTTCTCCTCTGCCTCCCTCTCGAGCCTCCTCGCCCTCTCCTCGGCCTCTTTCAGCCTCACCGATCTGGACTGGAGCACTGAAGCCACTCTGTGGTACTCCCTGACGGCCTCGTTCACCTCCCCGAACTCCTTCACCTCCACCGCCTCGTCCTCCAAATGCGTCAGCCTTACCAGCGACAGCTCGGCCCTGTCCTTCAGGACGTAGATGCGCGGCGTTCCTGAGCGGACCTCTTCAAGCAGCGCCTTCATCTCCCTCCTCAACCTCTCCAGCTGACCATCCCTCACCTCTCCGATCCTCAGGTCGCCCTGAAGCCCAGCCCTGTGGAGGACCTCGTTCGCGTACTTCGGCGCTATCCCGAGCTCCCTCACCAGCACCGAACCGAGCTTCTTGGACGGCGCGGTCTTCCTCAGACCCTCGAGAGCGTTCAGGTCAAGCGTCGCGGAGCTGCCCTTGCACGGACCGATCGACGCCTCGCCATGCCTCTGCGCCGGATGTGCCGCCAAGACCGATCCGTCAGCCGCGTTCAGGAGAACGATCCTGCCTCCTGGGTAGAGCTGGCAGCAGAGCTCTAGCCCTCCCTCGAAACGGATCGAAACGGCCCTCTCCCCTTTCACCGCCTCGAACGCGGTCACCGTTTTTCCCCTCAAGTGCTCCCTGAGGGCCCTGCAGAGGCCGTCGGGCTCTGCCCTCTCCTCGAAGGTGCCCTTGACTAGGACCACGAGCGACTCGGGGACCAGCTGGAGCTCCCAGCTCTCTCCGCCCTTCCTGAGCCTGAGCGTGTAGGAACCGTCTGGAAGGAGGTAGGCGTTCTGGACCCTCGAGCCTCTCACCTGATCGGACAGTTCTGCAGCGAGCCTCTCGACGTCAAAGCTCGATAGCTGGACCCTCACCGTCCCTTTCTGCTCACCGTTCAATTTTCAACCTCTCTCCACTTGCAATTTCCTCTCTCGGGATCACATGAACGGCAAGGCTGAGGTGCCCGGTGTGGCTCCCGAGCCTTTCAACTCCCTCTCTCGGGATCACGCTATATTCTATAACGATTCGCACCATGACGATTCACTTTCAACTCCCTCTCTCGGGATCACGTCGGCGACGAATCTCGGGTGGCCAGTGTGGGGTCACGGCGCTTTCAACTCCCTCTCTCGGGATCACAACGGCAAGCTGATTCCGGCACCCGAATTTTTGTCAACGAGGAGGTGAGCTTTCAACTCCCTCTCTCGGGATCACGTCGCTGGTGCGCTCGGTGCCTTAGGACTATTAGGATCTTTCAACTCCCTCTCTCGGGATCACTCGGGCGCTCACTACTACCTTATTCTATAATAGAAACTTTCAACTCCCTCTCTCGGGATCACCTCGTCCATCCTCCTGATAGAGGTGCTGAAGGAATGAGCTTTCAACTCCCTCTCTCGGGATCACAGGTCTTTATTGACGGTAAGCTGAGGCTGATCTTTACTGAACTTTCAACTCCCTCTCTCGGGATCACCGAGTCCGATTCCGGGATTTTTCGGCTCTCCGCGGCGTTCTGCCGCGGCACCCCTTCGCACAAATGATTTCTAAAACCACTATTTGAAGATATAACCACTACTCGGCTTAAAGAAATTTATATCAGAACTCGCTGTACTTTTGTCATCTGGTGCACTTTGTTGGTTCCTCAAAATTCGTCCCGCAAAAATTGCTAAAACCGCAACTTTTGACAGAGCGGGGTTGGTGCCGGATGCGTCGTTTCATAACCACAGCATCGCTTGGAAACAGGGATCCGAATCCGTCGGCTGCGCCAGCTCCGACCCCTAATGCCGTCGCCGATCAGCCCGTAAGGACTTTCGAAGAGGATGCCCAACCGCTGCGACCTCCAGCCCAGACCACCGCTCCTGAAATTCTAATTTCCCGGCGTCATGTAGAATCCGCGTGAAGGGCAGACCGATAGACATGCACGTCCACCTCACGACGCCAGGCTTCTTCAGGACCCTCGGCCCCTTCGTCGACAAACTGAAGGCCTACTTCAGGGCTGATTTCGGCGAGATCGCGATCGAGCAGGCCCTCAGGGAGTACGAGGAGGCCGGTGTGGGGAGGATCGTGTTGCTGCCGATCGACGCCTCGAGGCTGACGGGCATGCCGGGAGACACCAGCGAACAGATGGCCGAGCTCCAGCGCGTCGACTCGGAGAGGGTTATCGCCTTCGCCACTGTCGACCCCTTGGCAGGCAGGAGGGCCGTCATGGAGCTGGAGAGGGCCGTGAAGGACCTGGGCCTGAAGGGGTTGAAGCTCCATCCGCAGCTCCAGCGCTTCAGGCCGGACGACGAGCGCTGCTTCGAGGTCTACCAGGCAGCAGAAGACCTCGGGATACCTGTGCTCTTCCACACGGGGACATCCGGCATAGGTGCTGGGATGGAGGGAGGCGGAGGGATCAGGCTTGACCACGGAAGGCCCATCTACATCGACAACGTGGCCGCCGAGTTCCCGAGGCTGAAGCTGATCATGGCCCACTTCGGATGGCCCTGGTACGAGGAAGCCCTGGCGATCGCGCAGCACAAGGCCAACGTCTACATCGAGCTATCCGGCTGGTCGCCGAGGTACATCCCTCAGGTCGTATGGAGGTACGCGGACAACCTGATCCAGGACAAGGTCCTCTTCGGCTCCGACTACCCGATGATAAGGCCGGCGAGGTGGCTTTCTGACTTCGAGAAGGTCGAGCTGAAGCCAGAGACGAGGGAGAAGATCCTCTGGGCCAACGCCGAGAGGGTCCTCGGGATCAAGTGACCTCACTCGCCGTCCTTCCGCTCCTCCTTTGAAACCCTTTTCGCGACGATCACCTTCGCCGGCCTCAGGACCTTTCCCCTGAAGGCGAAGCCCCTCTCCATCACTGAGACTACCGTTCCGTCCTCGTGCTGCTCGGACTCGACGAAACCGACGGCTTCGTGCAATTCCGGATCGAACCTCTCGCCCTCGTTGCCTATCACCTCGACGCCCTCCTCCCTCAGGGCCTTCTCGATCGTGATCGAGACGAGCCTCAGGCCCTCGGAGAGCGACCTCGCGTTGGAATCGTCAGAGAGCGAGTAGAGGTTTGCGACGCGCTCGACCGTCTCGGCCACGCCGATCAGATGTCGCAGAAGCCTCTCCACCGAACCCATCAATCTCATCCTCTCCTCCTTCACCGAGACCAGCTCCTCCCTCACCCTCGCCAGCTCCCTCTCGAGCTCCTCCAACCTCTCCGCTGCACCTTCCTCGACCTCTGGCATCAGCTGGGCCTCCTGAGCCTCTTCACCTCCGGCGCCCGACTCCGCAGCTCCCGCTTCGCGCTCCTCCTCACCGACGTCGCCGTTCCCAGGGGACATGTCCATATCGCCCACCCTCTCCTGCCATTTTTGGGTTCGGAGGAGATGGTGAAGGTGACGCTGGTTCAGGTCCCGGTGGAGAGGAACCCCGAAGACAACATAAGATGGGTGGTTGAAGCCCTTTCTTCGCTGGACACGAGGACCGACCTCGTCGTTCTGCCGGAGGCCTGGATCCATCCAGCTCCCGTGATGGACCTGAAGGGTGCGGTCGAATCTTCGGAGAGGGCCCTTGAAGAGTTGCAGGAGCTCGCGGTCTCTATGGGTTGCACGATGGTGGGAGGAGCGCTCTACCTCAGGTACCGTGAGGGTTACGCGGCGAGGGTTCCGGTCATCGACAGGAGCGGTGAAGTCCTCGGCTACCAGGAGAAGGTCCACCCTTACCGGGAGGAGAGGAGGTTGCTCGTCAGGGGCGAGTCGTTCAACGTCTTCGAGGCTTCGGGCATCAGGTTCGGGATCATGGTCTGCCACGACGTGGTCTACCCTGAGTCGGCGAGGACGCTGGTGCTGAAGGGCGCGGAGCTACTGCTGAACCCCTCGCGGATCAGGAGGGAGGGGGTGGATCCGTGGCACGTCTACCTCAGGGCACGGGCCCTCGAGAACAGGGTACAGGTGGTGGGGTGCAACGTGGTCCTCGGCAGCGCGTTCAACGGCCGCTCGCTGGCGGTCGACTTGGTCTTCGACAAGCTGAGGATAGCGCGGACCTCGGAGGTCGAGGCAGGCGAGGAGCCCGGGTCGATAACGGTCGAGCTCGATCCGAAGAAATTGGAGGGTGAGAGGAAGGAAAGGCTTGGGAACAGGAACGCAGGCGCCTACCTGCTGTGATCTAACCATAACCAGCCCTACGATGGAGGCGAGCCCTGCCCTGCGCGGGTGAGCGATGCCGTGCCCCTCCACAAGCGCCAGATCGGGAACGATCGATAACCGCCTCAGGGCCTCGGCTGCGAAGGGCCCTTTCGCTCCGGGTCTCAGGTCGCTCCGCCTGAAGGGTCTGGTGGATTACTCGGGCGTCGGGAGGTGCTGAGGGATTGAGGAGAAAGCGGAGGTAAGAGTAAACGGTACTGTCAAGTTGGTATTACCTCCTCTCCTCTTGTCCTGATGATGTTATGTATAGTCGCACAACGCGCAGAGAGTGCTGATTTCCGCAACGTTCGGTTGCCGGGAGGGTCGCCCGATGTACCGTCCCGAGGACGAAACCGCATCATGGGTTCAGCGGAGCGCAAGTCGCGGCGGCAGGGACACAAATCTGTACCTAAATCTTTAGTATATTTAGGGATGATTATATAAACCCAGATCACTCATTTGGAGAATTTAGAGAATATTTTAATGAAAGTTATAAGTATTGGTCATCTTGAATGATGGGTGTAATGGAAAAAGCATTTCCGGCCATTGTGATGGCCCTGCTGGTCTTATTCGCGGTCCTGCCGGCAATTCCGGTGGTAAGGGCTACTCCTTCGACCCTTGTAGTTGATGACGATGGTTTCGCGACAGCCACTGATTGCGATGACACGTCAACTCCTGCATACACATCAATACAGGCTGCCATAAACGCTGCAAGCGACGGTGATGAGATAATCGTCTGCCCCGGCACTTATGCTGAGCAGATCACTATAGACAAGAATGGTTTGACGGTCAGGTCGTTCGACGGTTCTGCAGTTGACGGCACACCAGACACGGTCATCGCGCCCGGTGAATTAACCCCTGCGGCTGTCGTTATTAAAGGGAATGATAACAAGTTCATAGGCTTCTACATCAAAGATACGACCAGCGGTCATCCTCACGCACACAGAGGTATATTCGTCCAGGGTGACAGAAACCTAGTTGAGAAGAATCTTGTGGAAGGTAGGGGCAATGTTGGATTTGCAGATATAGGTATACTTGTAAGGGGTGAATCAAATGTTGGTGACGGTATTGCGGAAGACAATTCGATAATAGGTAATGAAGTCACGAACATCTTTGATGGAATAGCAACGGTCTCCGTTGCATCAAATAGAGCTGCAAAAGGGACTATAATACAGCATAACAATGTTCATGACGTATTCAACGTAGGGGTAGCAGCAGATAGGACACCAGACGCAAGCGTAATGTTCAATAACATCGTAAATAACCGCATAGGCGTCAAGTTCAACAGCAGAAGCGATATCAGTCTTAGTGGTGCGGGAACAATAGTTAAATGCAATAATATCTACGATAACTCGTTGTATGATGCAGAGAATATAGCTACTGATGGCTCTGTATTGATGGCTGAATACAATTGGTGGGGATCAGCAGCCGGCCCTGATCCCACTAAGTTATTCGGTGCTGTGGATTACGACCCATGGCTCACCACCGTGTGGGAAGAGGCTGAAGAGTGCCGACCTCCGCCTCCACCAGTTGAGGTTGGAAGGATGACCGGTGGCGGCTTCATAGTAGGCGACATGATAATTGACGGTACTACTGAAAAAGTGAGGTTAAACTTCGGCTTTGAGCTTAACTGCGACGCCAGCAAGGCTCCCAACAACCTCCAGATAAATTGGAGGCCCTTGTCCGGAGGTCCAACCTACATCTTCCACTTGCAGAGCATGGGTTCCGCCTTATGTTTCGAGACCCCGGCAGATCAGGGCATGCCTCCAGCGCCCTTCGACACACATATAGGCTCTGGGACCGGAAGGTTCAAAGTGGGCAACTCGCCATGGCAGCCTGCGACTATTAGTTGGAGGTTTGTGGATGCTGGGGAGCCTGGAGCAGGTACCGATGAATTGTCGATAGTAATAGTCGTGGGCTCAACTACTTACTCCATCTCCGGCAAGATCACTGGAGGGAACATCCAAGCACATTCAGGAGACCCATAACGGCCCCCTTAAAACACAACCCATTATTTTTTCCGATATAGTAGCATCATAGATATCACTCCTATGGCCAGTCCCAATAGGACGAGCAGCATTAGTGTATAGGGGGAGGGCAGCATCTCCTCCTTTACAACTGTTTTAGTCGACTCTACGGTTACTAACAAGTTTTACTTAAGCCTTTTAGGATGGTCTCTGGCCATGATGCACATCATCGACGTCCTACTGGACTCATTCACAGGCTCTTCAGACATCACAGGTACTCTCCATTAGAGAAACTCTATTGTTCTATGGGCTTGGGAATAACTTACTTCCATGAGAACTTCGGAAATAGGAACAAAATAGAGAGGTAGTTTTCCACAACAACGTCAACTCGAAGAAGTTGAAGAGAATAGAGGAGATAGCAACGGCGGTAGCAATTGCGCATAACCTCGTAAGGATAGGAAGAGGGGAGGTAATACCAACTTGACAGTACCCTTCGCCGAGGTCCAACTCCTTTTCTCAAAGTCGGTAGAGCTAAGGCACCTCGCGTTCTCCCTCTGGATCGAGTAGGGAAGGTCTGAGACGGTCCTCCTCGAGACCTCGGGCTCTACATCTGTGACGATCAGCAGGGAAGCCAGTTGGATCGGAGTCTTCAGCTCGAGTTGATCCCTCGCCCCTGAAGAGATAACGACCTTCACCCTGCCGCGCCTAACCTCCTCGCCGAGCTGAGGAGCTAAGAGAGCTCTATCCGGTCCCCCTCTCCTGCATCCTGAGCTCTAGCGTCTTCAGGTCCATCCCGGTCATCGACTTGGCCTCCGAGACCATCCTCTGGGCCTCGAGGACCTTCTCAGGCCTGTCCCAGTAAGTCGTAGCGAGGACTATCGCCAGGGCCCTTTCCAGCGGGTCGGCCGACTTGAAGATCCCCGATCCCACGAAGATCCCGTCACAACCGAGGCTCATCATCAGCGCCGCGTCGGCAGGCGTCGCTATCCCTCCGGCAGCGAAGTTCACGACCGGCAACCTGCCGAGCCTCGCGGTCTCCAGGACGACCTCATAGGAGACCCTCAGCTCCCTCGCCGCCTTGATCAGCTCCTGCTCGTCGCCCTCCTCGTAGATGGCCCTGATCCTCCTGATCTCAGCCTTGACGATCCTCATGTGCCTCACGGCCTCAGCGACGTTCCCAGTTCCGGGCTCGCCTTTGGTCCTGATCATCGAAGCTCCCTCCTCGATCCTGCGGAGCGCCTCGCCGAGGTCCCTCGCACCGCAGACGAAGGGCGTCGTGAAGTCCCACTTCCAGATGTGCCTCTCCTCGTCGGCCGGCGTCAGGACCTCCGACTCGTCGATCATGTCCACCCCTACCTCCTCCAGGACCCTCGCCTCCCACGTGTGCCCTATCCTGCACTTCGCCATGACAGGGATCGTGACGTGGTCCATGATCTCCTCTATGGCCTTTATCGATGCGGTCCTGGCTACGCCTCCGGCCTTCCTGACGTCGTAGGGAAGCTTGTCAAGGACCATCACCGCGACGGCCCCAGCCTCCTCGGCGATCTGGGCCTGCTCGACGTTCGTAACGTCCATCACAACGCCGTGCTTCAGCATGTGGGCGAAGCCCCTCTTGACCGCTGTCGTCCCCCTCCTAACCAGGCGGCCGTAGCTCTCGAGCTCCCTCACGCCCGGAGCCTCACGCTCCGAGAGGACGAGCGAGATCATTCCCAATCACGTTGACCTGAGCCCGGTAATTAGGTTTCACCAGCGAATCGCTCAACGCAGAGAACACGCCGGTTTTTGCAACCTTCTGCCGCAGGAGGTCGAGGTGTAGGTGACGGGAGGGGATCACGTATTAATGGTCGCCGGTAGCTCCCTCACAGGCGATGGGGAACGGCGAGTTCGCTGCCAGGTCGCTGATCAAGGTGCGCCAGAGGTTCAGGTGGAGCCATCGACCCTACCGCGTCAGGATGCTGAGGCTGAAGGAGAAGTACGACCCGCTGGAGGGCGCTCCGATGGCGAGGGGGATAGTGCTGGAGAAGAAGGGCATCGAGTCGAGGCAGCCGAACAGCGCTGTCCGCAAGGCCGTCAGGGTCCAGCTGATCAAGAACGGCAAGGTGATCACGGCCTTCTGTCCAGGTGACGGAGCGCTCAACGTGATCGACGAGCACGACGAGGTCCTGGTCCAGGGAATCGGTGGCACCCTCGGTAGGTCCTACGGCGACCTGCCGGGCGTGAGGTACGAGGTCTTCATGGTGAACGGCGTTCCGCTGAAGCTTCTGATCACAGGCAAGGTGAAGAAGCCTAAGCGCTGACGGAGGCACGTTCCGGCATTCTTATCTGATCGGCGCAGCACTCTAACCCGATGAAATCCGACCGTAAAGCACCAGGCGCACTCGG